>JAAUXT010014935.1_pt1 | contig 22902 bp, 22 predicted proteins | sample 7278171 | NCBI WGS metagenome assembly JAAUXT01 (sample SAMN14350112, study PRJNA611818) | marine sediment metagenome | isolation source: surface marine sediment (1.8m) | place: French Polynesia: Moorea | collected 2018-08 | reverse complement strand
GTGACCCAAATCAGAGCAAGCCAAATCAGAGCAAGCCAAATCAGAGCAAGCCAAATCAGAGCAACTGAAATTTCCTCAAATCACCGCGAGCTCCATGGAGCTATTTTTGTCATTCGACAAAATGACGCCATCCACGGACGTCAGTGGTGCCGAACTTCATTTGAGTTGGTGTGTGTCCATCGATTCCGTTTCGCTCCTGTGATCTCTGGGTGTTTGGTGAAAAACATCAAGAACGAATTTCCTGATAAAGCTCTGCAGCTTTGCCTTCCAAAAGTTCTTTTTTCTAAAGTTATAGAGCTAAGACTTTCCTATATATTTTCAAATTCAGACATCAACAGTATCGTTCTCGTTGGTACTTTCGTTGGAGGACTCGCTTATTATTTCGCCAAGTATTATGTTTTTGTAAATGATCTGATCACGATGACCAACCAACAGCACATCATTTCATCACGAAATTCAGTGCTTTGCATTGTACACCGATGTTGTGGAATTTGAAGGAGCGAATCTCGAGTACATGTGTTGATTAGCACCCGACTTTTGACAGTGTGCATTGGTATGAAAGTGCACCAAACCCAATCCTCTGAAACCTCATCGGTCGAGATTGCCTGAGCGCAATGACGCGAATTGGTTCTTTTCGACTTTTTTGCACATTTTCAAGGAGTCAGAATCATCGAAAAACAGCACTGAAAGTTTCAAACAAAAGTCGCGTCATTGTCGAAGGACTCTTGAGACTGATGTAGCCTCAGACCCACATTCGGTTCATGCTGGAGCGGAAAGTGGCCTGAACAGTTCCCGTTCCACTCCTGTGTGCTCACATCTCGTGAATCCAGCATCGTGGATCGCTACATCCCGTCGCGCTGTTGCCCGCAGGTTGAGCAGCGTGACGATGGGCATGGGCCACTACCCGGGCGTCGTGCTCCAGAACTCGACGGCCGACGAGGACGTGATGCGGCGGTCGAGCCGCGGACGCGTCGAGGCGCTCACCGACGACCCCGCCAAGGTGCGCGCGCACTGCAAACTGCTCAGGTCTCTTCGGGAAAAGGCTGACAGTTCGAATGGGATTCTATGATTTGACTGAACGAGGAGCCCAGCTCAGTGTGGCTGATTTCAACTTTGACCGAGCTGAAACCAAGCAAGTCAAAGCGTGTTGGTGACAACTCAGGGGTTACGCCGAAGATAGGTCAGAGGGAGCCGGATCCCAAGCGTCCACGTAAAGTTTTTGTGCTGCCAAGCGAGAGGGAGTTTGTGAACTGAGAACATCTAGTGAGTTTGTCATCCCAGGCTTTGTGTGTGTGTGTGTTGGGGGGTGGGGGGTGGGATTCATTTACTTCCACTGGAGTCTTGTTCCGACTTCTAATTCGGCCTGTCAAGGAAAGTGTGCTGGCGTTCGCAACCGTCTCCAAAAATTTATTTCTTTACACTCACCAGCCACCATCCATTGTTGTTCTGCGCTGGTGGCAAATCTTGTTTTGACACTTCCAAGCTTTCTTGAAAGCTTCCACTTTACTAGCAGGGGACTTTTATGTGCTGCTTTTGAAGGCTTCCTTTTGTCCCTGTGCAATGTGCCACAAAATTGCAGTTTTTTATGGAATCCAAAAAGTTGCACAAGAATGCCTTTTGTGAGAATTACGTTGATTCAGTGTAAGTTTAAGCTAAAGAGACACAGACGGAGTCAAGTAATTTGGCAGCAGGTTCCCAGCTATAAAATGCCTAATGCTTTCGAGAGTCTCGGGAGATCTGCATAATTGAGAGCCCTGGATGAGATGCAATCGAGCTGCTCGCGTATTTGCCACGAAAACTGATCGCCAGTGTAATGCAATGAAGAAACTCTCGAGTCTGGTGGGTGCATTACTCTTCTGGCCCGAGCAAGCTGGTTCAGCAATTTCGCCCTCAAAAAGTGCTGACGCTGCCGTTTTTGTGGCAATATGTTTTAACTGGCTCCCCTGCGGGTTGTGAAGACGGGGCGGGGCGTCTGGTTCATCACTGCACTTTCGTCTTGTTTTTGATTCGAAAAGTGGGGAAGGTCTGCATCTTAATAGTTGGCATGAACCTGCTCTTTGCAACGAAGTCCAACTGTGGACGTGTGCATCAACTTGTGACCAGAGAAGCCACTCTAACACACGGTGCCGTTTTTCGCGATCCAGCGTCACAACGCAATAGCCATGGCGCTATGTCGAATTTTGTGCGGCAATTTTAGTGTATTTTGGCATTGTGATCGTCGGTAATCGTAGGAATCGATGATCAGTGACGCACACGTTGATACTCTCACCTCGCCCTGGGCAGCCGTGTGTGATTGCGACTCCACCCGGCGATTTCCCAGGTGCCAATTCCGCTCATCAACTCCAACCCCGAGGCGCTCGGCTTTTGATAGACCACAAAATGCCCCAAGATGTCAAATTCAGAACAAAAATATTGTCGTGCACAGCAACTGTGGAAAGCTGCTTGCTTCATGTCCCAGGATGCATCCCAAAGTTGACCGTTGTTTCAGTTTTGCTTGCCGCGGGACATAAAATTGTGTTGTGAGCGCCACCCAATTCGTTATCGGTGCTGCAAGGACTGAACGTGTGTGCGTGTGTGTGTGTGTGTGTGTGTGTGTGTGTGTGTGTGTGTGTGTGTGTGTGTGTGTGTGTGTGTGTGTGTGCGTGCGTGCGTGCTCAAGATGTACGCCGAAAAGAAACCCGCAGGTTTTCCCTCCCTTTTTCTGACAGATCACAAGAGAAAGTGTACATTTCTTGTTCCCTCATTCAGGTGAACACGCTGAACGAGCAGGAGTGGGAAAAGCTGCAGCAAGCGCACGTGCTCGCCAACGTGCAGCAGGCGTTCGACGTGTCCGACACGGAGGCGACGGAGGACGACGAGTCCATCTTCGGCGCCGTGGACATGCTGTCGCCGAGTGGCCACACGGACGCGCAGACGCTCGCGCTGATGCTGCAGGAACAGCTCGACGCCATCAACAATGAAATCAGGTCTTGTGTTGCGCCAAGCTCTGTGTGACAGAAAGGAGTCGCGTTTTTTAAAGTGAGCGTTTGTGTGAAGTTTGCTGTGTTCGTTGTTCACAGGTTAATTCAGGAGGAGAAGGAGACGACGGAACAGCGCGCCGAGGAGTTGGAGAGTCGCGTCGGAAGTCACACCAACTTGGAGGCGATGGCGGGCGGTCCGAGCGCCCGCGCCGCCGCCGGCTGGCAGCGCGACCGCAGCTTTGAGCGTACCTCCCCACCGGTTAGTGGCCGGTCCACGCCCACGCCCATCACGCCCCGCGGCTATGCCACCGCCCCTCGTGATTTTCTGCACAAGTACAATACTGTAAGTGACATGTGGGGACCGGGCGCCTGCGCTCAACCAACCAAGCACCTTCCTGCCTGTCTGCCTCAACCACGTGGGCGTTTGGACCAGCGGAAACTTCTCTCCTCCTTTTCCTTGTCGTATTGAGGCCTGAAGGCCGCACCGAAATTCTCTGTGATACTTTGTTGTGACTTTACACACGCTTTGTTTGGTATGTTTCTGTGTATCAATCTGAATGTCAAGCCTGAACATGGAAACAATAGAGACGTAGTTTTTGATTTGGATCTTGTTCTAGGCTCGGTATTCGTGATGCATGTTCAAAACTGTTTGGTTGCTCTTGGCATGAGATCTGGCTGCTTTCACAAACCTGTTTTCCAGAAGTCCCAAAACTGACTTGTGTACAAACTCCTCTGATGTGGTAAAATGCTTGCTTTCCGTCCCAACACTCATCCAGAATGAGGTAGAGAAGACTGTGAAGGTGTTTGAGTTCCAAATGATTTTGTTTTGAAAGATAAAAACAGTTAGCCGTTCAGTCATCACGAATCAGAGGAATCTTTTGTGGTTTGTGCACTTCAAAAAGCATGCACAAGCAAATATGCACAAGGGGGGTCAGTCCAATTCAAATCGGAGAGCGAAGCCGAGCTTTTGGAAACTTGATTGGACAGATTCAGCCCTGTGCGACTGTTTTTCACACAGGTTTATTATAGTGAAGTATCATCACTGGCTGAGCATGATTGAGAGTATCACAGCACCACATGTGGCATTTAGACGTCTCCACACTGGAAAATAGCTGGGTTCATTCGCTGTTTGGCTGAATGTTGGTTCCCCCCAAAATTGCAGCGCAACGTACGAACGTCTAAATGCTTCATTCTGTAACGTTCGTTCAAGTGTTTTCAGCTCTCAGAAAGGGTGGGCATTGCCGCTGTGAGTTACTGCTGCTTCAGGCTCAGAATGTAGTGTCAGGCGTAGTGTACATGTTACTGTTGCAGAGTAGTGCACAAGAGCCGTCGAGTCCTTCCTGTCTGACTGAGCCCGTAACTTGTAACAAAGCAGCACAACTAGTCAAGTTGTGCAGTAAAAATGAAACAAGCGTTTTCAGTTTGAAACTTCCCCGTGAAAGTGCCCCCCCCCCCTCGAAGCCCAGGCGAGAATGACCAATCACATCAAGCAGCAGTAGCTCCTGTCGTCGCTGCTGGACGAGACATCTGCTGCGCGTCTGAAGTGTTCGGTGTTTTTATCTCACACAGAAACGTCAGCTTGATACGTTTGTCCACAACAACGACAGACGATAGATTAATTCAAATCCTTTTGGACCTGTTTCGGAACGTCCTGAACACTTGCTTATCGAGAGAAGTTCGCTTGACAAGACTTGTCGAGATCCAGCAGTGATTGTTTCGGGAAACTCAGCCACTCATGTCAGTGCAGTGCAGTGTACTTATGCTGTGTCCAGTGAGGCTGCTGCTTCGACTGCTGTGCTGTACAGCGGGGAATCTCTGTCTCTCCCCGCAGGCTCCGGCCAGTATGACGGCAGGTCACATGTACGCTTACTCCTCCTCCAGTCCCCATCTCGCCATCACCTCCTCTGATCAGACGCCTCCGCAGGTAATCTTGAGTCTCGCGCCCATTCTCTGCCACACGCGCCAGTTCCACAGGGATGGATCACTGTCGGTCAATCGGTTTTGAAACACAATCCGATTGGATGCGCTTCATGGAGCTTGGCGCATTTTGACCTGATGCTTAGAATTCAAGCGCAGGTGTGCTTCAATGCAATGAGAAATTTAGAACACGTCCGAAACTGAAGTTTGCGACGGACTGGGCTCGGTATTCCATTCGCATACATGACTGGTCGGTCATTGTTTCTGCTGACGAATCTTTTTTGCGCACGAGACCCGCTGTTCACGCCAGAACCTCGAGCGTCTGTCGCAAACTTCGGTTGAGGGATCAGCTCGGGTTAGCCATAAGCTAAAGGTTGTTCTTGCACAAGATTCTCGCTTGTGCCGGTCAAAATTCACTGTTGTCAGGCTTCCTTGTATTGGCTACAATCGCTGCAGAAATTGCGTGGCTTCCGCTTGTCTTTGGACTGGACAGTGGAAGTTTATTACGGGCTTTCCGATGTTCTTCCGTCCTGAAACGCATGGTTATTGTCCGTATTTGGGCTGTATCTCTGTCATTGCTAAAAATATTGTTCCCACCAACGTGTGCCCATCTTACTTCGTAAATATTGTCTCAAACTCCCCAGGTCTTTCGTGACTTGTTCAACCACAGCTTCGTCTTTCCTGCGAGCTTTGTTGCGATCAAAGAAGATTTTTTTTGTGGGGGGGGGGCACCTGAGCAATGTCGCACGCAGGAAAGCGCGGTTGTGTTTCCTGACACCACCACACCTCACCACTCGCATCGAGATTTCATCGACACTTGTTTCACATGGTCCTCATCGTTGCAGCCGCAGACCCGAGACGACATCGGCATCAAGGAGGAGACGCGGCAGATAAAGTGCGAGTCGTCGCCCCCGACGCCGCGCTCCCTGCGGCTCGAGCGCGTCGCGGCAGCGCTCGCGCAGAGCAGCGACGACCTGCAGCAACACAGGTCTGGTATTATCGCTCAACCTGCCTTCATCAGGTACGCTGCTTTTATCCTCCCCGCTTGTTGGGCCCCGGCACGCAGACGCGACTGCGACACGTTCTGCCCGAGAGGGCAACTCTCGCGAGGGGACAGGGAACGATTTATAAACCCGCGGCCTTTCGGTCTGGCCGCAGGGTGGTTTTCCCCTCTCAAAAGCCATCCGTGGCCCATGTGTGCGTTTGGGGGGTGTTGGTGGAGACAAGCCCACACGTGGGGAAAATGTCTGGTGATTTTGAAAATTGGGGTTGAAAAGGAGTGATGCTGGTCATGTGTGACCGCAGGCTCGTTGGTCTTTGATCACTTATCATGGTTTGCGTGTCTGCCGTCATGTGCGCGCAGCTAGAAATCAAGCTGGTATGTGCCAGAAGGAAAAACAAATTCGTGTCGCTGTCGTGTCCGCGTGAATGGCCGTTCTTTTATTTTGGAATGAAGGGCGGGCTCTACATTTGTGGATCAGGCATTCATTTTGCGTGAACGTGATCCTTCGGGATTTTTGTTTTCACCGTGACAGTTCGCGGTGCATTTCGGTCACAAATTTGTTTCGAACAGCCTTCCTGTGGAATGCAAAATGTAGAATCCGCCAAAATTTTCATGGCTCCTTCAAACTCTGTTCTGAGATCTTGTCGCCCAGGCACAATGCTACCTTCCAGAATAACATTGGAGGCAGAAGGCAAGAAATGTTCCATGTGGTTTTGTGTTTTCAACACATGGCTATTCGGTTGAGGTTTGCTGCTTGATTCCCCCCGAGTCTTGGTTTCGGTGGAACGGTTGCTTTTCTCCCAGGTTAAGGATTCGTGTTGATTTACTGGGATTTGTGCCATTGCGTTTCCTCCACTTGTGCCAAAAGAGCCCATCAGCAGTGAACTGTAAAAAATGTCTGGAAAAAAACTGTTCCCGCCTGGCAAGGCAATGACTTCGGCCAACGTGCATTTCGCACAGTTCGCTGTGAAACGGCTTTGGAGGGAGTTTCAGTGGTGTCCGGTGGTGTGACTATGATTTCTGTGCATCATACCCACAGCAGCACCCAGTGGCATTTTTCCCTCTGATCAGAGTGGTTCCGACAAAAACACTAATTCGTTGACGTAAATCAGTTTGGTGGCCTGAAAATGCTCGTGTGTGCCAACTAGATACTAGTTAGAATTAACCCAGCTACCCACCTGCAGGCTCTTCCCTGAGCGGGCATTGGGCATGATGTACACTGCCATTGAAAGTCACGTATTTCGTTGACGGGATTGAAACGCTTTTCTCATCAGTAGGAATTGCATGCGAGTGAAACATACGATTTTTCACCTGTTTCTTCCGTTTTGTTTTGCAGAACTTCGTTGGAAAGTTCGCACAGCACGCCCAGTCCAATGAGTTCAACCAACAGTAGTCAAGACTCCTTACACAAAGTCCCCAAAAAGAAAGGCAAACTCAGTTCTTTGGGGAGGTTCTTCAGCAAAAAGGAAAAAGCCAAAGCTGCCAAGGAACACGCAGCCAGTGGCCTTGTGTCCTCAGGTGAGTCACGTTCCGTTGTTTGCGTGCACGCCGAGTTTTCCCGTTGTTAAAACTAACCAGAGGCTTGAACTTCACCCGAACGTTTCAAAACAAACACTTTGAGGAAAGTGACACGTAAATGAGATGCGAAGACACGAAGCAAACCTCCCCACTTGTTTGTAACGGAGTGGCGTTCGTTTTGTCTTTGCTGCCAACACGACTCGCACAGAGTACGGAGGCGGCGACGACTCGGCGGCGCCCACCCCCTCCCCATCCACCTCCCAGTTTGTCCCCACTTCCAAAAGCGCTACAATTGCCAACTCAGTGCAGCCTGGTCAGTATAAACCTCGAACACGGAAGCTTGATCGCCATCAAAGAGACTGTTTTTTGCGCTGTTACGCAGTAGGTGTGAGGAGAAGAAGTCACGAATGACGAAGTCTTGCATATTCGGAGGCGTTGCCTGCTGTGTAACAGCCCTCAAAAGTCTCGTGGCAAAAGTTTCTCAAATTCCAGCGCGTTTTCCTTCTTGTCGGATTTTCCCTCCCTTTTGGATAGTTTATGATACTGCAGTGCATTTTATCTTGTAGCAAATACCTCCTTGTTTCATCGTGTTTGTCACTTGTCTCGTTCAGCACTTTTGAACCAAAAAGGCCCTTTCAGTTTGAGTGCGGAGATCCCTCCCAAGAAAAGTTTCAAGGCTGAATCCACCACCAAAGGGACAATTCCGTGTTTCTGCGTTCGAACTGAAATGGCCTTTTGTATCTTGTGAGACTGTTTGAGTGAAAGGAAGTCATGTTTGTTGGAAGTCATACTCATTCCACAACAAAAATCCTTTTCGTTTGCTGAATACGAGTATTTTGTTGAATGGTCTTTGCGTCATTTGAAAAAAAACCGTAGAAATTTCGGGTCGTGCAGTTTTGACGTGGAACCACTTTGTGATTGCTTGTTGATGTGCCTGTTGCGTTGGCGAGATGGCAGAATTTGGCTGCTGTGTACCAAGTGAGGAAAACTAGGACCAAACAAGTCTCGTGTGCCGTACGCTCAGTCAAAACTTGGGGTTGAACCCAATCCAGTTGTGGTGTGTCCTCTGACTCGGAACACACCGAATTGACAGCTGTCCTCTTGTTTTGCAGGGAGTGGTTATGCAGACGATCTTGGTGCTTCCGATTCCATAAGTCTCAGCGGGCTGGGCAAGTCCACCGACTTCGACAGGAGAAAAAAGAAAAAGTAAGCATCAACTCTGGATTATCAGAAGCGGAAAGGTGTGTCGAGGGGGAGGGGGAGTTTCGTAAAGACAGATGATGTTCGGTGCGCGTGAAGTGAAAGAAAAACGAGAACAGTGTGAATTCGCCAGCAGGATGAGAAGTTCTGCCGAAAAGCAAAAACATCCAGGCAGAATCTTCATGGAGTGGACAAACAAAGAGATGATTGATTTCCAGAGATGGGTTCGCATACTTGCTGTGAAAAGGAATTTGGTTAATTTTGCTTTGTTGTTTTGTGTTTGCCTTGTTCGTTTGTTTGTTTATTGTTCAGATCAGATCAAGTGCCTGACCACGGACTTCTTTGTTACAAGGCTAAGATGTCAATTTTGGCCATTGAATGTCAATATTGTGGTTCAGGATTAGTCTGGTTAGTTGCAGTTGACCTGAATAATTCATTGACCTGCAGTGATGCTATTGATCGTGGTTGTGATGTTTGAATGATGTTGAAGGTCCGATTGTGTTCCGTCCGTGCTTTTCGCTCGCGTGTAGCATTTGTCAAGTTTGCATCTCCCTACCCCGCAAGACGAAAGCAAGACCCTTTTCTCGAATGAAGTTGAATTGTCTCAGCACATTTGATTGTTATGATCGGATCGGGCAAAGGAATTTTGCTGTCTTTCACACCCTTGTCAACAAAAACCTGGTTGAACGAATGGTTGGCTTGTGCCCTCCTCTTCTTGAAAGAAGTTTAAATGTGAAGGGCGTTGTGTGTTTTTTGTCCGAAAGTGTCATCGGTCGTGTAGTGATCCCAGCATGATGAGGACTAACAAGTTGCGTTGCATGGCCAGTGCCTGGTGTTGTGGTGTACTAACGGTGGACTGTGTGCGTTGAAAGTCTTATTCCCGTTTACTGTATCAGGCACGAGCTGCTGGAGGAGGCGATGAAGGCGGGCACGCCGTTCGCGCTCTGGAACGGGCCGACCGTTGTCGCCTGGCTCGAGGTGAGGGAACCAACCACACGGAGTAACGAATATCATTCCATATTTTCAGAGGCAAGTTTGTGTCTTTGTCCCAGCACCCCTCGCTCGCAGTAGTTCATGACGACGCTTTCTTTTGCAGCTGTGGGTCGGCATGCCGGCGTGGTACGTGGCGGCGTGTCGCGCCAACGTGAAGAGCGGCGCGATCATGTCGGCGCTGTCGGACCAGGAGATCCAGCGTGAGATCGGCATCTCGAACCCGCTGCACCGGCTCAAGCTGCGCCTCGCGATCCAGGAGATGGTGGCGCTCACATCACCCAGCGCGCCCAAGCCCTCCAGAACAGTGAGTGTGACTCAGAACACGGGGTGCAAAGCCGTGACCCACCTGAAAAAGAGGAGGCGGCAATCCCACTTTGAAAAACAGCGGCACAGACCGGTGCTGCATTTTAATGTAACACACTGCACAATCACCAGACGCTGGCGTTCGGCGAGATGAACCACGAGTGGATCGGGAACGAGTGGCTGCCGAGTCTGGGCCTCCCGCAGTACCGCAGCACCTTCATGGAGTGCCTCGTCGACGCGCGCATGCTCGACCACCTCACCAAGAAGGACCTGCGCGGACAGCTCAAAATGGTCGACAGCTTCCACAGGTCAGATTGTTCACAACATTTGTCTTGAAAATGTGACCATTTGTTGAATGATGCTTGTTCCATGTTGGGTCAGTCCCACTAGGTTTTCCCGCAAACAAAAAGAAGTTTCATTCGCAGATGTTTTTGAAAAAAACGCATGTGTGAAACACTGGTGTTCCCTGAAGGATTGTGCGACAGATTTTGTGTCTTCTGCGTTTTGCAGAACAAGTTTACAGTATGGAATCAACTGCTTGAAGCGGTTGAATTACGACAGGAAAGAGTTGGAACGCAGACGAGAAGAGTCCAACAATGAAGCAAAGGGTACGTCTGTTGACACGCGTCGTCTTCTCAAGTCCAGTTTTGACCTGAAATCATTCCTTGCTTTTCTGAATTGCCATTCACTTTCGTGTTCGATGCATATCACAGACTTGAGCGGAGGGCACGACATGCTTGTTTTGTTGGGAATTGTGTTGGATCTTCAGGCGAAATTTGGTGCTTCCATTTTGTTTCGTGAGCGGAGTCCGGAATGGCAGTTCTGGCTTTTGACCGGTCACGTCGAAATCAGCATTCTGTTACTCCCAAGTGTCTTGTGGATCAAGATTGGTGGCGGGGCTTCGGGTGTTGGAGTGTGCATGCTTGCTAACGCCAACAAACACTGCTGCTGAAAACATTTCCAACTGTAATCAAACCAAAGTCCGAAGACAAAGGAAAATGGAATAAAATTTCTCGATGTGAAAAATGCTATTATTTCATGATTTTGTAAAACCTTAAATGTTTCTTCCTCCCTTTGCACATTTCTGTGTTTGGCAGCATGGAGTGTTCCTCATTTGAAATCAAAACAAATTTGAGTGTTGATTGGTTTGTTGGAAACACCGCATTTGTGTGCCATTCTGTTCGTGTGACAAATTTAAGGTTTTACACACTGTATGAATGATGTTGATAACTGACTTTCCTTTCTTTGACCAAGAGCACAGAAATTCACGACTCTCATATTCTGCGTAGTTGACTGCAGAAAATGTGGGTCTCCTCGTTGCTGGCATCAACTGTTGCTTGGAGGAGTTGTTTCAAAGACGATTGCTGCCCAGCTAAGTTTGATTCTGGCTGCATTTTGTTCTCAAGAAATATACAAACGTTAGCTGCTGACACAAAACGCTGAATTCATTTGGTCCCTCCCAGTTCCCATTTTTGCGTTTGAGAATGGAGTTTCTTTTTGTGCTGAAGACTGAAATTTGGACGCTGCAAGCAGATGCTGCGACTTTGTTGATGCCGGCGAGATTTAGCTCTGTCCTGGAGTGAGTGAATGAATGCAGTGCGGTGGACTGACTGGCTGGCTGCTTGGTGCGGTGGGGTACGAGCGCTACAGGAACGTATGCTGCAAACATACAACACTCAGCACTCCGGTTGCTGTTGCGGTTGTTGCAAGTGCTGCTGCTGCTGGTGCATGGTGTTTATGATTTGTTCTCTGTGTCTGGTGTGTTTGCAGCAGCAGAGAGTTCAGGTTCGGCCGCAGCAGCATGCTCACCCCGGCCCTCGGGCAGGTCTCCCCACAGATACTCCTCTTCCTCTCGGCCCGGTCTGCAGGCTAATACTTACGCATTTCATTCTCTGTCGAACCAGTACTTTGTCGTACTGTTGACTGCAGATTCGGTCTGGTCAAGCCAGCCAGTGTTTGTTTTTGCCTGATCAATAGACAAACTCATTTTTCAAAACTCAGGAATCCAAAAAATTATTCAACCATTTTTAACTTTGGCTTTGGCCAGACTTAATCTTTCAAAGAATGTCGATGGCTTACCATTCTCTCCTCTATCTGTTTAGTTTCCCCTGGCCATGTATTCCAATCTCATCAAGTTGCGTTCAAAGAAATGCCCTGTCCACACCCGGTCCAGTTTTCCGTTTTCTGGACCCAGCGCTTGTCTTTGCTGCAACAAAACGCTTTTTTCCCACCTTTGTTCTGAATGTTAGAAAACTAACCAGATCGTGCTAGTTTTGCTGACTAACCCACAACTTTTCCCACCAAAATTGAGACAACAAATGGTATGCCGTCTGCATTTCACGTCACTCTCTCTTTTGTCGAGTTTGAAGCAACTTCTCTTCCCACATTTGATTGGGTATCTCACCACTTTGGCTTGGTTCGATTGAGTTTTGTTGGCATGAAATTAGTTGAATGAAATTATTTGTGTGTTGCATTTCAAGCAATCGTACAAAAACCAAACAACTTGACAGTTGAGTTGCAAAGGAGAGAGTGCTTAGAATCTTGGCAAAATTTGCAAAAATTCCAAAGCTCACAAAGAATGAAGCCAGAGAGAAATAGGAGGAAGAACCAAGAGTGCAAATCGACCCCTGACGAGCATATTTGAGCTTCCACTGACCTGTTTTATTTTTGGATGAAAGTCTTTCAGTTGGGATTGCAGGAGAATCGCGCAATGTGAAGATAAAAAATTGAAATAAGTTCCGTTAAAATTTATTTCACTGCTTGCTTCATTGCTTGTGTGCCATTGAAAAAGAGTGTGACACAAATTGAAAGATTTTACAAGAAATAGTGAGAGATATGCCAGGAAATTCTTGTGTGTGTAGAGATGCAGTTTGTAATGGAAAAGCTTGCACGAAAACACAAAGATTGGCACACGTCAAGCTCTGTGCATGGGATAAAAGCAACGTTGGATGCCTTCTTTGCATCTCGATTGGAAAATTCTGCGCGGTGCTTCCAAATAGGAAGGCGCTGTGATAGAATTCAGCTCCACAGACAAACTCAGACACCTCACCAAGAGGACAAGTCTCCTGTCCGACGAGAAAACGGGGAAAGCGTGGAAGTGTGCGAGATTCAATGAAAACTTGGGGAAATTGCCTGCTTAACAGTTTACTTGTGTCTGGATTCATTGTTGAGAGGATGTGGTGGGAAGAATTGCTTCGGACTTGTTCTCCCCACAAAAGACAAACACGCGTCTCGTTTGTCTCCGCGCAGACGTGTTGGTGTGGACGAACGAGCGCATCATCAAGTGGGTACAGCTGATGGGTCTCAAGGAATACTCCAACAACCTCATCGAGTCGGGCGTGCACGGCGCGCTCGTCGCGCTCGACGAGAGCTTCGACCACAACAGTATGGCGCTCGCGCTGCAAATACCAAACCAAAACTCACAGGTTCGTGACCCACGTTGCTCTTTGTTTTTAAGCGTGTGGTCGTTACCACACGCTTAGTGTAATCACCTTGAGTCTGTATGTATGTCTGTGTGTATGAATATGTGACCTAGGGGGGGAATAGGTCACATATTGGTTTTAAAATGATCAGTGATGAATTCTGAGTATTCTGAGACCAATATGTGACCTACCCCCCACCCACCCTGGGTAGGTCACAGTTTAGATTTTTCAAAAAAAAAAAAAAAAATTGTAAAATGATCAGTGATGAATTCCAAGCATCCTGACACCAATATGTGACCTACCCCTGCGAACATTTGTACCGACCACACGCTTTTTATGCGTAGCATTCTTGTTCTTCTTTGTCGTACGGTCTTCGTGCAATGTTTCTTTTGCAATGAAAGTCGGAAAAAGAACAACAGGACCACAATTTCTTTTTTGCAGGGTCGACAACTACTAGAACGAGAATTTAACAATTTGATAGCGGTGGGAACAGACCGGAGATTAGGAGAAGAGGTGAGTTGGTCGTGAACACAGTGTGACACATTGAGCTCTGCAGCAGCTCGGCGTCGGGATGTTTTCTGGAGAAGTGACTGGGGGACAGGCAAACGGAATTGAACATCAAAACTCAGCTCTGCAGAGTTGAATGTGATCTATCTCGGGATCACAACTGAAAACTACAGCTGAATTTCTAACTCCGAATGTGTGAGAGGCTGAACAATATTGACAGGGCTGTAACTGATCGACTCTCCTCTTGTTTCGTGGTGTAAAATATCCCTTCTGCGCGTTTTCAATGATTGAAATTTCCAAGGACCGAACTGTTTCAACTTCTGCCTTCCTATTGGCTCCTCCCTTCATGTACATGAATTGTCGTCAATGTTTCTTGTTGTACGTGAGACAAGAGCACACGTAGCATTCCTTGCTTCAGTGTCAGTGTGAAAATTTGCATCAACAATTTCTTTCCAAATCAGCTGCTGTCTTGCATTGTACGTCGTTGTTGACGGCTCCTGTGCCAAACTGTGTTTTTTGCGCGAGTGAATCTTCGCTGCAAATTCTTGCAGTTGTATTTGGCGCCGGAGCCTCAATTGCGATTTGCACGATATCTCTCTTCCACGTTCGCTCGGTGCCTGCATTTCGTATTTCTCTTGACTTCTTGTTCTGTCAATCATTTCGCATTCCACATTCTCGTATGTCCAGTGGTGCTTGCGAAAAGGAAATCTTTGCCTCTTCAATCTTGGCACTTTTTCTGTATATGAGGACACTGAATAGAACACAAGATCCCAGATCCCAGCAAGGGCATAACCATAACCACCTGTGTCGTCAAGTGCAACAACAAAGTCACCAACACGGAGTTGCCTTGAGACATATTGCATTGTGCACATTGGAAGTGTGAAGTTTGCACTTTGTACCAAACACTCTGATCTAAGTGGATGAAAGAAAAGGCAAACTGTGGTGCCAAGTCCAAATGTGGAATGCTTTCGTGTTGTTCACCCTTGTAGAGCAGAATGGTATCGCCGTCGTTCAGTGTGTAGCATAGTCATTTTGCCCGTTTCTGTGTTCCTTGTAGAAAAGACAGTGTGCTTTGGTATAGGAAAACCTCATCACTCACTCGTTTTTACGAACCCGCGAGCATCCCAGGTAATGAATGCACTGAACATGAGGAGTAAACGTTTTCGGCTGCATGAAACTGCTCAGTGTGGAACTGCATGGGAGGATGGCTGCATCGATCGTTGAGCCAGTGTCCGAGGGCAACGCCCGGGCTGTTGTCCCGTGTTTTCGCTCGGGAGCAGGCTGGAAGTTTCAAGCGACTGAACTTGATTTGGAATATTCCGACATTGAAAAGTATTTTGCTGGAAAAAAGTTGAAAACTTCAGAAACTTCACAGCAAGCTGCTCAAACAGCAGCTCGAGGAGTGAATTTGCAACTCAAGAATTTTCTGGTTTGAACAGCACTGATATTTTGGTATGTGTTGCAAGACACAAGCATCACGTTGACTGTTGTTGCTTATCAGCATTCGCTATTCCTAGTTTGCATTCAGTTGCATTTCAAGACTAGAAAGCTTCGCTGTTTCCTTTTGATTTTGGCTCATCTCTGCATTCCCCATTTCATTCTCTCCATCTTGTAAGGCAAAAATGTTCATTTGGAGAAAGTGCCATTGAAAAGATTTATTCAATTCATCAACATAGGTTCCAAAACAAGCAGAGCCCAGATGGAATTATGGTAAGCGAATTCAGCAGTTTAGAGAACACTTGAAAGTTCAACATGACCTCAAACTGACTGCAGAAAAGCAGAATTTTGTGATAAGCAACACGAAAAGTGCCAAACACTCAAACTGTGTTGGGCCACACTGGCATAAGTTTGACTGAGTCGAGTGATTTGCGCGTTTGGAATGGACTTGTGAATTGGACACCTGATTATTTCGAGTGTTATTTGACTGTTTGCATTCCATTTTTATTTCAGAATAATACATAGATAGGTAAGAGTGCTTTTTACCAAATAGTCGTGTGGGTTTGAATGTCAAAATCCCCGAAGTAATAACGTCAGGACTTAATTTCGTGCGTCGGAATGTTGGTTCTTCGTGTTCGTGTCACGCTGTGAACGTCTTGGGATTTGTTCCTGCAGTTTCCCGGGCTGGAAAACTGCACAAAGCTCCACAGGAAGTTTTGGTTCCCTCCGATATGCTGTCAATGTGTTTTCATGTGCAGCACATTCCAGTGTATAGATTTTGTCAGTTTCACCTTCGTCTCTTTGGAGACGAAAAGGACTTCATTCTATTTTGCCACACACACTCTCCGTTCCCTATTCAGTTTCCACACATCATGTATACATTCACTTTCCTTTTATGCTGTCACCACTCTCATCTGGTTTCAGTTTTCTCGTCTGAAATCAACAATACTTTTGAAAACTGCTTGTTGGTCTTTCAAACCGTGATGGTTGATTTGTCGAATGAATCTGCCAAATGGTGGAATCACAGGCGGCTTTGAAGCTTGGGCGAGCTGGCCGTTCTTGACGAGTGAAAGCATTTGACCTGATTGGCAAATGTTAAATTCTTGCTGCTAGATCTACTGGTCAGTGAGTTGTTGGGAAATGGACACACCGGTACTTTTTGAGGATTTGCGAGGTGACAACAAGAAGCGTTTTGGCGTTGGGAAATCAACCTCTTCTTTCGAAAAAGTTCACAGTTTTGCTTTGGGTTTTGCTGAATATTGGTTGTGTTTGCAGGATGATGGGTCCAAGTTAAAGCGTGCTCCGTCATGGCGCAAGAAGTTCCGCACGGGCTCCGCCGGCACCGCGAGTCCAGCCGCCACGGCGCCGCCGCCTCCACCGCCGGTGGGCGCTACAAGCGTGAGCCGCAGCAGGGACGGCACGACGGTCGTCAAGGTGCTTCCCGCGCACGCCTACACCGCCAACAACACGGTGGGACTGAACGGCGGAGGCAGCCTGGGGGCGGGCGCGGCTCCACCGGGATCCCCGCCCAGGCGGAGTGCGACACTCGGCAGCGGAAGCTTTCGTGAAAGGCGCGAGGGAAGTGTGGACAGCGCGACAGCGAGTTGCATCTCCAAACGGACGTGACGCCCAAAATGTGCTGCACCCAGCCGAACAGTTTGAGGCGTTGACAGAAACAAAACCGCTTCTTTAAAACTCAATGCCAGGAGGTGGCTGCTGCAGCGTCATCGCGAGGGCCGTAACGACACGCGCTATCACACGCAGCTGCTCAGCAGGGGAACTTCGTGCTGCTGCAACGTTCCCCGCGCCCCGCTAACTGCCGACACGCCCTCTTCAGTCCAGCCTCGGCTTCGTGCCAGAACGAACCAATCAACGTTCAGCTGCCAGTTTGACTTGTGCTTCATGATTCACAACCACGAACCAGTTCATCGTCTGTCTGTTCATACACAGCAACAAACAGTGATATGCTGCATTATGACATTCTTTATCAATCATCAGTTTGTCTTGCATTGAATGAAGAAACAATTTGAACGCACTGTACGTTGTCCAATGTACACTGTGTGTGCCGGAAGGACTCGCATCATGAAACCGACTGCATTCGTTCATTGTATCACATGAATTTGCGTGAACTTGAGTTTTGCATCGTAAGCAGCAGTTTTTCAGGCAGAAGACCAAGGACCATGGGTGTGTCAATCACTATGCCAGTCAGGGAGTGCGGAAAGGATATTGTGTGTGGTGAATCCAGCATCATCAGAGAGTGAGCTTGGCTTTTTGAAACTCCCACTGTTCTGCGCCATTCATTGCGACTTCAGGCTGAAAATCCAACCTGATCGGGTGGAAAGAGGCAACGTGACATTGTTCTGTCTCACCTCCTGAACATCTGCAAGATCAACAAGGTCGGAGTACAAAGACAGAAAAAACCTCAACATCCGAGCATCAACCACGAGGATTTATCTGCGTGAAATTCCTGCGGCAAAAAAACTTGAGTCTACAATTGCAAAGAAAGTTTCACACACATTCAAAGCTGACACTGGCCACAAGTAAACGTTCCCCTTCCCAACTTGCTCTTCGTCTGATGTTGTATAAATGCTGTTGTGTTGCCTAGCGGTGATGATGATGATGATGAGAGTTTGTTACTTCAGAACATTCGAATCTTACCCTCTTTTTTATCAAGGTCACACTGAACTGAGAACACTTGGAGACATGTGTGCGTTCTTGAGCAGAGGTGGGTGTGAGTGGCTCTTACTCAGCGGTTGTTGCTCTGTAGTTAGGACATCGCCATTGCATTTGCAGTGCAGCTGTGCGCGTCTGATTGTGCAGTGCGGCAGGTCAACACAGATTCCATGTTACACATTGTAGGTAGTGTAAAAATGTACATACCTGGCATACAACTGTTTTAGGCACTTTCCTCTTCATTGGCAGTGGGGCTGCCCAACCTGAGTGGGACCGGGCTCCAAGAAAACGAACCTCAAGAAAAATCTGCAGCTTTTTCGGAGGCATAATGTGGTACTTTTGCCTTGCGTAGGTGTCTCCAAATTTTGAGCACTCCGATGCGTGCCATGTCTTTGTTTTGATTCAAAGTACTCCATGTGATAAACCTGAGAAGACAGAAGAGTGTAAATTGTGTGACCAATCATGTGACAAAGTTTGACCTGGACGGAACAAGGATCCTTCCAGTGACAAATCCCTCGGCATTCCGTCGAGCCGTGGGCTTGTTGCAATCGTTCTGGTGGTGTTCTGTACGTATGTCGGATTACTGGGGGGAACCAACTGTCTGTTTTCCATTGGATTCTTTTTTTGCCACGGTAAATGTTACTGGTCCAGAAACCAATGGTTGATTTACACACCCACACACACACTCACACACTGCAACAAAACCTGTTGTTGGTTGACCCCCACCCACAGAAAACCAATGGTTGGTTTTCTTTTTCACTCTGGCAGGCGGGCGGTTATGACCTGTTTGCTCGAACAGTGCGTGTTTTGAAAACAATGCCTGCTGCAAGGAGCCGCGGGCTCGTTGATCTTTGATCTCTTGTTAATTTGCCGATCACTCTGAAGAAATCTTGAGCACCAAAGGCGGTTCAAAATCCACAACCTTGACTTTGGGTCGCCCCTGGAATTCCACAGAAGGCCTTGTGGTCTGTTGCGCACGAAAGGAAAACTCCCTTCAGACGCGAAGGTTGGCACAACGAGTTGAATGGCCCGGTCAATTTGTGTGGGTCAGAAACATGGCTTTTTTTTGTTGGCTTTTGCAAGGTTGACCCTGAATCGCTCTTTGCACACTCTTGAACAAAAAGCAATTTTGTATAAGATTGAGCTCGCTTCGTTTGGCATCCAAGAGAGATCAAGCTGCTTGGACAGTGGAAATGTTTTGTTTGTTGCTTTGCACAAACACGGCAAGCAAGGTTTTGTACGCGTCAGTTCCACCCGAACAAAAATTGGGTGTCGAGCAAAGTGAGCTCCGGTGTGATGTGAACTCTCATGCGTGTGAGTGGTCGTGCTGCGAAACTGTGAGTAACCAAGCCAGCTAGGGTGATGAACCATTGTGGATTGCTCTGCGAGTATTCGTGGTCGTGCAAAAAAGAAAGATTGTCAGTGATAAATCATTCGTGCAAATCTTGGCATGACCCTGACCACGTACGGTACAACAAACGTTCTGTTCATTCCAGTGACGAAACACGTTCGCACCAATGAAGCCTTCAGTTCTCGAAGTTCAGTTTCTGTCTGAAGAAAGCCCTGACATTTGACGTTTCTTTTCTTGCTCTAGTCATTTTTGCAGTTTTTGTTACAGCTTTCCTTCATCCCATTGACGTTCATCAGAACGGTGACTATTTTTTGCGTCATTCACATTCGCTGCTCCCAGAAAGACAAGAAAGAAAGAGAACAAACATCAGCGCGTCATGTACATAGATGTATCGACTGTGAAAAGAAAGAACCAACATCACGGTTTAGCTCTAACACCTTCTTTGCTCAAGCACTTGTTGCGAGTGTAGATGGTTGAAATTTCGTGTGATAATATGTGACAAGGTGTTGCAACCTGAAACGCGTACGTGACCATCACAAAACGCACTTCATGAACAATATGAAAACAAAATCGCCTGCGCTAATCCTTTGACAGGCAACACGTACCTTGCAGAAACCGTTTCTTGTGACTGGGGAGTTTAACCATTCAGGAACAAATCTTGTTGGGAGACTGTTCCAGGGCAACCCCACTCAGAAGCTGTTCTGGCAGTTTTAAAAGAAACAAACGAAGGTGCAAGTCAAATGTGTATCTATTGGTGCTAAACTCTTTCAATGACATTCTGTGGTTGTTCGCATGAAGGTGATTGGGTACGAGAAACTTCGTGAGAATTTTCATGACAAACTGTTCACTTTTTGTTCTCTGGTTTAGACGATGACATCCACAAATTCTTTTTGAGTTGAAGCGAACAAAGCAAACCATGGCAATCGAACTACTACTGTGCCTCAATATTTCAGTTCAGTCTCATCACGTAAATGTAGGCGAGCAATAACTGCGTTCTGCACTCTTCATGATGCGACGTTTCCAATCATGCTTGTGTGTTTTGAAGAACAGAGCTGTATCATTGCAACGTGATTGGTGTTGAACGTGCGATTTGGGATGTTTACCTCGGCGTTTGAAAACTTGCCAATTCCAGTGCTAATTTCTCCCCAGATAAATTTGTGCACAAGCACAGAAAAGCAAGTAAGTTTGAAGCACAGGGTGAAATCTGCAATCTGACTTCGAATGACTTGATAACTCATTCAGTTTTGGTTTGTTTGTTTTTTTTTTGTTTTTTGCATACCACACGACTGATGATAACGCTCCTGCACTTCTTCTTGAAGCACACACACACACACTCAATCGTTCTTCAAAAACGAAAGTGCGGTTCAGATGACAGTTCTGGCGGAAGTGTGGCATCGCGATGCCCAAGGAGAGTATTAGAGACTGAAATACAAAGTCAGAGCAACGCCAGCCTGGCGACGTTTGTTTCTCCTGACACTTGTTGCTGTGCTCACTTCTGAGAGCAAAGTCATTTTTTCTCGGTCACAACGCATCCAGAACCGAACAAGTTCTTTCAGATCGGCAAGAAGTGAAACTGATTCTCAAGAAATGTGCCAGTGCTAGAGTCTGAGGTACATGTACGTGTAGATACGTGTGTGTCTGTAGATTCCACTTTTGTGAGAGAAAGTTTTTAGACATTGTTCAAAACAATGTAAGTACGTGCGTGGTTATCAAGCCAGGTTAGTCAGCTGTACAACTCACACTGTCACAAAAGTCGATGATGATACGATGAAAATAAAACAGTAAGTTATTTATTTCTATTCCGGCCTTGGGTCCGTTTTCTTTGTCGGAAGATCCTAAGAGAGTGATGCAATCCATGATCAGTGAGGTTGTGTTTGACCGGAAAGCGGCTGGCGCGTTCTCCATGTTCTCGGGTGCTGGTGGGTGAGTTGCTTTTGCGCGCTTTGTGTGTGTGTGTGTGTGTGTGTGTGTGTGTGTGAGTGTGTGTATGTGTGTGTGTGTGTGTGTGAAGGGACAGGCGATGTTGGCAGCTTCAGAGGGTGAAGTGTGGATCACGGTGAATGACAGGTCCTATTTCAGAGCAAAATTAGAAAATCCACGAGAGAAACAAACAATTTTGTTGTTGTTGTTGTTTGTTTGTTTTTTTTGTTTTGACTCGTTGGGCGCGCAGATCTACGTACCGCAACCATGTGTTTTTGGTGTGGCGCAGAATTGCGGACGTCGCGTTGCTAGTTGCGTGGCGCTGAAGGAGTGACCGGAAATGCAGGAGCGGCGGCTGCACGTGACGCAGAATCAACGTCGCTCATTGGCTGGCGAGACTTTGTTTATGTCATGGCTGCCGAGGGATTTTGTGACACAAACAACATGTGCATTTTCCTTCGTTTCGTTTCGTTTCTGAAAGCTTCGTGATCATTTTGGACTCCAGTGGTCACAGACTTCGAAAACGAATAGCTTCCCCTTGTGAACGTTAACATACCAAACATGGTGTTTGTGAAATCTTGACAAATCTATTCAGAAAATAGCCACAGATTTCGAAACATCTGACGATCGGTTTTCGCTCATTGGATATCTTGAACCTCGCATGCAGCCCTTCGCACTTGTGACATGGAAAAGTACGAAGTTATATCTAAGATAGGCAAAGGGGCGTGCGGTGCGGTCTTCCTTGTTCGAAATCTTGAGGACAACAGGTGAGCCCTGAAGGAAAATAGAATTCTGGACTCCAGATCTCGCATGTAGAGTCTAGTGATACCACAAACGATCAGTACGGTATCTCAGAAGAGACTGTCTTCTGAGGCGGGAATCTCCCTATTCATTGGGTTCGATCACACCATCTGGAAAGTGGTTCTAACAATTCAGGTCAGGTGTGTCACACCACATTCCTCCCCCACCAGGGGGCACTGGCCTCAGTTGATGTTTTTAACATATGTACATACTTTTACAATAATTATTCAGAAACATGAGAACAGCTGAATATAGCAATTTCCTATTTGATAACACTGTTTTTACTAGCTCTGGCTGTTCCTCTCCCTCCTGGGGGGGGGGGCACAAGCTGGTCATGTGACTGGAATTTTCCTCATTTCCAACATGGATTACATTGAGTGTGAAGCTTTTAGATTTCTGAGACAAGAGATCACATGATTGATTGCTGAATCTGGAAGGCAGGGGAGATCAGTCATGGCTTAATCAGTGATTGATCAGGTTGTTGGTAAATTTAGTTACTTGGCCCCTGTGGCCAACCAAAGCTTCCAGACACTTGTGGTTTGTCTTGCCTTCAATATCCACCTCAGTCAACAGTAGGTAAGTCACTTGGTGGTTCTCCACAGTTCATGTCACTCCACAACAGACTGGATCGAGTCAAGATCTGTGGCGTGCTTGAAATTGTTTTGAATATCAACATCTGCATGCACACCTCAACCCCAGACACCAAGGGTTTCAGATGCATGTGAACATCTTTGGGATGAAATTTTGATCAAAGACCCCGCCCCGTCCCCCCGCCCCGGCCCCACGGAAACCTATTCACGATGGCCACCCAAGAAAGTAAGAAATATCAAAAACGAGGCGGGAACCCTGATGGTCGCGGAAGCGGGGAGGGGGGGTGTTGGTAGGGGGAGGGGTGGG
>JAAUXT010090172.1_pt1 | contig 22903 bp, 21 predicted proteins | sample 7278171 | NCBI WGS metagenome assembly JAAUXT01 (sample SAMN14350112, study PRJNA611818) | marine sediment metagenome | isolation source: surface marine sediment (1.8m) | place: French Polynesia: Moorea | collected 2018-08 | reverse complement strand
GTTTGAAATCACCCGTCGGAGCCCCGTCGCGTCAACGTCGCGTGAAAATTGCTATTTCGACGTTCACACGTCGCGTCGTTTTGCAGCTGTCAACGTCGTGCTTAATCTGCCCAATAGAGTTTTAGATGCAGCCCGTGCGAGGCCCCCTCCGGTCCCATCCTATGTGCCAAAATACGTGGCAAAAAATGTGGGAACTGACCATTTGGAACAAAAAATTCTACCTGTTAAAAGTTTCTTTTCTTTTCCAAAAGAAATACAAAAATAGAGAACACTATCAATTGTAAAATACTAACCAAGACAGTGATATTGATGAAGTATTTTTCTTGTGAGACAGCCACGGAAAAGGCCTACATGGCAGTTTGGTTTGCCACGTGAAATGGCACGTTTCATGGCACCGGGCGTTGAAAATTTGGTTCCACGTGTGTGATCTAAAACTCGCCAATGTGCTGGAATGGTGGTGTTGGCTGTGACATCTGAGGAATGTGAAATCTGATACGTGTGTGATGTGATGAACCCAGGACGTGAGATTTCTCAGATCCTGGCCACGGCTCCAACAGTTGAATTGCGACGACGTTAAAATAGCAACGGAAGTCGCCCTCGTGATTGCTCAGGTGGAATTCGGAGAATTCATGAAGGGTGGAATTCGGAGAATTCTTCTCACTCATCGGAGAATTCATGAAGGGTGGAATTCGGAGAATTCTTCTCACTCATCCACACCTTTGGGACTGTGGATGAACCACGGCTCACTGCGTCTAACAAGCTTGCCTGGCGATGCTCGTGTCAGCAACCACTGACGACAGCTTGGTGAAGGGGCGACCACACAGGACGCGTTTATTTTTGATGCGCGTCAAAATTCACACGCATCAAAAACATCTCCCACTATTTTCAATGAAACTGGCCACACAGGAGCCGTCAATTTTGGTGCATGGCTCTGGAACATCTCTGCAGACATTTTTGATGCGCGTCAAATTTGACGCGCATCAAAACCCTGTGTGGCCGCCCCTTGACAGACTTCACTTGGGTTTTGTGGTCTTGTGAAAAGCTTAGTTCCGTTGCGCGAATTAGGGTTTTCACGTTGGTGACGCGCGCGTCAAAAAATTGAGGCCCGCGTCAAAACGCTCCATTGGGCGTCATGTTGAATTATGACGCGCGCGTCAAAATTCTGACGCCGCCTAACCGATCGTCACCAACGTGAAAACCCCCAATTTCATGCTACTGTTTGATGAGGCTGAGATTCTCCGGTTTCCAGCATATCCCATATGGTCTACTGGAACCTCAGGATCCGGCACTCTCACCGCCGTGGCCCGATATTCTTGAATACAGCTCCTTAAAGTGTCAATGCCTTTTTCAATAAAAATGGGTTCTCCTAAAAAGTGTCAGTGCCCTGAATGGGTGCAATGGAGCGCAACACCTGTTGCGCCGTGGAAATTTCCATCCTTCGGCTTGCCTATTGGGATCCAAGGAAAGAACTTGTTTGTCCCATTTGCGTCTGTCAGGCAGAATCGTGTACCCGACGTCTGCTGCTGAGTCATGGGGCTGGCTGCCTGTGCAGAGACGAAGGCAAACGGAGAACGGAAATGGCTTTCACCCAACGTTCCAAATCAGTTCACTTGTTCGTTCACAGCTTTTCCGTGTGGCATGTGTCGCATTTTGCTTCAAAAAGTCTCCAGATTTTTCACCAAGCTTGCTTCAAAACAGCAACAGATTTTCTCTTGTGCAATCATCATCACAAGTTGTGTGAGCAGAAATCATCATCTGTGCACTTGTTGATGAAGTGACAGAAGAGCCACTTCGCACCTGTCGCCCCTTTCTCGGCGCTGATCATCGTGACTCTTGTTCAGACCCTTGTCTGGCCTCTTCACCTCGGGATTTACAGTGATGGAGGACGATCACACCTCTTTATGCAGCTCACTTCATTGACTCTCACTCCACGTGACAATCTGCTAAACCGGTGTCTCGAATCGGGTTTGGGTTTTGCCGTCGTGCAGCTGCGTGGAACGGAATAGAAATCGGAAAGAAGAATCTTGGGGCGGGTGGCTGAGGGAGACTTGGCGTCTGACTGACCAAAATCACGTGAAAGATTCTCAACAGACTCGTCGTGGTCACCTATTTCGCTGTGATCTGCCGTTGTTCGTACCGGGTACTCGGGACCCCGCGGGTCTCCACGGATCGAGGCCCCGTTCCTCCAGCGCAATGTTGTGATCACGTGGTGCATTTATGAATCATATTCGCAGCCATCACGTGGGGAGTGGGTGATGTGGATCCAAAGTAGCGTTGGTGAGCGGCGCCACTGTTTCTACGTGGGAAGGGACACAGGGCAGTGTTCCCGCCTCAACCTTGAGACTTTGTCTTCCTGATTGTGAGAACGCCCCAGGAAATTGCAGAATGAGTACATGGTTTCTTCTTCACGACAGCAAGTCTGGCCAGAAACCACTCAGTCCACACATCACATTCGAAAGAAACGCATCACGCAACCAGTGTGGTGAAAGAATGAAGAGTGGAACATCGATACTTTGTAGCGTGGACACTGGCAGATCTGCGTTGCCAAATTCTCACGCAAAACTGTGTCAATCTCGCCACAAAGGAAAGTGAACTGTGAGGCGCCGGGCGCTCAGCTCAGAGGCAGTCGCCCTTCGTTTTTCCGTGAACACCCTCCCCTCACCCCTGAGGTCTACCCACGAAGCTCAGTGGGTCTACCCTACGTGTCGATATCATCACTGCACCCGCAGGTCGGTCCCTTCAGCCGCCGCCTCCACTCAGGTGCAGAACACACTTTGAAGGCATACACAAAGCTAGACGGACCTCAGAACTTTGTGAGGCACAGAGATTCGTACATTTGAAATGGTGGTCGCTTTGAATCATTCGCTACACACATCACGAAAAGAAAACGGAGTTGTCAAGCTCGCTGTCATCAGTCTCAATTCAATTTTGCCCCGCAGAACTTTTTCGGGAATTTAACTCCGAGTGTCTCCTCAAACTTGTGCACCTTGTCCACTCGTTTTCTGCACACAGGCAGGAAGTTGGTTTACAGGACTTTCAATGGAGGTTTATTGCTGCAGCATGTGCTCACCTTGTTTGACAAAGGCGATCCAGTTTCCATTCCGGAAAATGTGTTCGAGCCAGGGTCTCCTCGTGCATGTCAAACTGTGCCCCTGGCTCCTGATTTTACGCGTTGGGTGGGAGCCTTTGGAACATGAGCAGCAAGTGGATGAAGTCTGTCATCAGACCTTCTGATTGCAAGGATCAGACCTCACCCCACTTGACTGACTTGACCTGAGTGCTTCCGGCAGGGATACGGATTTTCCGACGACAGTTAACTGATACAAAATTTGGCAGGAACAGCGGCAAGGAGTGGGTCGTGGCTTTGAACCTCTGTGCTTGGGACTTTCATGAGATGGAGAAACACAATTTTTAACGTTGTCCGTGGAGACTGATCTTTTTGCTTTGAACCCAAGCAAAGTACTGGTGGCTAGGGATTGAACGGGTAGCATTTTGATGCCCGGTACCCGCAAGCAACTGCCCAACCCAAGGCACGGGTACGCACCAGCAACTACCCGACCTGGGGCTTGGGTACCCACCATCCAAATATGGTCAACAGAAGCTGTCAATCGTCAGAAATTTCTGATGTGCAAAAGTAGGAATTGAAGCTGGTGGTGGGTTACCCATGGGTAGTAAATCCTGCTGGGTACCTGGGTACTTGGTACCCACCTGCCAGTCAATATGGGTCAGGAGTTGGAGTTTCATAGGTACGAGGCATGCAATCAAAGTAACCAATTCAGCAGCGTTTTGTGAAACTAAGTTGGCTGAACTTTATTGCAGAAGAATGTAGATAATTTAGGCAGCTCTCATCTCAAACTTCAAGGATAGTCTGATTTTCCTTTGAGTTTGACAATTTCTGAAGTAAATTGCTCTGCATTTTGTAATTTTGTAGTGTAAACAAGTGTAGAAAATGACTTTTGTTACAATTAATCTTTCAGCCAAATGATCTTTTGGTTCAAAATTGTGACTTGTTTTCTGTGAACTTAATACAACTCCAGCTGAAATCTTTTTATGCAGGCATCTTGTCCCATTGCTGCTCTTTCACCACACAAAGTACTTGAATGTGTCATCCCTGAAAAACGTTGCCCAATCGGGTAACCCGCCACCAGCTTCAAATCCCTGCTGGTGGCAGCGAAAGGGTCACGCTTTTGTGGGTGACAGGAAACGAGGATTCATTGCGAGTCTATTGAAGTAACAGGGGCACATGTTGCACTTATATGTCTCCATTTCCTGTTGTTTGTTTGCACTTGGCAGAGCGACAAGTCAGCCAAATGCGATCGAGTCTTCTTGTTACACAGCAAATTCCTTTGATGCTCTGAGGGCATGTCAAGTTACGATCACACTGTGCAAACATTCTTGTGAATCAGAAATGACTTTTCGAGACCTCAAAACGAAGGTTCCTGTGAAATCACACTGTGACTTTCGAGAGCTTTGGTTGAGAAAAAAGTTTGTGTGATTGAACATAAACCATTTTTGCAAGGTGAAAGCCCATTTTGACAATAACGCGAGCGAGCACCTACAACTGGTTTCGTGATCACAGTGCAGTTTCCTGCCGGGGCGACCTTGGCTGATCACGATTATCAAACAATGAGCAGCTTTGGAATGCGGTTTCTTTGACCTCACGTGTTTTCACTTGTTGTCCTGTTGTTATGCGTGCAAGTGAAGAGAGACAACCCAAGTGTCCTTTCCTCAGCACTGGGTGGAATTCTGATGGATTCCAGAACACTCAACCAATTCGTTTCCATATCAACAGCTGTCGTGGAAACACCGGGGGCCCCGACTTTCCCAGACGAATTGGGTGTGTAGGATTGCACCCCCTTCCCCCGACGGATTACGCGACGGACATGTCCGGCTGCGGTGTCGCAATGAACAAAGAAACTCTGAGCCCACACAGTTCCTGCCCACAGTTTCTTGTGCCAAATTGAATCTTCACGTGCATGCCAGAGGAATTCACTCAGCACATGCAAAACAAATTTACAGAATCTTTTTCTGCAACTTCCTGGACTGGAAAGCAAACAAAAACTTGCCTGTTGTTCAGTACATGTACCCAGCAACATTGATCATCTCTGGTCCTGACGATTCGGCCAACATCTGACAAGTCAAAACCTGTTCGCAGCTCTGGAGGCACCTGCCGATATCTCCGCTCAAACTTGACTTTCCAAATGAGGCCAACGTGGATTTGGGCCGTAGCTGCTGCGAGCGCGCATCTCATTAACATTCCTTGAGGGAGGTACCTCACGACACAGCCGCTCACCTTGGCTTCAGGACAATACGATTTTTTTTTCAAAACCCATCAATAATGTGGGTGTGTATCGCTTTGCGCTCTTTTAGCGACGGAGCCTGTGTCTTTCTCCCTCCGCTGGAAACTTTTTGCGCCTGTACGTGTACTTGCAAAAAGTTCGGGCAGCACTTTTTCTGGGTAAAGATTATTTCGTCGATTGTGCCTCACTTCAGATTAGCGAGCGATTAGATCTGCCCAGGTCCTTCAGCTTCTCGGTCAGCAACTGTTACAGCAAGGTTGTTTTTCTGTGGCAAAAGAATGTGACCTCATTGCTATCGCGAGCTCAAGTTATAATGAAGAAACGAAGTGAATTCTGAACTTCTACCTTGCGAAATAGGTCATGTCAACGAGTACGTTGGGAATGTAAAGATCCAAGCGTCGAACTTGTTTGTCCCAACTTTGCCCTTTGCCTCTGTTCGGCTGAAAAAGGTGCTCCGACGTGTGCTGCTGAGTCACACAGCCTCCTCCAAATGTTTGTTTCACATTTTACATTTGACACCACGTGACTCGGTGCTGTTCGACTGGAAATGCAGTGTTGTTGGTCAAATTTTTCAGCCCTTCATCTCAACACGTAACCTTCTGTTGATATGTGAAACAAAAAATTTGGTCTGGAAGGAATCTGCGAAAGTGTCTGTTCTGGTCAACGTGCGGTTTCCCATTTTTCACGAAAATGCACCTTCTGCTTCTTTGAAGTAGAATATTACTTACATCTAAGCGTGTTCTTTGGTGCCTTATGAGTCTGAGGTATATATATATCAGTTATGTTGATTTGGCAGTGATCTGTGTCCATACTTGCTGCATTGGGAAGAGCAGACTTTAAATAATTTGTCGGCACAGTTTTAGAAAATGGGAAGTTTCTCAGCTCACACATCAATGATGGCATTGAATGGATCTTTGCCAACATTCATCCACGAAGCTCAAGAACAGTTTTTTGCCTTTCATTTTGCCTTTGCCCTTTGGGGGCAGATAAGGTTGTGGGATATTTTTACACGGGGTACTGACCAATTGTCGGACGAAACGGTGAAAACTTTTACCTCCACACGGTGGCTGCCCTTGGCCAATCAACAGTCGTGACTGGTTTTGTTGTTTGCTGTCTGGCGGGTCCAGGACACAGTCCCGACTGCCCGACTCCATGCCAGACGCAATGCTGGTGTTTCCCCCAGAAAATGTTTGTTCTTCATCGCTTCATTGGGACCAGCTTTGCACTGACTGACGGTTCTGCGTCAAGTATAGTATAACACGCGGATCCTCGCAAAGAGGATGGAATTTGACCCCGCAACCTCAGCTTCACGCAGAGAGGTAAGGAGGGTGTGAAATGTGACACCGGGATCTTTCACTTTCGGAGCGATTGTAATGAAACACAGAAGCTCGTTGCATTGGTCCGAGCCAAAAGGTGAAGGCGAAACCCAGGAAAGTGACGCAGAATGGAAAAAGAATCGCGTGCGTCTGACAACAGATACCGCGATGCAGATTTAGTTTTCATCTTTGTTCCTCTTTGAGCCTTCCACGGAATGGACTGCGATACAGAACTCCACAAAAAGTGTACAACCCTATTTACACGCAGAACATGACTTGAATTAAAGTTTCAGTGTTGAGAGCAAGACAAATACAATTTGGAGACACTCGGACCCAGGGGCGAATCCAGGATTTGGTTAAGGGACTCCTGACACCGTTGACTTCAATCTTCCTTTTCTGGGGTTCGGGGCCCAATTTCCCCTGGATCCGCCCATGGAAAATCGTTCTTTGCACCAAGAAGACACAATGCACTCGTGCCCTTACGAGATAAATTGCAAGTTCTCTTGATCGTTTTTGTGAGTGCACTGCACATTGCATCTACAAACACAACCGATTTTGCTGGTCTACTGACAAAAAGTGTCCAAGTATTGGACCAATGAGACAGGCGAGTGCTGGTGGTGTGGGTGAAAACGCTGGATATCGATCAAACGAGAAACCTTTCCAAGCATCTCTCCGCGGAGCAGAAGCTTTGCTGCCCGGAAGCCACACAAAAACGTCTGCATCGTACGAGTTTACCAGGTGAAACAGTGGGCCGGGGGAGTGCAACAAGTTTGCAAACAGGTTCGTGTCTGAAGCGAAGAGGATGTCAGTCTGATTGCTCCAAAGGAGGAGGAGTCTAAGGAGTCTTGTAACTGACTCGGATTCAACTGACTTATCTCTCGGTCCCTACTTTTCTCTGGTCCCACAAGCAACGGTCGACAGCTCCTCGCCACTGTGTCATACAGGTCTGTTTACGTCACTGGTTCTGTCAAACACGTCCCATACGACACCAATGCTCATTGCCTGGAGGCCAATGGATCCAGTGTTTAGCTGCGGTCGGGAGGTCGAAGACTCCAGCACGTAATGGCACTGCGAGACCTGTCTCTGTGTCGACCTCACACCATGCCCCGTGGTGGTGTCCGATATCCAGCTGCTGCGGCATACGACACGGCATAAGCTGAGTTCGGGCAGGAATTGTGACCCACGCCCACCTCACTGTGATCCACCGCTGACTCTTGCGGAGGTGGCACATGCGCGTTGATAAGGCCGGTGGTGACGCCGTGGCGATGCGCCACCTCAGCACCATGTCGGCGCTGCACCGCCTCCAGCACCACGGCCGTGAATACTTGCACAGTATCGATTCACTTGTTCACAGCTCAGAGAGGATAGTTGCTCACTGTGTCTTTGTACTTGGCTCTGATGGTGATGTTGACTCCTTGGGCGTCCCAGAATTTCTAGAATCAAGTTTCTTGGGGCGGGGGGGGTGTGTGTTCTGGGTTGTGCTGCTGTTCATTTTGCGTTTCGGCCTGAGACGTTGAAACCCATAAAACCCCAGAGAGCGAGAAAACCCCAGAATAATACAATCTCAGACATTCTGGTATGTAAAACTGATGGGCCCTTTGACTCCACATCCACACCACAGTGTTCCATTATCAGCGGCTGGGCAATTCGACACCGCATTAGCTATGCTTCCGACACGGTGTGAGCTGTGTCGCACGACTCGCCATGTGGATTCACTTCTCCACGTGCCCTGAGGCGGTGGATAATTGCTGGCTGCGTGATGCAGCACTTGCTTCTGACAGTAATTCACGGGTGGTGGCTTTTTGTTGAAACAAAACAGACGCTGCACGACATTTGCTTGTGATAACAACTATTAACAAGGAGAGATGAATGTTTTAAGAGATGCCGACAGTCTACCTCACAGATCCAGGGAGCGTACGTGGGGCCGGACTCCAGAGAAAAATCATGCTGTTCGCCTGAGACTCGGAGATTGATTCAAACTTCAAGAGTTATTATTTGTTGCTAATTTACGTCAGAACTGCCGAATTCTTTACTTCCTGAATCTCTTGTTTCGACCGCTGCGTGCACGATGTTGGGCAGAGACGAAATGTTTTGCGCATCAAAGTAACATGCACTGCGCGCAGCAATTGCAAATTTTTCCTTTCTGCTCTGTCGGGCTGTTGAGTTGCGAAAGGAATACGAGCATTGAACGTCTCAATAAAAGAGGCGCTCACGTGCAAAATGTCAAGATTTTGCTGTCAACGTCTGTTTTTTATGTGACACAATGCTGACCATCAACAGAATGTACAGCCTTGAAGTCTACAGCCTTGAAGTCTCAGAAAACTAAACTGCAAACGGTTTACGTACCTTGTTGAGCAGCAGCCACGGTGCTGGCCCACAATTGTCAAGATGATTGTCGATGTTTTGGTCTCCCTTTGTTTTCTCGCTGTTTGACCCAACAGTACAATTTCCCTGTCACTGATGTCGTTGTGTACTTGTTGTGTGGCTGTTTCATCTGACCGATATGATTTTGAGGATCAGCCCATACGGAGTGCAGCACGCAGCAGCAGCACAAACAGTGTGAGAAACACCGGTCTTCTCAGGTGTTTTTTGCGTGTTTTCCATTTCGTGGTGATAGAAACAGACGGAAAAGGACTCAGTGTCAGTGAGTCCTTTTCATCACACACAAAAAGGCGTGGACAGCATCTTGTACTTTCTGCGAGTTCCCTTGGATCAGACCGTCTTTTATGGGAGTTGATGCGCACAAACCTGCGTGTTTGGGAAGGTAACAGTCTGTGCTAAAAAGGGACAACCTGTCTCACACAGAAACGCAGCATGATTTTGGACCTGAGACGGAGCCGTTCGTTTTCACAGTGCATGCAGTCGCATGAATTGCGCATTAGAGGTGCAGACCCGTTGTGATTGCTGTCTTTATCACGGCGACTTTTCACAAGTATATAGACCTCGGGTCTTCTGCTGCGCGAGTCGTGGGATCTAGTGTACACAAAGCTCTTGTGGCTTGTATCGAGCAACAACCCAATTATGCGTGATGTCAGAAGCTATTCAGGTTCTGACAAACTCGACATGCGAAGGAAAACAACAAGAAGCAGTGCTCAAGTCCCTTGCCGGAAATGTCGTCGATTCTTCCTTGTCCTCCTTGTCTTCCACAAGTCATGCTGTCCGCAGGGGGGGGGTCCAGGGGCAGGGGGGTCTGGGGGCAGGGGGGTCTGGTGGGGCAGGGGGAGTTGGGAGGGGGAGAGGGGGTTGAGGGGAGGGGGCAGGGGATATTTCATCCACCTTGCCACATACTGCACTACCACATGGTGCTTCGCCCGGGACTTCGCACAATTAGTCGTAGACTCTGGCTAAAGTGCATGAAAATTCACCATAAAGCTTCTCTTGAAGATGTGTCTTCAGTGATTTGATTGTGTTGATCTCGCTGTTCGCTTTGAGCCGTTTCGCGGAGGAAACGGATCCAGCGGAGGCTTCCGGGACCGACCCCCTACCTGCTTGAAAAATCACCGCCAATCTGATATTTACTGTGAAGTTCTTCACAGTTGCAGCCGAGGACCCCCGAGGGAAAATCCTCGATCCGCCCCTGACAGTCCTTCACGGGATGACAGACGTAATTCTTCCGTCTGCGCTGATTCGCTGATCCACGGTCTGGAAGACCACGCTGTGGAGTTGTGTTGATTGTGTCCAGATTGGAAACACATGCGTGGCTTTTTTTGTTGGCGGTTTTTGTCAGTGAGTCGTAATAATCGCAAATGACTCTCTGAACACTTTTTGCGAACCACCACAAACACCTATAAAGCATCTGGAAAGCGGCCAGACTGCTCTGATGACAACTGGCAGCGACCGAACTTGTCCAAACACCACACCTTGAATATTAATATTGACTTGTTAAAATCCGAAAACAGGCGGGGTCCCGTTCTTTAGAGCGATCAAAGGAAATACTGTTTGCTTTGGCTGACGGGAAATTGTCCTAAAGAAGCCATTGGATTGGCATGGGGATTATCAAGTGTCAGCTGAAGGAGGAAGAACCTCAGGAGATACTCGTAATGTGTGAGCAAACAGGGTATTGTGACAAAGTCAACACTGTCCTCAGGTGCAAGACGTGAATTCAATGGGAAAGGTGGAGAAAAACGCTTTGTGGAAACATCACTATTGCTCTTCAGGGTGTGTGTGTTGAACTCAACTGTGGCAGAAGACCTGTTCACTTTCAAGGTGGAATGAAATCGAGCACACACGCACACACGTGTGGTCTTGGTGGGGGGGGGGTCGGAAAACACTGACTCTGTGCGTTCCCTGACGCTCGTCCTAGACAAGAAAAGGGGAGAAAAAGCCGAGGAAACTGCGAGCAATGAGAAGCTATCTCAATTTAAAAATTACTTTGACAACAAAAGGACTGACAACCACGTACACAAATGACGGGTATATTGCAGAGCTGAAGATAAGAGGCATTTCACGCACCACTCGAGGCAAAACACTCAACTCTCTGCTCTGTCTGGCAACAATAGGGGATTGGAAACCAAAACTTCAAACGGTCCTGCCGATCACAGCGTTAATTGCGCAGATTGTTTCCTCGGTGCTGTTTGGGGAAATCTGAGGAGCCTGAGCTGAGCTCACATTGAACTTTTCCAATCTGTGGTTCCTCCTCGCTGTCACGACACAAATTCTTGACAGGATCGTGAAGAATTGAGGAATGTGCAGTTGAAAAAGATAATTGCACACAGAAAAAAAACCCTCCTTTGGTCAGCTTTTGTGTGAACAGCAATAAGTTTCAATCAACTTTTTTTTCTTGAGGAGATATTCGTGAGTTTTCGCGGGGTGACAGTGCTGAGCTTTTTGCCTCTTCTCTTCGTTCCTCTTGTTGTGGCATGCGAAATATTTGGGGCCTTGTTCCCGAGCCATTTCCTGTCCGATTCGTGTGCTGGGCCAGGCAGGAATTTTCCGCCGAGTGAAGAGATTTTTTTTTCGGTTCCGTGGATACACCTCGGTTTGAAGGGGGTGGTTTCGCTCCAGTGCTGGGGGTAGGGCACCACAGGAGAGGAGAGGTAATCCATTTGACATCATGATGGCTGTAAAAGAACCTCTACCTTTCGAGGGACCTGTAATTATATATTTATGTAATTGATCCTCGTTCAGGGGCCTTGTTATGCAGGGATAATAGGGAGAGTAAACTGGGGAATCAATTTGTGTGAAAGGCCAAAGCGACAGCCTCCAAAGCAATGATTACGAGTAGCAACAAGTGATGTTGGGTTTGTACCAGTATTTACTCACGCTGAAGGTGGGAGATGCGATCACCCTGAGTGAGATGTGTTTGTCGCCTGTGCAGAACTTTTGCCAAACATGCACGTGTTGTCAAACTCGGAGTCACATGATCTCCCAGTGATCTGTCCTTCAGAGTTGTAGTGGGGGGGAGTGAATGGCAAAATTGCAGGTCAGACAGGAGACGACCCAGCGTGGTAGACATGTCATTCTTGTCATTGGACTCTGTAGACTTGAGCACAAATGAAAGCGTTCATTTGCGGGAAATTTGTTGAAACCCTGTGGTCACCGCAAACTCTTCATCGACATCAAAGAGCTTCAACCTTCGAGTCACGCAGGAAAGAGGAGATGACGACGTCTTAGCGCAGCAACGCAGTCGAGCAAACACGTGCACACGTGTCTGAGGGATCCGATCGCAACTGCGCAGTTATAATACAGTTAGAAACACGAACTCCTATTTCTGCATGTCTCCAAAATGAAGAGTTTGACAGCAAAGCTGAATATACAGTCCCACGGACTTCGTGCCAAAAATCACTTCGCTGAAGACAGCGCAAGGGAACAAGGAGACTTGAACACCAAAACTTCAGGTGGACAAGCTGATCTCTGCGCAATGAAATCTTCGGTGTTGTGTTTGAAGTTTGAAGTGAGGAGGACAAGGTGTGCTGTTTTGCACCCAAACGATGGTATCGAAACTTTTGGCATCTTTGCTCTCTTTGACAGCGTGATACCAAAGACTTGTTTGGCAAACTACGGGAAACTACAGTCTCCCCGTACGTGCCGCACAGTTGCGGATCCTGACAGAGGAGGCCGTGCCGTTTACACCAAGAAGGAGCTCAGTTTTCAAACGGAAAGTTTGTACCCCCTCCCTTTTTACCCCCTCCCTTTTTCGGGTCATTCAGTTGACGGCGGTGGGTTCATACCTCCTGTGGTTCTGTGACAGATCATTGTTTTCTGATTGGGTTTGACTGCTGTTTGTGGCCGCGCCTCTGGGGAGGTGCAAACCTCGATGAACTGCCTGAATACTCCTTCCCCTCCCCGCGTGATCATGATCTCAATCATCACGCCATGCAGTGGAATTTTCCACCACCGTTCCTTTCCATTTCTGTGGTTGGCGAGTGAAGCACCACTGTGCTCGGCCCACAGGGGGCGGCAGAGGTGGCAGCAGCTCGTGAGGAGAGACCAGGCCCCAGTACCTTTGTTCTGTTTGGTCTGATCGCTGTCTCAAGTGGAGGTCACGTTTCGATTTGGGAGGCTCGTGTAAAACACAGAAGATCCAAAAGAACCATTGAAACGACAGAGCACACTCTGCGTCAACAACCAGCTTGAAACGTTCAGACAATAGAAGCGAGAAGCGCGAGCGAGGAACGTTTGGGGATTCCCCAGCGACAAATACAATGCAGGTCCACATGCACAAAGAGACACCTTCGTAGACACAGCCCCAAACAAATCAAGTACGAGCGATAATCATGTCTCGCACAGGCGCTCCGCAATTATGAGCTGCTCTTCGTATTTTCCTCATTTGAACGCGTCTAGACGTCTGGGACAGACAGACAGACAGACAGACAGACAGACAGACAGACAGACAGACTCGCTTGTGATGTTCATTCAGGCAAATCAATTGTTACTGGAGTTATTTTTGGAGCAGGAGCGTCAAAAATAGCTCGTTCCTTTGCAAAATTAATTGCACATGTTGAGTCTCTCTTGGCAAGACACGCGCCACCGGAAACAGTGCTTTGTGCCTCCTTTTCGATCCACAACCAATTGGTTTGGAGACATCTGGCTTGTGCACGTCTTGTTTCCTCCACAGTGTTCTATATTCTACAGACTGCATTTCCAAGAAAAGTTTCAGGCCCAGAGAAAGAGTGTGCGAAGAAGCTTGTGATGAAGTTCTCTGGTGTGTGTGAGAATGTGAGAGGAGCCGGGTGGGGTGCAGCTTGGGTCTTCGCCTTTGACCATGCAACAATGAAGGAGGAAGACCATCGCTTTGAAAACTTGACAAACGAGGGTGCCGGACGACAGGGACGTCATTGGTGCGAACCCGGCCTCTCGAAATCTGCTGGCGCGGGGTTGGTTCGAGTACATGTACTGCCAATGTTGCACCCAAAGAGAAAGGGTGAGCCAGGGAACTGCTAACTTGTACCCAAAAAGAAAGGGTGCGCCATGGCACTGGCAATGTTGCACCCGAAGAGAAAGGGTGAGCCAGGGAACTGCTAACTTGTACCCAAAAAGAAAGGGTGCGCCATGGCACTGGCGATGTTATTTCCCAAGAGAAAGGGTGCGCCAGGGTACTGCCGACGTTCCCGAAGAGAAAGGGTGCGCCAGGGTACTGCCGACGTTTCCGAAGAGAAAGGACGAGAACCTTGGTGCGTGATTCTCGCCTCCATTGTTACACACGCAAAAGTTCATCGGCGTGTGTTATGTCAGGGTTGTTTTTTTTTTTCAACCATTCAGTTGTGCGTGTGACTCCTTGTTCCTCCGTTTTGTTTTTGTCTTCTCACACGCACAAAGAAAAAGGACACGTGTAAAATCTCTTGGAGCTGACCCAACCCGCGCCACCGGAAACATTACTCTGCGGCTTCATTTGGACCCATAACCAACACTGGCTGGAGGCCGAAAATATTCTATCTGCCACTGGGCTTCTGAAAGAGTTTGACTTCTGTCCACATGATCCCAAGGTGGAACTGCGTCACTTCACTCACGTCTCCATTGAAAGTTGATTGTTTCAAGTCCCACCGATCACAGGCTTCAAAGGGATTATCGCAACAGGAAGCGAGAGATTGGAGAGTTGTGTCCAGCCGAACCGTGAGTTTTTGTACCGGATTACCGACAGGATGAAGACACAGAGTTCGTTTGTTGTGGTCACACAGCAAGCCGTGCGGTTGCCCGTCTCTGTGTTTGGGTATCTCACATTCACAAAAAGCTGCTCAAATTGGCCGTCTCATAATAACCCAGAGAGCGCTCAGGCGGCGGGCCAGCAGGCGGAAGGGCCGCCATCATTATTGCCAGATGCTGAGGCATTCAACGTTATTTCGCGGTGTGAAATTTGAAAATTTCCCACTTGTCGCAGAGTCTCGATTGAATCATACGGGTCCTGATACCAATCTCCTGAACATTATGAGTGTTGGTCTGTTTTGTTTTGCTCTGTCAGGTTTCCTTGCGTGAAAGAATAGCCCGAGCAAAGGGAATGAGGCGCGTGCAGGGCTGTCTCCAGTGTCTCTGTCCTCGCACGTCTCCATCTGTCTGTCTGTCTGTCTGTCTGTCTGTCTGTCTGTCTGTCTGTCTGTCTGTCTGTCTGTCTCTTGCTCTCTCTCTCTCTCTCTCTGTCTCTCACTCTGTCTCTCTGCCACACACACAGAGCCTCACACACAGAGCCTCACACACACACACACACACACACACACACACACACACACACACGTGAAACACGGAGCTGAACTTCATTGGTTGTGCAGACAGATCAGCTTTGTGTCCTGATCTCGTGTGGCGTTTGAAGATCAGTTCTTCTGACACAGTCGGGTTTCGCTGCAGCGTGCAACTCCCGAGAGATCCCAGAAGAATTGATATCCTTTTGAACGGAAAGTATGTGCACTTTTTACAATCAAAGTTTGGGAAAATGTTTTCCAAGTTGAAGGACGATCCGAATATAAAGAACTTCGAGATGTTTGGGTGCTATATGGTGCACGCTCTGGACAGCAAACACCTGTTGCGAAAACAAAACTTTTCAGGTTCCAGAAAAACGAAACAGCATTCTTCTCTCTGCACTTTTTGCAAGTCTCAGGAAATCTACTTCTCAAAATCAAGGTCGCATGCCAAGCATTCTTCTCACGGTGCTCTGTGAAGGTTTCGATTTATGAATGGACGGGGTTCTGAACCACGAGTGGAAATTGTGAACGCATTGATGCAAAGTTCGCAAGGTTCTGAGAACAGGACAGTTTCTCTTACCGGATCATGGGACAGTTTCCGTGGTCCTGAGATTTGAAGGTATTGACGTTCTGAATCTGGACGACAGCCCATGTACTCGATGGCAATTGGTGTGGGACATCGCCCTGCTACTCTCACAAAACGCTGAAGCTCTGCTGGTTGGTGACTTCCAAGACTTCAGCAGAAGTCTGTGCGAACCAACCCGTGAGAGAGACATCTCACAGATTGTTTGAAGGGATGATCTTCACACACAACTCTTTAAAAAAAGGAAAGAACCTAAATGTGTCCACGACACATTCCAGCCTTTTTTCTCACGGCTTTCAGCGTGTGTAAAATAAATAACGTTTTGTATACGGACGGAAAGTATATGAAACTTAGCTCAGGAAAGACAAAAAAGGTCAATAAATTCTTTAGGCTGCTTGACAGTCACAAGATCTGTGTTGTCCCAAGGTTGGTGAGGTGGATCTTTGGAGCCGCCAGTTGTCAGAAAACTCAGGGCACAGTTTCAATTTCGCACTGGTACTTTTTGGGACGCGCTTTGCGTGGATGCTGGAGAATTTTATTGAGACAAAATTGCCCGCAAATTCACCCGATTCTGTTTCTCTGTTGACTTTCTACGAGTGGCATTCTCAAGCAATGTCTCCGTGGCTCACTACCTGGTGCGATCGTGTCGCAGTGCAGCTGCTGGATTTGGGGTTGGCTCTCGAGCCGCCATCCAAAGGGAAACTTCCGCTGTGGACAGAAGGACCCGAAGGTTTCTTGCAGCCCTTGCGTCTGCTACGTGTCCACTTCGGCAAAATGGCTGCAAATGCCAAAACCGGATGCACGAGATCAGCACTGTGCTGAAAAAGGCTCGACCAAAAGGCAAGACTGGGATACGAAAATCCATCATTTAACACACAGAAGTCACAACCTGCTGGTGTTTCTGGTCGCTGCGGGCTGCGGGTTCAGTTCCCGCATCGTTCGGGTACGCGTGCTTACTCGAGTGAAACGTCAACCCTTAGATGAGGGAAGTGTCCTCGGGTCAAAGGTCAAGATTATAAAGTTCATCCCCGTCCTTGTGAGGGCAGTGAAATGCGACCTGGCCAGACCGTGTCCTTTTGTCAAGGTCAGGAAACCACAAGTACAAGAGGATCGAGAAACGTCCTAATGAGGTGATGTGGTGTCCGGAAACAGTGGTTTGAGGTCAACCGCTCTTGATCCTCGAGAACTCGAGGTGTAGGTTACAAGTGTTGGACAGAGTCCATGTATCTTACGCCTCGGCTCAATGAGGGATATCGATCTGTTTGATTGATAAACTCTGCGGTCAATAGCAAATCATCATCTCACGGCAGCGAAACGACCATTGAACACCAATTGAAGATTTTGCAGTCGTTCTACAAATCAACTGAAAAATGATATGTGATTTCCTGTTTATCGATTGCGCTTCTCAGTTGCGTGGGGCAACGGACCCGAGCAAGCACGAGCTCTATAGGTGACAGGCAGCAGCAAGCGTGTTTTGTCACTGACATGACTTGCACTTTTGGTGTCTTTGTCCCTCCCGGACGAGGCGGGATTGCACTGTTGGATCTCCTTTTCGTTTGATTGTTGCGGGTTTTCAACGCAGACGAATTCTCCACACACAGCTCACCGCAAAGTCAACGTTTTCTTTGACGGCCGGTTTTGGAAGCAAAGAGAAATTTCTGTTGAGACTTGAGGTTGTCGGGTGTTTTGTGTCTGAGAATTCACGGGCGACAGAAGAATCTGGCAACACTGTCTCGCCACTGTCTTGCCACAAAAAAACCGGCATTTTTCGTTTTCTCGGATACAAAAAAGAAGAGTGCTTCAGTCTGAAGGACACACTCATCTAGAATGACAAGTGAACGTTGCAACACTGTCGTTTCCCCAAAAACGGCATTTTTCGCTTTCTCGGATGCAAATAAAATTGACAAGTTCAGTTTTCAGTTCACACACCTCATCAACTGGTTGGAAAGAAATGCAAATCAATGTTCACAATTTGTTGGTTGAGTGCTGGACCTGTGGGCACAATGGGCCTTACATTGCGGTGGAAACAATACCCACCCGTTTGACAGTTGGGGGAGGGGGCGATTCCATGGGCGCCTCTTCAGTTTCTGGGTAAATTTTCCTCGTACGGGTGGCAACCCACTGCACATTAAAATTTATGCTAACGGCATTTCTATTTTTGAATCAACCGCGCCTGTCACCTTGGCGACAAACTTCTCTCCCAGCCTCGCCTCGGATGATCACCTGAGGACATTAGTACCAAAGTTAGTTATTTGCATATATTGATTTTCCCCTTGGTACTTGTGGCTTACTGGGAGAGGAGCCCTGGAGAAGATGGTCTGATTTTCTGATCAATGCATATTTATTCATGGCACGAGACCACAAAAATGTTGCAGCACACCACGGCGGATCTCGGACTGTGGTTCGGGGGACATCGATTTCGACAAATGTTTGGCCGACCCTCAAAAGTTCAAAAAATGGGAGAAGGTTCTTTTGCGGGGTTGGCAGAGCGCCCCCCTCTCTGGATCCCCTTGCGTCCGATGCGTTGTTCATGATGAGCCTCACTTCGAGCATTTATTCTCACATTGTCAGTTTTATCGCATTTCCAAATCGATGAGGTGGAAATAATGAACCTGTCTCAACAGCTGCTTCTGCACAGGTTGTTTTGTTTGCATAACAGCAGACCCGCTGGTAGCAGGATCAGTGCTAAATAGCGCTGCTGATGTGTGTGTCACATGACTCAATTCTGCTCCGTCTGTCTATTCCCTGTACAGGGAACCAACAGGGTTGTCGTTAGATCCCTGGGTCCCTGGCTCCGCTTGGTTGCGCACCACCGAGCAAAATTTATCGCTGGCTGAACGTGGGCTTCCAACTCACGCTGTTTCAGCGTATTGGCCGTTCAATGCCGCGGACTTGCCACAGTCTCAGCCAGGTCTGTTGCTGTCAATTGAGATTGCGATCTGTCAGAGAAATGTTCTGGTGCACGCAAGCATGGGCAGTAGCAACTGGACGATCAATTCCACCTGCCTTTACGCATGCATGCACAGATCGAATACGGACAAAAGCCAAGCCGCAAGTTTCTTGCCAAAGCCTGACAGGCGTAATCTTTTTTGCTTGGTATCCCATGGCAAACAACACTATCAACGTTCCTCTCTGATATATTCTCGTGCTTTTATGTGCTTGGCCTACATTTGTGAATAGGTTTGGCGTTACTTTACTTCCCGAAGCAACGGATAACAGTCCAAAGTTTTTCTGAACAACCTTTTCTGCGCCACTGCACAATTATGGAATATTCGGATTTATTCGAGAGGATATTATTTTGTTCATTAAAGCAGGCTGCACACCTTGAGTGAGTACCTGTTCACTTTTGAAGTCAGCTGCTGTTTCGGAACGGTAGGCGGGAAATCCCAAGTTGAAAGATCACGAGCCTCAGCGACCGCCGGTTGCTGCTGGTTGCGGTTTGACCATAAATGGGATACGAGAAATGCAACAACGTTCGCATGTGGCTTGCACGTTATCCGACACTTGTGACGTCGATCTGAAGGTGCCGAGCTTTGCTGGACATTGTTTGGAGCACAATTTCAGAGTGGGGACGGGCCAGAGAAAGGCAGCTGAAACCTAGTCATCAGTCTTCGTTCATATGCGCAAAACATTGAAAGTCTGGCGCATCTCTTGAGTACGAACAGTTTCAGAAAACTCAAGTCTGGCTGGTGTATCCTCTCCCCCCCCCCCACACACATTTTTTTGGGGGGGGAACTTAAAGACGAGCTCATTTCCCAGAAAACGTGCTTGTTTGGCACCAAAACTGCCATATTTGCTGGGGTATCACCAGTAAAACTCACAGATGTGCGGGTCTCGAGTCCGATCCGCGTTATCAATAATTGATGCAGCTGTTTGTGCGAGTTTGGAGCGGTTTTTGTTCGGGTCGCAAAGCATCAGGCCAATGATGTTCACTCTTGTTTGTGATTCATGTGCAAGCGCCCCCCCCTACAACAGCGTTCTCGGCGCACTGGTTTCCGTGGCAACCACAGGCATGTCTGGAACCTCAATTGTCCAGTCCAAAGTGAAAATGACATTTACAGAACTGTGAGTCACAACAAACTGTGTTGTTGGAGTTGGAATTGACCTCTCTCGAGAAATGTCTTGCAGTGCAGGCCAAGGTTGGTCTGCCAAAAATTCCAACTTTTCACACAAAATTTTGAGGAGCACATCTGCTCACAGAAGCCGAAAATTCTGCGCCCCTGAACTGTCCCTGATTCACCTCAAAACCAAAACGCAGTGCGAACACACATGTCAGGAAGACACACAGGCCCCACACTACGTGTGGTTGCCGACACACAATTTGCCACGAGCCTGCTGGTTCCTTGTGCATCCAGACCCCTCTGGGGTTGATTTTCTGCCTGATGGCTGTCACAGACAAAGTGGAAAAAAGATTCACTTACCTTGTGCCGTCGGTGCGCAGGTTTCGCTGCCAATTTCTTAAAATTCGTTACGGACAGTTTTGCTCAGAGCGAGGCACTGAGTCTTAATACCGAAGTTTTGCCACTGAATGAAACACAAGTAGTTCCGCGCAGGCGACCAACAAAAAATAGTTCCCCATCTGTTGCACAGATGTTGGACGTTTCTGGTGTGGACAGCGAGAATTTGGTGTCCAGTGAGTCCCGAATGAGCGATCGATCGACGGGTCCCAGGGTGTGAGTGTTGATTGGTGAGTGTATTCATCCAGTGTGGATGAGCTGTTGGTGATGCGCAATAATCTGATTGTGATGTCATCATCTTCGAACCACAGAGATTCCTCATCTCAGTTGCTGCTGTAAAATTTTCGCTCAGAACATCGCGCTTTGAGTGTCTCGGGCAAAAAGGTCAAGGAATGTCCACACACAGGCCAATTTCAACGAAAAAAATTCGGGACCCCACCCAATGATCCGTTCAATGGTTCGCTGACACATGACTTTCCGCTGACAGTGGATATCGCGGTGGATGCATTTCAAGTCAAAACTTGTGCCTGGAAAAGCTGCATGCTGCTTTTTTTTTTCCTGCTGCATGTACTAGATTTATGCCTTGAACGTAAGGAAATTTCAGTGCAGGCGATGAACGCGGCGAGTGGCTGACATTCTACTTGATAGTCCAGTATATTTCTGACTCAAGGTTGCGGGTAATTTTTTTTTACATATCCCACGAGAAACTGACAGGGTCTGCTCAGGTTATGGCGTCCCATCCTGGAAGGACTTTGTAGTCTACAATGCCCAATAAAGACAGCCTTTCCGTCTGCCAACTCCAATCACACCAATCTCTGACTGATAACAAATTGTGTCACACACATTCCCCTTGTTTTTTGGCTTGGTTTCATGATATGACAGTGAAACACAACGTGGTCACTTTTGGAGTTCGAATTTGTCTTCGTGCATTGTCTTTGTGCCTCAACAAGTGCCCGATTCCAATTGAGATTTGACAAAAGATTAAGTTTTTGCCTTGGAGCTCTGTGACCACCTTTCTCACAAACAGACACTTTTGCGTAGATATCAAAAGCTGGTTTTATTCAATTTAACTTCACAAGAGCAGAAAATGGAAGTTTTGTTTTGTTTTATTTCAAAAAGAATTCATGCATAAGTTTTCGTCCATTCTGCAGTTGCTGAAAACAGACAAAACGACAGATATGAATAGAAGCTTGTCAACAATGGCTGCTGCTTTTGATGCCTTTTCGTGAAGGTTTAAGGCATTTTGGAGAAAATCAGGAGCTTTTTTTGGTTGAGGCTTTGCCCTGTGTGTGAACAAAAAAATGCCAAGTATTCTGTGAGATTTGCACGCTTGAGTGGTCAAGTGCGTCGTTGAGATTTGCGAAAAACGATCTGCTGAGACCGCTTGCAGGTCTTGGGTGGAAAACCTGTTGTTTCCCCAGACAACGATCAACAGCGGGGATCAAAGGTGGATTACTGTTCCTCTGCTTGTTTCACAAAGTACGGAAAGGGAGATTCACAAATGATAAAAAGAGAGACAATGAAATCACCTGTTGATGGGTCCACGGGTCATGTCGCCAAGGCGCTTCACTGCATCCAGGTCTGTGGCTGGGACGCACACGACGTCCGTCAGCCGGGTCGACGGTGCGTCGGAGGGACCGAGAATGCGGCGAGCGTCGCCTGATGGGTCCAGGGCCCACTGGTGGGTGACCTGGTCGGTGACGGGTGTTGGTGGCATGTTGTTCAGTCTGGAGACAGTCGCTTCCGTGAGATCTTCCCATTGGAAATGCGCCCCGCAATGCAGACAGACGACCCGGGACGCGTCCACCCCGCAGCGCGCGCACTGCCAGGTCACTTGGTCTTCCGTTGAGGCTGCGACACGTTGAGATGAATTTGTTGAGTTTTGTTCTGTTCGGGCTGCGGATCTGGCGTTAAAACCGAGTCGGAACAACGCAAACTGTGTTTTTGGAATCCCTGGTGCATTTTGGAATCATGTTGTCACGTTGGAGCGACCGTTTCAGTATCCTGGGTTGTCTTGTGGTCGGGGAACCGTCTCGCAGATGACCCAGTGCAAAGAGAGGAAGCCATGGCAAAAACCGCAACAATGTTGCAGAATGGACGGACCGTTTCGGAAAGGCAAACATTCGGAAAACTGAAATTGCAACAAGGCCTTTTGGAAAAGAGCTGAGAACAGCCACGCCTCAGAGACACCGGACGGGCATAGGACCGTTGTGGGAGGGACCTCCTGGGAGGGTCCTCCCTCAAAGGGTCCTATAAAGCCGTCGGGAGGCGCCCCAACTGTTGGAGACGGTTAAAGGTGAAGAACGTTCTGAACGGGCTGTTTGAGGTTGAACGGCCCGTTTCAGGCCGTCTAGCCCGTTTGGGTCAAACGGGCCGTTTGAGTGACGTCATCATGACGTCATAGAGCCGTTGGCATGTGAGAATTCCCACGGAGAAAATCATATAAAAGGTCACGTTCAACGGTCATTCGAGGAGAAGTGTGTTTGAACCCCAGACCATCACAGTGTACACTTGGTGTTCTGTACGTTCTTCTTATCTTTGGTGAATCTAGCCCAAATCTGTTCACCCATTGTCCTCTGTCTTGGTTGAATAAACCCGCTTTCTAAGTAAAGAACCCTTTTAAGTGTCATACTCG
>JAAUXT010142131.1_pt1 | contig 22906 bp, 21 predicted proteins | sample 7278171 | NCBI WGS metagenome assembly JAAUXT01 (sample SAMN14350112, study PRJNA611818) | marine sediment metagenome | isolation source: surface marine sediment (1.8m) | place: French Polynesia: Moorea | collected 2018-08 | reverse complement strand
TTCCAGTCTGTGATCACTGGAACAGGGGTAAAACGGAGGTTTTGTCCGCCCAAGACGGACAGACGGGGATACAGGGGCAAACCAATATCAGACCGCTATCGCGGCTGATAACCAGAACACAGAACTGCACAAAGCACACTGATCAGTCCTCAAAGGCCACACCCCTCCCTCCTTACGTGTCTCTGTCATGTCAAACACATTTCTGCACAGTGTGTAGCTTTGGCATAAAATCAAATGTTTCCTGTTGCAGACCACAGGAAAAATTTAAGAAATTGTACCTTGTTCGTGAGGGCTGCCATGATGGTTTCTGGCGGATGCTCTGATTTCTGGATCGACCTTGTTTGTGACAACAAACGTCACCGCGGAGATTTCACCGAAAAACCTGCGCAAATTGTCAGAAAATCTCCTGCGCGAAAGTCACCGTTCCCGTGTTTTAGGCAACAAAAAGTAAAATATTTGAGTGTCCTTATCTTGATGAATTATATTTTTACGTTTACTTCGTCCGTCTTCAATTTTTACCATGCTTAAGGAATGACACCTGAACGTCTTCGTATAAAATACGATTTATTGAGCTAATCATCAAAACACAACATAAACAATAACCCCGAGTCTCAAACAGCCAAAACAAGATTTCCCAAACAAAGAAAAATATGAAAGAAACAAATAAATAAACGAGGAAAAACTACATTGCTTTTATTTTCCTTTAAATTCCCCCAAGAAACACTGGACTCTGCACGACAAAAATCCAAAACTCACAAACACTCGGGCTTACATTTCAGAGCCTCACCTCGGTTTTACAACTTCGCCGTCAGCCGAAGTGGAGAATCGTTCACTTAAAAGCACGGAGAATATCACAACGAGTGTAGGTGGTGTTCTGAACCAAGTCGCAGATCAAGACAAGATCTGGTTTCAAAAGTGAAGAATCAATCTCGTTCTCAACTATGGCCAGAATTCAATTTCAACTTTTTTGTTTTTTTACCTTTTGCGGGTCACCTGAGCAAGAGAACAAACAAGAACAAAAACGTCCAGAAACCACCAAACAAAAGCGCAACTTGACAAGCACAAAGATGTGTCACCAGTTGTGTAAGTAGCCGTTTTAACTAACTGAGGTATTTTGTTGCTTACTGAATGCTAAAACACACTATTTACAGCTGGCATTCCCCACAACCTTCAAACTGGACCTGGAAAGAACACATGTTTGTGAGCTGGAGAAAAGTTGCAGTGGTTCGATTTCTCGACTGTCACGCGGTTTGTGTTGATTGGTGAACGCCAGGAGCCCCAGTGTATTTTTCCAGACAAAAGAACAGCAACATCTCAACAGAAGTAAGGCATAACTGGCCTCCGTTAATCGTCAAATTACCCTATTCACCATTTGCGCACAAACACACCACTCTCACATCTGTTTGGCATTCTCATAGAGAATGGGCAAGTACATGTTTCTCGCACAAGTTTCACATTATTGCTGGCAACTTGAGTACCCTTTACCAAGTTGTGAATAGTTCCCGTTTCTTAGCACAGCACGGTAAACGAAGCTGTTTCATGCAGCAGCTTTGAACAAAGCGAAAAAAAAGACAATTGTCGGCAAAAAACCTGGCAACCATATCGATTGTTGTTTGCGTTGCACAGTGCGCACACCAGATGGCAGCCTTGGTACTAACCCAGTTTTTCAGCATGTACATAATTATGTAACGATCGGTGGCCTCGAGTCTTTAGGTGCCACAGCCACTGGGAACGACGTCATTTTCCTGGAAATCCTAATGCATCAGTTCCCGGTTTTTGTCCTCGTTTTGTTACTGCTGTGACCGCTTTTGCACAACTGCGCTGCTGAAATTGTACCCCTTTTCCAGCTTTACACTTTCACCTGAAAAAATCTCGAAACATGACTGGAATCACAAAAACATGTACCGTACCAACGCAGTACAGGTAAATAGCAACGTGCGAACACGACCCCACATATTTCACAATGAAAAAAGATCAGTCAGTGTGCCTCGGTTCACAACGCAATTTCCTAGAAAAGAAGCCTCGCGATGCAATTCGACTGTAACAGGATGTCGGTTATCCAAAGATTTCTGCGAAATACTCGTATGATGGACGTTTCTGGGCCCAGGCCTTCAGCGCAAGCTTGCAACACAATTTCTTACGAGTACGCATGGGTTGCCGTCAAGACGTGGCAGCTACAAACGCCATATTTGGTCAAAAATGCGCGTTACAACTTGGCTGTAAAGTATGCAAATTGGTAATGGTAACCAGAGCACAGTATTTTTGGCTTTAATCCAGGTCAAAGGCATTTTAACAAAAACTTTTTACGGGTGCCTCTCGATCCAAAAAGAAAAAAAAAAGTGTCTGTGCCGCAAAAAGCGTCAGTGTCCTTGGCGCACAACAGACTTAACAGTGAATAATATTCTTGTTCAGAACAAAACGCGCAACTTGTTGAAATCGGACACACAAATATGCATTTGTGCCGTCTTCCACTGAAGGCCACTTGAACCATTTATGAGGTAAAGATGATCTAATCACTGATTTCAAACCCAGTTATTCCGTTCACGTCCCGAAGTCCTCTCTCCTGATAACTGGTAAACAAGTCGACAATCTTGGCGTGCTTCAGAAAAGTATCAGAAATTGGTTGATAAATTGCTTTTCACGTCAAGGAACTGTAAACAAAGTGACATGTGTTACCTGTAAAAAGCCTTACGTAAGTCATTGTTGGACAGATGTACTCGAGTCTCACAATACTGGGCAACAAGTATTTTTGCCTGAAAATATGAATATGTAACAAGAACGCGGGACACGAAAACACTTGAAAGAAATCGCACTGCGGACACAAAAAAGTGCAAGGTCAGAATGGAGGTTTGTCTGCAGCTGACGTGGCTCGTTTATGCAACCGCACACGCATTATCCCAGCCCTGAGGACACAAAGAAGCCTGGATTGTGAACCCACTTTCTCGGAAAAACTGCCTGTTTTCATTTCCCATTCCCAAAACTTGTACTGCCTGACTTCTTCAATGAAAAGGACTCAGCTTATTCACCAGGCCTGAACATTGCAAGACTGCGCACCTGAAAGGCACGACGAGATAAGACCCAGTGCATACAGTTCGCTGTCCTCTGCGTTGGCACTTTTTTCAAAAACAAATTTATGGCGCTGCAACACAACGACGGATACAATGTATGTTTTGAGGGCAATTTGTCTGCTGGTACTGTCTCGTACTGTTATGCAAGCTCAAGTTTTGCCTCTCCAATCTTTTTGCCAGCAGTACTTCACTTTTTTCCGTGTGTTGGATCCAATATACGATGAACCAAGCCAAAATTATGTAAACCCTGAACCAGTGCCAAATAAATGAGTTGTTTACCAAAATATCGAGCAGTAGCCATAAAAAGCGACAGTCAGCCATTGTGCTATCGCGCCAGTTTTCCAGAAAAAGAAGTTCGACTTTGTCTTGTAAGGTTGCAGTGAGAAAATTGGTTCCCAGTGACCACAATTTTTGGCTCCGCAGAAAGTTGCCCAAGCTTCTTCGCGTCAACAGAGCTCTGTGAATCGAGATGGTGACAGATGTGCCACGCAGATCCACATTTACAACCACACGGTCCCGCACTAAAAGTTGAATGAATATAACACGCTTCTGAACAGCTTCACATATTGATCAAACACAAATGTCAAATGTACTTCACTTTCCAACCACACACGTTCCTAAAATGGGGTTCAAACACTTACAAACAACGTTGGTTCTGGCACAAAACACGAATCGCCATTTTATGCAGTTAAATTGATTATCCCTGAATAATCGTACAAAGCTGAGGGCAAGCTGTTGTGAAAATTCAACAAGAGCGTTCACAACTGTCTTTACTTCGTGACAAACATGCAGTTTCCGTTGACACGCAACGAGGTAGAAGTTACAGTTTTGCATGTAATATACCCGCAAAAGTTCATTTTATCCGTTTCGAACTGTAAATACGTACACAAACGTTTCGACACAAGAAACCGTCAAAAAATTCCGAATAGAGTAACAAACATCGAACGCACCAAAAATGGCAATTTGATTCGCCAACTGCTAACGAAAGAAATCTACGGTAACAAAGCATCTGGTTTTCTTTTTACCCAACTATCTCGGCACTGCGTCACTCAAGGTGTCTCAAAAATAGTAAAATGTGTGACACGACGCCTCGTGTGTGTACTCTATGACCGAGAACTGAGCTCCTGCTCGACTCTACCCTTCCTGTTGTAACAAAACTTGCCGGCTCCCTTCACCGGACAGAATCACAGACAAACAAAACAAGACAGGCGAGGCAAGGCTAACAGGGAAGCTACAAGCGAAAAATATTTCAAAGTAATGTGAAAACGTAACAACACTCTTACGAAGCAAAGAATTAAAACGCCTTTGACGCAAGTACGAGTCTCTTCAACACAAAAATTTCACCGTCTAAGTTTGGACAAAACACATTGTTACACAATTTCAACAGTGTCCTCTATTGTTGTACAGACATACCCTTTGTACCTGATTTCATGATTTTACACGTACTTCATGTGGCAGCTTCTGTGCCATTTGGAACCTGAGTTGAATGATCTGGGTCGAGCGGAGGCAGCGGGAATTCTTCTCCTTTGTTCCTGGCTTCGTTCTTTTTCACGATCATCTGCTTGAGGTTGTTCACTTCCACAGCCAGGTGGTGCAGTTCGTCTTTCAGCTTCGAGTTCTCCGTCTCGAGGACGCTCGACTGGGCGGCTCGCATCATGTTCATCACGCGGCGATTCTCGCGACACTTTCGCGCAGCCAGGTTGTTGCGCTTGCGCCTCTCGACGTACTTCGGGTCAGAGGTGCGTCGGTCGACCGCCCCCGACGCCGACGACTGCGAGAGCGGAGAGCACAGACCCGGGTCGGAGTCGCTGAGCTCCTCGGCGCCGTCGGCCTGGTCCGCCGGCTCGATGACGACGGGGGTCACGTGCAACGCCTGCGCAGAGTCGTGAACCGTGGCGTGCGGACCCTGACTCCCGTTCGGCGGTGAGGTGCAGTTGAAGTAGCCACTGAGCTCGTAGCCGTATTTGTGTCTGAGTTTATGAGGTATACCTTTGCGCCTGCCGCTGAATTGGCCGAAGCCGCACGGGCTCGTCTCGCGGGAGCCCGGGGCCTGAAGGACGCCGCCGCCAACGCCGTCACCGTCGCCGACGCCGGTGCCGGTCGCGGACAAGTTGAGAGGCTCGGGCCCGTCCTCTTCCCCTGAGTTGTCGTTGCTGGACGAGCTGCCTGAGGACGCGATGGTGAGTCTGCCCGGCGAGCTCGAGCAGTCGTCGCCCGGAGAGCCGGGACGCATCGAGAGCTTCTCGGCGCCGGCGTGGTGCTGGGGGTACTCGGCGTTGTGGGCGGCGTCACCGGGTGCGAGGTAGGTTGGAGGAGCAGGAGGAGGAGGCGCCGCCACGTTTTGATACAGCGGATTCTGACCGAGAGAATGGTGGTGGTGGTGCTGCTGCTGCTCTTCATGTTGCTGAGGTTGCTGTGCTATTGCTGCCTGAGAATGGTGTGGATGAGGTAGAGGCGTCGCCATGTCCAGCATGCCGCTTTCACTGCGTATGGGGCCGTGGGGAGAAAGGTTGTACTGTTGTTGCTGTCTCTGTTGCTGTTGTTGCTGCTGCTGCTGCGGCAGCTTCATCGGAGGTAGTGTGGTTGTGTTATTGTAGTTGGTCGCGAGACGGCGCTGCTGCTCCGGGGACAGTTCGCTCATGTGCACGAGACGAGGCGGCCCAGGAGGGGGCGCTGGGGTCACGCGGTGCAGCGCTGTGGGGCTCATCGCGCTCCCGCCGCCGCCGCCCCCGCCCCCGCCGAGCATGTGCGACGGCGGCGTCGCGGGAAACGCCGAGGAGTGAACCTGAGGTACAACGGTGTGTTGCTGCTGTGGATGATGATGATGGTGATGATGAGGCTGTAGAAGCGACCCCGGCGGCGGGGGCGGGGGTCTCTGAAGGGGCGACGACACCGGGGAAAACTGGCTGTTTTCAACGGCGTTGTTGAGCTTGTGGTGAGAATCGGAGGAGTTGTCGGATATATCCTCGAAGGTGGTTCTCGAGCTGATCTCGTCGATGGGGAAAGGTTGGTCCAAGCGCAGGCCGAATTTTCTCTTGATGGATTCGAGCTCCCGTTTGAGGTTGGAGTTTTCATTGGTGAGATCGATGATCTTCTGACTCATGACGGCGTCGTTCTGACGGCGTTTCTCGCGGGAACGCTTCGCTGACTCGTTGTTCTTGCGACGCTTCGACCAGTACGAGTCATCTTTCTTGAATTCCGGAATGAACTCCCGTTGCTTGCGAATGATGCGTGTCGCCTCACCAGCAACGCCGCCGCCGCCGCCGCCGCCGCTCACCAGGACTGCGTTGTTGCCTCCCGGTGACGCCTCCTGCCTCTGCGTCGAAAACGGTTGCTGTTGCTGTTGTTGCTGTTGTTGATTGAACTGACCCTGATCGATCACGAAAAGAGGCTTGATGGGTGGCGAGGAGTTGCTCAGCTTCAACATAGCATCAGCGGCTGAGGACATGTCCTCATTGGGCGACAGTGTTCTCTCATACCCTACATCCATATCTGTCTTGATGGCACCGGGTGCCAAAATCCCTGCCGTATCATACACCTGAGAGTCCTGGTTGTACTTGGCCTTTTTGGCCGAAGGTTCGCCCTCAACAACCATCCCTGTTTCTGGAGCACGGTCTGAGTCGGTGACCTGCAGAGGAAGAAAAACAACAACATCGCGATGAAATTCGGTGTAGAACCTTCCCACCACGGCAGAGAGACGAGTACTCGTGAAGAACCCGCACGCAGGAAAATGTTACTGAAAAAAACGAAGGCCGATCAGCTCTCACTGACACGTCAGTCATCAGCTTGCCAACGTGAAGGCGCAAACGCTCGCCCGTCAAAACCCACGAAGAAGACTAACACAGACCATCTCCTTTGGCATGACAAAGAAGTGAACGACGACGTTCACGCGAGTCCTCACACCTCGTCCGACTGACAACTGGTTTTGCGCTTGCTCATCCACTGAAGACAAGTGGTGCAAGAGCACCGCGTCACCAGTCACGCCTCAGCGTGCGTCATGGGAATCGGGTCAGAAAGCCTCGCATCTGCCTCCGAGAAACAAAACCAAGTGACCTGCTCAACGACTCTCGAATGAACCAACTCATCTCAATTAGTGTCCAAAATTATTCCGAAGTGAAACCTCAGGCGAAGAACGCTGACGTGACCTTTCAAGCACCAAATTTTTTCCACCTTCCCCGCAACGCAGCTGTGAGTTTTTGAGATGCGTAGAAAAGTTCAACCACCGCACTGATACCTTTTTCAAAGCCTACAGGTCCAAAAATAGCAGAATTTCACGGAATTGTTGACAAATTCGAGAATCCACGCACTACGGTTGCGCAATAGGATCGTTACTCGACGTTCGCTCACAGCGCACCCGCGCGCTCGCACCCGGCTCGGGATCGAAGCCAAAGTTACATAAGCTCTGACGGAGATTGTGTAACGATGGCAGGCAGCCTCCCTCCTTTGCTTGCAGCAGTTTTGAAGGTTGCGCCGCATCGGTGCGATCGATTCCTGGAAGCAGCCTGCTTAGCTATTTTGTTGCCTCGCAGTACTTGCTTATTTGGTGCGTTGCCATAAATTGCGCAACAAAATGACATAGGAATGGATTTCCTTCCAACAGCAAGCGAAAAACAAAGTTCCGATACTTCTCCTCTTCAAGCGACCAGTGCAGAGAAGTCACACCAGCCACACCAGTTCACGAAAACAGATAAAATATCGCTTGTCGCGACAATGGGCAAAAAATGTACAATGTACACACACTTTTCGCAACTCGTAAACTGAGGCCTTTCTGCACTGAGCAACAAATTAATATTGTGCCATGGATGCTGATCCAAAATACGGATCGGCAAAACTGGATCTTTTTCCGACAAACGCTGTCGTGATGCTGTCACAGCAGAAGCAGTGTTGAAATCCCTGCTTGTGCAGACACTGCAAGCCTTGACAGCAGCAAGGCCACACGAGATAACAAATGAGCCGGTCACAAACAGTTTTGGTGTGTTTTCAACGTACGCAGACTCGAGAATGGGGGTTGGGAGGGGGACTTGACAATGTCCAACCTTGACATTTTCAACACGTTGAAAGTGAAAACTGCGAGGGGGGGGGGAAGGCTTCTTTCTGGGAGTCAGAGGGCCCGCCCAGTGTGCCCTGAACCTGCCAGAGTTGTTGATATGCAAGGGGTGTACGAAGAAGAATACGCGCCAGAAACGATTGAGCAAAACCATCTTTCTCCTGACAAATAAGCTTCCCATTTCACATCTGGGGGACAGGTTCGTCCAAATATCAGGTCCGTGAATTTCCATCCTTGTCGTATGCGGAAAACACAACGAGCGGAAACATTGCGACATACCCACGGGTTCTATTTTCCGTGATCACTCCTGATCAGGAAGATCACAAGACCATTGATGATCACTTCGGCGGCACGCAACACTGATCACAGTCGTGAAACTCGTTCATTCAACGAGGAAAAACCCATATGACTTCATTCTCGTATTTCTGACAGGATTACATCATAACATCCTGGAGTTGTGGCAGAAAACAGAAATTCCATCACGATAAGCCCTCACACCTGTCCATGGAAAAGTGAACGTCCTTTGCTGACAGCTACCGCTTTGTTTTTCGGAAACAAGCAAACGTCATTGACCTCACCTCAACCTGTTTGTCAGCAGTTGTTCCACGTACGAGTGAAGCTTGCAGCTAATGAGACAAAGTTCTCAATTGCGTTGGCAAGATGGAAAACAAGGGCTTTTCTATTTTGTCGAGATCAGAACTCGACAGAAAAGTCCGCGATTGCCATTTTTCGCAAATTCCAAGACGAAGAAACCCATTTTTCGAATTTACGTGGTTTTGCGCTTCTGCTCTGAATCTGACCAGCGACAAATACTCGGAGTTGCGCAAAACTGCGGTTCTTCACTTGAGTCCACAAGCGCTCAATGATCAAAAGTACTCACGTACTTAACGCATTGTTTGCGCTGTTATCACCTCAACGCATGATGGTCGCTCGCACTTACCTTTGCCTCTCAAGCCTTGTTACTTGTGTGGTTTCACGATATCGTTACAAAATCATCGAATGGCTTCGCTGGATCTCTGCTCTGCTCGCTGCAGACTGACCAATTGCACGTGTTTACACCAAAGCAAACCCAGCTTGCGTAATCCCGATAAATATCCTCCTTCTCTCCCATTGGCCAGAAAATGGTTCACTTCATTATGCAATTTCTCATTCACTACGGTATTTTTTTTCAGCTAGAGCGAGGACATTTTCGATCACGTGATACGTTGCAAGCACCGAAAAAAAGAGTTGTTTACTGATCACCTTCAAAATACCCGTGTTTACCCATGTTTGTCTGAATTATTGCAGAGAATTTTAGCTTCTCTGATGTCTCACCCACCTCACTCGCAAGGTGGGCAGGTGACTAACTGCGAAGAATGCGGCAAAAAAGTGGAAAATTGCATACCGTGCTCCATTTTGAGAGGCGACCTCGGGTCAGGTTGAATCATCGTGTCCCCAGCAGATAGCGCCGCTAGCCGGGCAGATCTGTCGTTATATAACGCACTACATAACCTCACCGACTTTTCTGCAGCACACAACACTGCATTGCTTGAGTGCACACACTGTCCAGCAGCTTTGAAATCAACGTTTTTGGGTTCGAGGTCTGAAGTTTTGCAGTTCATGAGGTAGTTTGTGGATGACCCAGATCCAAATGTTATGCCATCCTGATGCGAACTGGAATGTGTAACGTGTGTGTGTGTAATATTATGCATATTGAAGCAGTCAAAAAATAGATCACCGGCCACCGCACGGTACGATTGTGCTGACATCTCCTGTTTCCATGGCACCAAGATCTCCCGCCTAAAATCTCCACGGCAACGGAAGAAATTCCCACGCCAGAAAGCACGACGAAACAAGCGCACAGTTCGTGCGCGCGATTCCTGGTTGATGGAAACGTAAAAACTGAAAGGACGGTACATTTCCTGTTTTTGGGAAGTGGGAGAGGGGGTTAATCAGTTTTTCCAGAAGTCAGGGAGGCGGGACCCCATGGTTGGGGCCCAGATGTTCCGCCGCCTTGTGGTGCGATTCTGAAAAGGACCGGTAGCTTCTTGGTCCGATCTTGACCCGATCGGGGAGAGTAGAAGTCTCAGGAAACATGCTGAATTTAGATTTCCTTGCCCACAGTGTTTTATATTCCGCAGAGAACAGGCAGGCAGCATCCGACACCAATGACGTCATCGAATCGGGCCTTGGTGCAACGGCTTTGCCATCACATCACGCAGCTTTCTCCTGAACCCAGACAAAAGGTATACCCGAGGAAATTCTTTCGGAAAAAGGCACATGTACCCACAAATTACAATAAAGAGTTTGACTCAAGGGGTTTTCACATTGGTGACGCGTGGTCGTTCTTTTTGACGTCGGCGTCAAAATTTAACATTGAACCCAATGGTGAAATTTTTGACGTCAGGCCAGAAAACGACTGCGCGTCACTCAATGTGAAAACCCCGTCAGGGTCAACTTGCGTGTTTGCGTTTGGGAAAAAGCTGAGAGAAATGGACGCGGTTCTTGCATGAGGGTGACGCAGCTGTTCGAAGATCAATCAGGAAGAGTCGAACGCTTTCATCAAAACTTGGTGTCTCTTTTCCTGACATTTGTAACAAATCTGACCCCTTCGATAACGTCAACTGCCGCTTTGGAACAAACGGGAACATCTTTCTGCCTCACTGACAGCAGAGAAATTTTGCGGGGTCAAAGGCACTGGACGTCTGTGTGGGCAGCGGCAGTGGACAGGACATTTTGTCCAGCAGGTCTCTTCAACCAGCAGGGTTCTGGCAGATCCTTTTTGCTTTTGGGCGGAATTGTCTCGTATTTTCAACGTGAGGAAAGCAAAGCGCAGGTTTCACGCGTGCGCGGGTGACGGGGGAGCAAGCAACTGGTGAAAAGGGCCAAACCGCGGAAGCTTTGCTGTAATCACACTTGTGACGAAACACACACACACACACACACACACACACACACACACACACTAAACGAAAGTAACGAAACTAAACTGAACAAATCAAAGCATTTTTCACACATTTATGCTTTGCATACACTCTGATTCACCTTTCAAAAGCAAACGTTTGGTTTGAAATTCCATTACACAAATATGTGTGTCTCCTGGCTACGGTGTAAATACCTTCAATGATTATTTGTGGATAATCGCATCGCCATGGCAACCCACCTCATTCCATTTTAAGCGACGCTGTTCAAAGCTGCCGATCCATCTGTCGATCGTCGCAGAGAACGGGAGTTCGTCGCAGTTTTGGGCCGCTCGCAACTGACGCACTTCTTCAGTCGCCAAGATGGGGATCAACCTTGGAGCAACATGCATGAAATATGCTCTTTTCGTGTTCAACATTTTCTTTTTCGTAAGTACAGACAATTTTTTTGAAAAATCAAATTTTCAGAACTCACACGAACGTGTTTATTCGACGCTCTGTTGAACGAAAACAAGAAAGTGTTCAGCAGGTAGGTGTGGTACTGAGACAAAAGTTGAGTATTCTCGTGTGACAAAAATCGCGCAGGCAGGTCCTTCATAACTTCAGTATTTCTGCGTCAAAAATGGGTTCGGATAATTCAGTTTCAACGCCCATGAAACGCATTGATTCGTTGGCCCTCAGTAACCAACAATCAAATCAGTCGGGCAGGACAGCGACATTCGTACATGAGGGGTTGGCGATCGGTGCACCTTTTGCGTCCTTTGGAACGAACCTGATACGCTTCAGGCTTTAGGTCTCTTCTGGGGTACAGGATGAGTGTGAAACTGGAGAGGCCTGAAATGTCTCCGTTTCATTGGTGAGTTTGGACTCAGAAGCCTCAAGCCTCTCAGTTTCACACTTCACACTCACTCTGACATTCGCTGAAACCCAGAGACCTTCTCTGGAGGCTTCTCCGTTTCCTGGACTTGAGGCCTCTCAGTTTCGCAACACTGGAAACTGGAATGTGAATCAACTGAGCCACCACGAGAAAGATGGAACAGACAGCAGAAAAATAAACCGAAAGAAATCAACAACACAGCGTTCGGATCGAACATTTTCAAGGCAAGTTGGGCTGCTCTCCAATTCCAATCACATCGAAGTTGTGTTTTCGACCTTCGAAACAACAAAAGCGAGGGGCGCTCCACTTTTTGTTGCTGGCTTTGAAAACATGTTTTGCTTTTGTTGGTCGAATTCGTGAATCAAAATCGACGCTCCACCCTTTGTGATGCATTGAAATGCAATTGACCTGACAATCCAAAAGCTGGTGTTGATTCAGTTGGTCGGAAAACTGATTGCCATCACTCACCACAAACGTGAATTGCTTTTCGGCCACTCTTAAAAATTTTCACCAAATCGAGGAAACAATTTTGAAACGAATTCCTGGTTCTACTTTGTGCTTCCGTTGTGAAAATGTCACGCGTTGTGTGTACGTTTCCGCATTCCACAAACAGACGGACACAAAACACACCCAATGATTGTGCTGGCACACGCAGGTTTTGTGGCTCACATTACCTGACTGCGCCCTGCAGACTCTGGTAAAGTTTGAAGAGAGCCTACGCATCTCGAGCCAACCAGATGACGTCTGATTCAGTGTTCTTTCCTAGAAATTCTTTCCTAGAAATTGGCCACAAACATTTCAAACGTCACACCAAATTTTGATCAGGGTCCAACGGGTACAAGTTGCCGAAAGTGAGACGCAAGCAGGGAACAACGCACCTCTGCATGAACTCAGCCACGGGCCTTGCAGAGCTGTGCAGCTTTGCAACCAAAGCAGGAACTTTTTCCTGACACCTCAAGCGAATCAGGCCGATCAAAAATATTGAAAAGTGCAGGCGCGGATCTATTCGGGGTTGGCCAAGGACCCTTCCCATCGTTTCCAGCGAATCTCCAGCGCCAACCAGACGCCAAACGTTCTGCGTGTCAAATTCTTCATTCTGAAGTCACCCCCCCCCTGCCATCGGGGTCAGGCCCCAAAACCAAATCGTGGATCCGTGAAGTGTGATGTTGTAGATTTTCCATGTATGAATGATTGGTTACATTGTTTCCGTGGGAAACAAGCAACATGAGCAGAATAGTTGATGCTCTGTTTGCAGACCCGCTGCACAGACTGACGAATCACTCAGGGTGCGCGGTGTGTGCCGTTCGCTTTCACTGAAGGAAATGCTTCAGTCAAAGCTGCTCGCAGATGAATTTTGATGTATTGCATTGATCAAACTCACATCAAACAACATCACTGCGGCCATTTCGAACAGGCAGACTCTTTGCACAGGTGTGTTGGAGTGCAGGCTCGACAGGCAGGGCAAGTTAAAAATAAACACACATGCAAGCGCATGCAGAACAGCATCGAAAGGGAAAAAATTGACGCCCTTTTATTCGTGCTTCATTTTCAGCCTGATGGGAACAAAACAACTCGGATGAAAGTCCATCACTTTGAAACCAATCAAAAACCCAGATCAGCCTGACCCCACCCAAAATTGAAATTTAGCAAGCATTGAGGCCTGCCAAGGCTCCGAACTTCAGTTGATCCTGGCTTTACCAGAGTGAACAAACAAAAGTTCTGGGATTGTCGTTGCAATTCAAGTCGCCTGAATTTGAACAGGCTTTATATAATTCTGTCGTTGAACATGTTGGAATGATGTTCAGAAGTTTTTTCTTCAGCAAATGGGAGAACCTTGGACAAACCAAAAGGCTTCAAAACCACAAAAAGACTGCTTCGACGGGTGGCCGTATGAATTAAGTCCTCATTGATTGAAAGGTATACCTTGTGTACAAAGCGTGCATCTTTGTGTTTAATGCAAGAAACCTGATCATCTCAAATTGACTCAGATGTTGTGTCTCCCAGCACACACAATCAAACGACGGATCACGAACAATCTCGCCAAGCTTCAAATGTTTTGTCAACATGATTGTTGATGCCAACGAAGCGTTTCGTCGTCAAACTCTCGCGCACAGGCAACAGGGTGCGATGACAGGTCTCGGGACGCAGACAGGTGTGGTGTAGCAAGAATCCAGGGTTCACAAAATCGTCCCTCTTCAGCAGGAGCAAATGCCCCAGCACCTTCATTGTAGCTTGGACTCAGGTCTCGATCGTGATTCGGTTGACCTGCGGTTTATTTTCGTCTCCTTCTGACGGAAGATTTACATGTATTGATTGAACCCAATGCTGAAAGTGGCAGGCACAGGTTCGGTCCTTGTTTTACGAGGGAGTTTTCCAAATAGACGGTTTTCATTTCATATCTTGCAATTCTTGCGGCATTTTTTCGGGGACTTGGAGGGGAATCATCTGCACCTTTGTGGTTGTGAGAATGACCATCAATTGAGCAGAGATCGACGATCCTGTGACCCACTTTTGGGGTCAATGAGTGCGGCCTCATCTGTTGTTTCCCGATTGAAGACAGATTTAGATGGAAACTTTTAGAACATTTTTGTTTCTTTTGATGTTGGTGTTGTTGTTCTTCTTGTTTGTTGGACTGTTTGTGTTGACATTTTCATCGAAGATGGAGTCATGCCTGGAGCAGAGGTCAGTCCTGAAATTCTTGTGCAAGAGTGGGGACCCGCCCATCACCTGTTGGAGGAAGTTGGTCAATGTTTTCGGAGCTGACACCATGAGCAAAGGCCGTGTGAGAGTTTGGCATCGCAGATTCAGGGAAGGTGAAGAAAACATCAAGGACAAACCCAAGCCAGGTTGACCGCACTCTGCGCATTCTGGAGCGAACTGTGATGCTGTCAGAGACTTTGTGGAAGGCCACAGGAACTGCACCCTTCAAGATGTCGCCTCAGAAGTCAATGTGTCTGTCACTTCTGCACACAGGATCTTGAAGAAAGACCTCAAACTTTCAAAAATTTGTCCAAAATTCATTCCCAAAGAGCTGACTGCAGAGCAGAAAAGAAGTTGGATGGAAATGTCTCAGGCTAACATCGACCTCATGAAAGTGGATACGAATGTCTTGCAAAAAGTGGTGACTGGTGATGAAAGTTGGGTGAGTGTCTTCGAGCTCCCAACCAAACAAAGTTCAAGTCAATGGCACCCGAAGGGGACTCATTTGGAGAGACCACAAAAAGCTCTCCTGCAATGTTCCGAGTGCAAGTCCATGCTGACTGTGTTTTTTTATCGCAAAGGCGTCATTCTGGCTGAATTCTCATCACCTGGAGGAACAGTTGACACAGATTCCTACCTGGAAACATTGCGGACATTGAAGGAAAGGCTGCGCAAAAAGAGACCAGAACTTTGGAACAGACCCAGCCCACAGGAACCCAGACCCTTCCTCTTGCGTCATGACAATGCGCCCACGCACACCTCTGTGCCAACATTGGTATTTCTTGGCAAGAGTGGCATTGAAATGTTGGCACACCCACCCTACTCGCCAGATTTGGCACCTTTGGATTATTTTCTTTTCCCTCGTTTGAAGGCCATGTTCAGGGGATTCAGGCATGAGTCTGTGGAAGACATGGAAGATGCTGTCAAGCAGGCTTTGAGAGAGATTCCAGAGGAAGACTTTGCCGCAACGATAGACTCATTGCCTGTGCACTGGATGAAGTGCCTTGCCTCTGAAGGTGGATACTTTGAGGGCAGACATGTGCCAATTGACCCAGAGCATGATCACGGCCTGTTTTTCGGGCCTCTGGACTCGCAGGATGAAGCTGAAGAAACAGACTCTGATGAACAGTGACTTTGCCCTGGTGGAACTCCTCTTCCTCAACTTTTTAGCATGAATTTTTACAGTTGCATTGCTTTGTTGGCATGATTTTGGCATGTGTGCTTGTTAGCATGGTTGTTATGGAACAGTTTGTTGACATAAATTGAAGCATTGCAAAAATCGTCTCCAATTTATCGGCAGAAAACCGTCTATTTGGAAAACTCCCTCGTACATGATAAATTCAATTCTCGAACACATTCGTTGCAATTTTACCAGAAGGCACGGAACCTCCACGACTGTGTTTCACCCAGGCACTGCCAGTTGTTTACACCACTGTAAAAGTCCTCAAACATCTCTGTCTTGGTGCATCTTCAGTTCTGCGGGGTGGTTCTGCTCGCGCTCGGCATCTGGGGTCGCGTGTCGGACGACAACTACCTGGAGGAGATCGTGACGAGCAACAAGGACGCGCTGGACGCCACCTACGTCATCTGCATCGTGGTCGGCCTCGTGCTCTTCCTCATCGGGTTCCTCGGCTGCTGCGGCGCCTGCACCGAGAACAGACTCATGCTCATCCTGGTCAGTGGGAAACTCCTATGGGGTCAGACACTCCCGACACCCTCGTCACAGAGACTGAGGGTCCACGAGGGTGACTGATTATCTTGGCCCTGAGTCTTCAAGGCTCAGAGGAAATGGGTCCAAAGGTCACTCAAGCCTGGTTACTCAGTCCGAGCGTCAATCAAGGTTCTTGGTTCCTGAGGCTAAGAGAATCCAGGTCTCTAGTCCCCAGGTCCCAAGGCTTGGGGGTTCAGAACTCTTGACTCCTTATTCGTGTGGATGAGGAAATCCAAGCGCCCGATTTTCATGGCTGAGGGAAACCAGGCTCTTGATCCCCGAAGCTGCAGGAATCCAAGTTCTTGGTTCCTGAAGCTACAATCCGTCCCAGAGAAGAGTTCAGGCCTCCAGTCTGGTGTCGTGAGCTGGGGAATAAGGTTTCCTCAAGACTCAGGAACCAGTGGATTCCTTTGTCCTCTGAACCAGAGGCCTGGATTTCCTCAGCCACGGGAAAAAATGAGCCAAGAGGACCAGAGCCTGGCTTCTCTCATCCTCAGGTCCCTCCGTGTTGTCGGGGCTGCAGGTTCCTTTGACTGACGGTGTCAAGTCCCGAGGGCTCCAAGTAACTGTAGAATGTGGAGCCATGGTACCTCGTGCTCCGAAACTGGCAGATACGTGGTTTTGTGCGAATCGGGAGTCAGGTTCCTCACTTTTGGACCAGGGCCTGCTCCCATTTATGCCAACAAAGTTGAGGAATCAGAGGGTAGATCTTTTGGTGATTGGAAAGGGGGTCACCCACCCCTCCCAACCTGAATGACTCCCTGACTTGCGCATCGCTCTTGCAGTTCGCGGTCTTGCTGATCATCATCACTGTCGTCGAGTTCGTCATCATCATCCTGGCGGCCATCTACAAGAATGACGTGAGTTGTGTGTGTCCCTCGCAGTTCCGCTGAGATTCGTCCAGCAGCCTCGGTTTCAAAGCGAAATTGGAGGTGCGGACTGGAAACAGCTTGTCTTCTGGAGTCAACAATGGTTCTCGAGGAATGCAAGAGAACAACGAGGCCCGCAGCTCCCCTGCAGTGTTTTGCCCATGAAACCTTGTCTTGCAGATCGACAAGTCTCTGCGCGATGAGATGATGAAGCAGGTGAACGAGCAGTACGTCGGCGACACGTCCAAAGGGCTCGACAAGGCCTGGAACGAGCTGCAGTACGAGGTGGGCGAGCAGCTCACCAAACATCCGGAAATACAGAAATACTGAACCTCCCAAAGAAAACTGAAAAGCTTTGGCCAAACAGTCGTTCTGTCCTCAAGAATACAAAACCCATGGACAGAGTCAGAGTCACTGTGTTTATACAGCCGCATCGGAGAGATTTTTCAGGGCAGGAGCAAAACGAAATGGAGTGTCCCAGACACAACCGGTGGAGGGCCCTCCCATTATTGGTCCGATGACCAACGCAAAATTTGTGCCCCAGCCTGTTCTGACACCCTTCTTTGTTTCCATGCAAAGACAATGAACGTTTGCAGTCAATTGATGTCCGCTTCTTCGACCCATTGTTCGTCCACGAGCAAATGGGAAATCTGACGTGCGCCTCATTTGTATTCCCCAGTTTGAGTGTTGCGGATCGAACGGATTCAAGGACTACTTGCAAACGAGCGAGTACTACAAGAACCAAGCTCCAACCGCGGAAGTCAACAGGACCGTCGTAAGAAACTTTGAACACCTGATTCCACTAACCCACTTCACACACACTCACACCCGGACACCCAAACCCACACGCCCACACTTGCACACACACACACACAGACGCGCAAACACACACACACACACACAGACTCAGACACACACACACAGACAGACAGACAGACAGACACACACACACACACACACACACACACACACACACACACACACATACACACACAAGAATGGAAGAGAATCGCAACTGAGCGAGAACGTGGTTCTCCTGGCTGTGCCGCTTGTTTTCTTCAGATTCCAGAGACGTGTTGCAAACTGAGCAACAAGAAGCCGCAGGAGGCGCAGCCGCGCAGCTACGACATCTGCAACACGGAGGCGCGCAACGACGAGACCAACCCGAGTCAACTCTACAGAAGGGTGAGCTCAGCTTCCTGTCTGCATGGACCACGGTGGTGTGTGTGTGTGTGTGTGTGTGTGTGTGTGTGTGTGTGTGTGGTGTGTGTGGTGACACAGTTGGGCTGCATTTTCTTTGCATTTGTCCGTTCTGGGTCGCATCTTCCAATGCATTTGTGTGGATCTACTGAAAGTTTAGTTTGCGCCCCAGTTTATGTTAATGTAGGGTCTGACGCGCTGTTGGGGACGGGGATAAATCTGAATGCGGGTAATTTCAGAAGAGAATCGCCGCAAAAAATTGGGGTCTTTGTGTTTGAATCGGGGGCGGGAGTAACGGAAGCAGGTCCCCAGCCTTGTTGGTCCACAAGAAGACGGAAAGTTTTGTGGTTTCTGCTGCAGGGTTGCTACGACGAGCTGCAGAACTGGGTAGAGGACCACGCCTACATCTTCATCGCAGCCTGCATCATCATCGTCATCATCCAGGTACCACCTGATGGTGCAAGAGCAGTGAACCCCTTCTGTAACAAGGATTGCATTCAGTGTGTTTTTCGCAGAAGGGCACAAGAACACATTGGGGTCTTGTACGATTTTGGTTGAGGCCAAGTGGCCAGAACAAAGGCGGGGCCTCAATTTTGAATGGCACGTTGCAATCGGCTTCTTAGCTAGGGTGTGATGGAGTTGGTGACCAAATCCTGGAACTTCCTCGAATGAAACACGGAAAAGGCACACCTTTGCATGGGAAAGTGAAACTCTCAAGAAAAAATTCAAAGTGCAAGTCAACACAGGTTTTTCCGTGTCGGACAAGTTTCAGGCTGTTAAGGGTTGAACGTGACTATTTTCGTTGCAGATTATCGGCGTGGTGTTTGCCTGTTATGTGTGCCATGCCATAAAGGATAAGTAGATATCACCTGTTTATTGGTCGACAACCAGTTCTGCTCCTGATCAGCACTCGGTGACATGACGGACGGAACTGGAGAAGATGCCCCCCCCCCATCACTCACGTCGCTCTTTTGCTTGAATGCGGTCAGAACCTGATGTCAAAATTATTTTCCTGATCAATTGTTCAACAAACATCCTGCAAATCTGTCACCAGCGTCCTGCGCACATGTACGCGCAGAACTTCAAGTTGATAACGCAGCTTGGTTGCGCCCTTCCAAGCACACCTGTGGTGAATGTTGTCCAAGTGTGAACTCGAAAACCTTTGGAGAGTCCAAGCGTTGTGGCACTCAGTGTGAACCTCAATGATTTTTATGAATTGTTCAAAGTTTCACTGTGGTAGATTCGATGACGGGTGTCTTTGCGACACACTTTTCTCACCTGCAGCTTCACTCTGTGTTTGGTTGTGCAGAATGTGTGGGCCAATACTGTCGTGTTGTATTCATGTTGTGCAAAACGATTGTTGTCAGTCAGTTTACAAACACATTGTACGGGCATTTCCACAAGTACCGGTATCTTGATTGTTTCTCACTCTCCACAGTTTCATTTTTGGTTTCGGAACGGCAACTTTTGACAGTTTTGGAATTACCTGTACGCACAGAACGGCATTTCTGTCGTGCTTTTTTCAGAGCATTTGTCTGTGCATGCGTCTTTCGTCTGTCATGAGATGCAAGGAACAGCCAAAACAGATTCAAAACGAAGTTTGCGACCGAAAAACGTTGCGTTGGGCAATGGTCCTGCAGAAAGAAATGGTTTGAAAATTGTCAGGAAATTGAAATTCAAGGGCGCACAATTTGTCTGCCCTCGCATGGAACAAATCATCTGAACTTGTGGCCATCGTTATCCGTACTATCTGTGCAAATAAAAACAAGTTAGATCTATTATGTGCTTCTATGTTTTGAAGAAGACAATTGGGAGCGAACATGTTGCATGAGAACGTACAAAGACCACCCGCTGACCATTTTGTCCCACGGCCGATGATCACAACCAAACAGATCGGAGATCAGAAAGCACCACGTTTTTCTGCAAAAAGATGTTAACAACATTTTTCAACAAAGAGGGGTCTGAGAAGGTTGTCCCGGGGGAGGGAAGTCAGGAACGAGCGCTCAGAAAGTAACAAGGAATTTTCTGTCTCGAAAGAAAGCTATAGGACAAGGAAAAGTGGGCGAAGACATCACAATCTTGCTTTTTCCGCCGCTCAGGCAGCCAAGTGACCCGCGCGCGACACAAAGAGACAAACTATTTGGGACTTGCCTGGCAACGATTGACCGACCAACCCCAACGAAACTTCAGGAAACGAGTGACACAACTGACGTTTTTTCCAAGGTTGAACATCGTTCAATGTGTCAACGGAATTGAAGTGCCGAGCTCACCCATGGAGGAAGACACTACCCACAGCGGAGGAACCTGTTGTTGGCCCCGCCCAACTTGAGGAGTCATTGAAACTTGAACAAACATCTTCAGCGACAAATGAAAAACGTCCGTAGTGTCACGACGCACAACACCTTATCAGTTCTTATCAATTGCAAATGCCACAGACGTTGAGTTGTTGGCATCAGCCGCAGAAATTTTTTCATCTGTGTGCACCACTCGGGTTCACCAAGGTGACGCAGCACGGTTCTGAACCCGGTCGCTTCTTCCGGTTGGGCAGCGGCGATGGGGTCCTGGTCCTGTTAATCTCAAGATTGATTTGGGATCTGCAAAATGACGGCTGGACGAGAGCTCTTGAAACTATTGGAAACACCACAAGGTTTCTGACGTGTGTGTTTTTCCAACAAACTATGTCCAAACCACAACAAGCCACTTGGACGGACGAACCCAAAGGCAGGACAGGTATGAGGTGCGTCCACGAAGAACCCGTTTCTCTTTGATCCCACAATCGCCAACACTTTTTCATTTGTGCACATACATGAGCGAAATTTTCCATGATTTCCAAAGATCAACACCACAGATGGCCAAACACAAACACTACAACATCGTTTGCCACAAAGAGAATTCTGATTCAAAATGAAAGACATCAGTTGCCTGAAATTTTGTTTCTTGGCCTACAAATACTGAATGATTCCCCTTTTGGTCTGGTTGTTCTTGAGTAAATATATTGGCCGTTAGGAAGGAGAAGCGGTTGCTTCGTGGACGGACCTCGTACTTGACAACACGGCGTATCTCTGTTTTCCTTGAGATACGAATATCAGTGCTATTCACGAGGTTCCACCGGAACAAAACTGAGTCACGCAGAGGAACTGCGAACTTTGGATCCATGCAGAGAGGCATGAGGAAAGACCTGCTTGTGCACGATAGGCAATGACCAAATGTATTTGATGTGAACAGGAATAGGACAGGTGCACTCGTTCTGTTATCTTCAGCCAGTCAACGTCAAGATTGATCACTGTTTTATCAGCTTTTTGTTTCTGACTCATAAGAGCGTGGCCTACAATAGGAGGTCCTTTTGACGGGCAAGACAAAGGGTGGAGACGCGAACTCAAAAGGCGACAGGATCAACGCTGAGGATTTCTATATCCACGCATATCGGATTTTCACCACTGTGACTCCAAGTCGAACCAAGGACTAACACGACACAAACTCAAAATGGCGGAGTTGAGCTGTGGGGGATCCTGCATGAAATACATCTTATTCCTTTTCAACATCATATTTTTCGTGAGTACCATAACATCAATTGTTTTCACAGGCACTGACTGCGCTTGTTTTACACAAAGAGCCACCAGATTGTGCTGGAGTTCTTTTCAATGTCCTGCACCAGAATCACTCACGGCACCAACTGAAGCCAAGCTTGTCTCACGATCAAACTCAGCAGAGTCAAACCTGATGAAAGTTCGTTTTGTTTCGCGTCTACAAAGGTTCGTCAAAGTTTTTTTTGAAGTGGACAAGGTGAAAAACAACACCAGGTTTTGTCGCCTCGCAGCAGGGACATTCAGCCGTTCTGAAACTTCTTCCGTGTGTGACGCAGAACGCCTGAAATCGGCGCAGAACTGGATGAAAACAATGACGCAAAGCCTTTTCTGTGATTCTGCAGAGTTTTGACCGTCTTGTCAACCGAGGGGAATACAAATCTTGACAATTCTGCCTCATAAGTTCACCTCCGTCCAAATATGACCACTCTTTCCTCACGTGACGCCAGGCAGGTCGACGAGAGTGTTGATAAAGCAGAACAAATCGTGAAAATCAATATCGTTGTGTATACTGCTGAAGTGCAAATAGACATTTTGTTACACTGTCCGGGTCACAGGATCCACCAGGTCATGACTCAGAATGAGCCATACGAGGTGTGTCCGGAAGGTTCCGCTGATGTATGATCAGCACTGTTGACGAGGTCATCTGTCCGGAACTTCAGTGACAGATCTTGTGTGTTGGGTGACGTCATTGCGTGGTTTCAGAAAAATAACATGCCAGGCTTGTACGAGGTTTGCTTTTTATATTTCCTTAATTTAGCGTTGACAGTGCCCCATATGAATACAAATGAACCACATCAGGTTAATTTCCTTCTCCTATCACCAATCTTCATTCAAATTATTGAAAGTTTCAAAAATATCTCAAGGATCATACTGATTTTGGGGATTTAAAAGAAGAAATTTTGACCTGATGGCTATGAAGGCCAGAAACCTGAAAATTTAGTTCAACT
>JAAUXT010006512.1_pt1 | contig 22906 bp, 24 predicted proteins | sample 7278171 | NCBI WGS metagenome assembly JAAUXT01 (sample SAMN14350112, study PRJNA611818) | marine sediment metagenome | isolation source: surface marine sediment (1.8m) | place: French Polynesia: Moorea | collected 2018-08 | reverse complement strand
AATTCTTCCTTGTTCATAAATTCTTCCTTGTCCGCATTGTCTTCCACCAGTCATGCTGGCCCCCCAGTGGGGGGTCTGGTGGGGGAGGGGGGTCTGGCAGGGGAGAGGGGGGTTGGGGGGAGGGGTTTGGGGGGAGGGGGTAGGGGATATTTCATCCACCCTGCCATATACTGCACTACCACATGGTGCTTCGCCCTAAAGGGACTTCGCACAACAAAACGTTCGTAAACTGCACAACGTGTGTCAACGATTGCACAAACCTTGCCTTTCAGGTGATTTACGAGTACTAAACGATACCCATGTTTGGTTTTGGTCTATAGAATTGAATAATCGCCCGCAGGCATCGAAAGTGAATTTCGGGCAAAAGAGGTGTCGGTTAATTTTTGGTAATTTGAGGAGGTTCATCAAAATTTGAGCGACCGGAACGATGAGTGACCGGAACAAATCACCTGTTGGCGTCGAGGATGGAAATTATCTTCAAACAAAACAGAAGTGTTCCCTACACCCGACGTTAGGGCTCACGTACGCTGGGAAAAGGTTCCTGTGAAATTCGCAGAAGTTTTCGATACGTTTGGTCGAGAACAAGTGTGATTGAACTCTTTTTCCTGTGTGTGAACTCGCGTCTGTCACAACGAGGCCACTCACGAGAGGCTTTGTGACCGCAGTGCTGCAATTGCAAAACGACAGATCAGTTGTGACAAGAGTTTCGTGCTCTTTTCGAGATGAAATGTCACCCGGTCACTTGTGCAAATTGCTTCCTGAGTGCCTGAAAGAGGGTTTGTTTTAGTCCTCTGCTGAAAGTCTGTGAAGATGGACAAAGAAGATAGTTTTGACTCTTCAAACGAGTTTAGAGTTTACAACAGCTGCTGTTCCCTTTTTCATGTGCCCGACCTCGGTCTTTGAAGAGGCTTGGCCCTGGAAAGCAAAGAATTACCGGACTGTTTTTCGTGCTGGTGATTGAGGGGTTCAGAAGGACCTCAACACAAACTCTGCTACGTTGGCGCAAAATTTTATAGCTGGCGGGCTGGGTGAAGGGGAGACCAGATGTCCGGTGAGGTGGAGGGAGAGATGCGACCTCCAACTGGAACGGAGCGTCTTGGGATCCAAAGATGGAGGGGGAGATCCAACCTCCACCGGACCCAGACTTCATTCCCCGTCGAATCAGAGGCTGTTGCCACAACAAGAAGTGCGTGAATGCAACTGTGGGTGCGATGTCCCTAGGGTGTTTTCACAGGGAGCCATGGGCCCCCGGGTCCTTATATTTGCAAGAGGGTATGGGAAACCTGTCCATTTGGATGGGTTTGGACGGTGTGTGAACGGGTGTCTCAAACCTATTGATTTGGACAAGTTTGGTGTGAGTATGAAATGTGTCCATTTTGGCGGAGAACAAAGGAAACCCCTTGGAACGTGTCACACCGGAACACGACTTTGGCAAGGTACAAGACGCACTCAAGTGTTGGACACAATGGGGCCAGGACCAACATCCTCACCAGCCCGGACGAGCTGGAACATCCGGACGGGCTGGTCAGCCCGATCTGCACCCGATTCGCATGATGTCCAGGCTCAATCCCGATTGGGCTCACACAGTATCAGACCAGCAAGCTGGAATTTTCCAGATACTCAGAATATTCTACCTGAGGGGGCCTCTGAGGATGTGAGCAAAGTCAGATGCTCAGAATGTTCCACCTGAGAGAGAGAACATCCCAGGATGTGAACAAAGTCAGAACAGAGAGAGAGACAGACAGACAGACAGACAGACAGACAGACAGACAGACAGACAGACAGAGAAATCCTAGAATGTGAACGAAGAAACTGTTTGACAGTTGTTATCTGGCTTCTCAAATTTCGCACCTGGAAACTTGCCCATGGAACATCTCATCAACGTGCAAGCCTGATTGGGATTCAGCCTGAAATGTGGTCTTTGCGCATACCCATTGGGCTGGACCCTGTTCTCAGCCCGATGCTGGCGTGATCAGGTGTGTGTGTCACCATCGAAAACAGTGCAACACAAACAGAACATCCCAGCCCGAAGGTGGCCTGAAGCTGGCCCGACGTCAGCTTCGACGTCCCGATCTGGTGTGTCCACCCTGAAACAATGTTTCTGGGTTGTTTTGAATCTACGTCAGGGGTGCACAGGTTTCTTTCCTCAGTTCAGGCTCCATACTGAATGGAGTGATGTGCTCACCACTCTAAAGCCCCCTTCATACTCAGTCATGACACGAACACCTCTTCATTTTAACCGCAAATGTAGGACAATGTGAAGAACCTTTCTGTTGGATGTTACCGAGAAGGGGCTTTACGACCAGAATTTTATGAACACTAAATCAGAGTAAACCTTTCATACAGAATCATTACAGTCCTGTGTGCCGCGCCAAATGGCCACTAAGTCAGCAAATTTGTCTTACGCATTGCACAGCATGATAATGGCAGGCCGCTCTTTCGCGTTCGGGAAAATGGTGAGTTCTTCGGATCCCGAGCTCGTGGAGTCCAACATCCCTGCCGTTTGATCAAGATATCAAGAGTTGAGGAAAATGTTTGAAAGTCTGTGGTTGCAAAGTGAGGCTGTGGTCTGTCCTGAACCCTCGTCAGAACGGATCACAAGTTTATCGGGAAATTTTTAACTGGAGAACTGTGATACTCGTACGAATGACTTCAACCACCATCAAGTTAGCTGCTTGCATGGCTTGTCAGAAAGTGTTGAGAAATTGTGGCAGCACGTTGCTGGCTTTTTTGACGAGCAACAAATTAAATCCAACACGGGTCGGACAGCTAATTTGTCTGCATTCGTTCAGAATTACTTCACCGCAGTCCTGTCACCATTCACTTTTTATCAGCTCTCGCGGGTAAACCAACACAATGGCAGCCTGCAGTGGCCGTGGTTTCTTTATTCCTCAGATTTATGAGACCAAATGAATAGGTAATGTGCGCGCTATAATTCATGGGGTCTTGTGGTGAACAAACTCGCACAAGTTAGAGCAAGGCTTTTGTTGTGTGGTTCTCGATTCGACGTGTCCAATGAGAAACCCAAGTTGGAGTGAAGTGTTTGGCGTGGTTCTCGATTCGACGTGTCCAACGAGAAACCCAAGTTGGAGTGAAGTGTTTGGCACCTGTAGACCTGCCAAGTCAGTTGCCCAAAGACCTCTAGGTTTGGGTTTCAGCATGGAAAATTTGTCGTGGATCTTGAACAAATTTTGCTGGCAGGTTCGATGGTTTGTATCAATTTTTGTAGAGGCAACGAGGTGAGGGTTTGGTCTCTGGGCAAACATGCTTTGCCTTCTTTTCAATTGAGTACATGACCAGGCTTCTGGCCTGAGACAGATGAGTATTGCAGAATGTTCTGCTTGGGAGTCCTGAAATAGGAATAATCCTATATCTGAAGAAAAGGTGACAAGACAGTTCTGAAGTCAAATCTCACACAACTGGCCAGGCAACTTGTGTTGAAGGTTCAGCCGTGAGGTAACACATGAAAGACACTGGTTCTTGATCGCAAGAGGCTCTCAACTGAATTGTACGACGCGTCCAGACACTCCGGAAAATTTGGGACCAACAAAATTGCAGTTTCTACTTATTCAGTGGGCTCTTTCTCTTGTGAGCATCGAATTGTTTTTCGTTGCAGCACATGACACCTGCCTTTAAGTTTTCGAACTTTTCAGACAAGGAACTTACCCTTGCAACTGGTATGAACAACATCACAGCTTCTGCTTTGGGGTCGCATCATAAATCTCATCAAAACTGAAAAAAAGGTTTTGCAGCTTCACACAAGCATCACGACCACAAAAAAGGCAATTGAAGCTGAGATTTCATTGCTTCCCGTTTGCAACAAGAAATACGTTTGTGTATTGAAAAAACCTGTCCAAGAACTACAACAGCAAAATATTCGTGTCCTTGTTCAGATGAATTTGAGTGCAAGGATCAACTGAGAAACGGAGACAAGGGTGAGACTTGATGTCTCCTTGTGAGAAAGGTCACAGCTGCAGCAAACGTGTACTCAAAGCACCAAAAATAATTTTGTTGGGAGGCGGCCTTCGCGCAATCTACTTTCGCCTTGAGCAGAATACATGTGTCTCGGCATGCAGGGTGTACACACACGTGCACGGAAGAATACTCTTGGCAATCTAGGAAAAAATGCTGCTGGTGTTTTTCCAAGTGTGAACACATGCATGCTGGACCAGAGATTTCTCGTCTCCTTTTCTCCTTCTGGGAAGCAGTTCACCCTCGCTGCGAGGGGTAACTAGACTCAGTCTTCACAGTGAATGGATGGGTTTTCGCTATCCTTTCACTTCATTAGCATTGTAATTGCATTGCATCTGGCTATATTTACATTATCGTGGCCCACAGTCATAAAGTGGGATACCATAAGAGGCTGCAGGGCAAGAGCCCTCTCATGGAATGCATTTATTGAATTATTTGATAGCGTGATATGTTCGTCAGCATTTCCTAACACATTTAATAGCAATGTCTTCGGGGTTGTATTACAACTGCTACAGCTCATTTGTATTCCACAAAGAATTGTGGGGCCGCAATAATTTGATGGAAATTGGCATATCAAGAGGAAGAAAAATTTCTCAGAGGTTCAATTGACTCAGACATAAAGACCTCAACAGCTCCGTGATTCCAGTTCACCTTGTTCTCCAGGAAACAAAGGGGCTTTGCAAAGTGTTGGGAAAAGAACTTGGACTTGTCCCCGTTTCTTGTTTTCTGAAAGATCTCTGGTCGAATCAGCCAGACCAGTTGAAATTCACCTCTTTTTGTTGTTTTTTGTTTCTGATCTTCTTGTGAAGTCCTTGATTCACGTGGTGCCTTGCACTTCAGATGACGACAATTCACGAAGATTGAAAATACGAGCCAGAGGGCTGGAGGCAACAATCGGTGCTGATCAGATTCACACTGAGAACGTGTGTGGATGGACAGGTCCAGATCGCAATCTGAGCGGTGAAGATTCACTATGAAAGAAGTCTTTGATTTCGCTATCCACAAAGAGACTTGTTTTCTCTCTGTGCACATGAGGAACAGTGAGTCGAGAAACACACGAGGCGAGTTCCCTGTCCTGAACAGTGACACGCCATCCTTCAGTTGTGAGACGAATCTCACAAGCTGGCGTTCATACGTGCTCACACTGAAATGGAGATGTATGACACAGCTTTGTGTCCAAATCCATCTCATTCAGGACACAGAATCCATCTGGTTCAGCCTTGCTTAAGGTGCATTTGGTTCTGGGTAGAAATGGATACAATGATCTATCATTTCTCCGGACAGAAAGGAACATCCCTCGGTGATGGGGGAGGCATTTGCATCAGTACACTGTCCATTGAACCATCCATTACTGACTCTAACGGTTCGTTTTCTTGGATTGGGGCGGAGTGAGAAATAGGATATGATAAAAATTATCAATCAGAGGTGTTTGCACTCAAAGAGACGCCTGTGTGCAGCGTGTCGACAGACTGTCTTGGTCCGTTCGCACAAGAAATGTGAGTCTTCTTGTACTGACCTGCATGCAGTCAACCAGTGATCAAAGCAATCGTCTGGTTTGCCTCAGGAAGGATTCACGAAGTGTTCTTTTCGTTGCAGCAGAGACTCTCAAGAACACAATTTTCTGAAACTTCTTCCATCGTTCGTTGGAAGCGCTCAAAGTGACCGCAACACGAGAACTTCTGCTGGCAAATTCCGACACGAAACAGGGAACTCGACTTCTGGGAAGGTCTGATCAATCAAGTCCACCCCACAGACAGCTTGGATATTTCACTGCTCTTTAACTTCCTTACGCTGGACTTCCAGTGGAATTGGTGTCAGATTCAATATTCCGTGGAAACAGAGTTTTATATGTTTGTCTGATATGTCTGGATGAATTTCTGCGAACATCCATCTTGTTGTCCCTTTTGCGGAAGGTCGCGATTTGAAGTTGGGGAATCTGCGCTCCAAATTGTGAAGGGTCTTCCTGAGAAGGTTCCTTCATTCAACACCAGACGCGATCACGTCGTGGCAGTCCAGAATTTATTGTGGAATCTGACCCGTACATCTTTGTTAATCTCATCTGATTGGATTTACGGATTATGAGGTCATGTAGGTTGGTGGGTGAGGTCTTGTTACCCACGCTCATTTCTTGCGCAGAACTATTAGTGCATATGGTGTAATTTCCAAAAGACGAGAGTGATAAATTGTCTTCAGTTTCGGGATGGATAACACCGACCGTAAATGTCTGGAGAAACCAAACTCATTTGTGCGCGAAGCAAAACGGCACTCATAGAAGTTTGTCAACATTTTCTCCAGCCCAAATGGTTTCAGCTCTCCAGTATTTTTACTGGTCTTTGCTGCGTTGATCTCTGAAGCAGCACCTATGAGTTTTATTGGTCAGCCCCGGGCGAAACAGTTCAGACGGGATGGGAAAGACAGGCGAACTGGAATGTCAGGTCACTTGCACCATTTTCACACACAGCATTGCAGCCGCAGTTGTCACTGTTTCTGCAAAGCCTCGTTAAACTGCGAGCGGCTAATAAAAGGAGGTTCCAAGATCCATTAACCTTGTGAGAGGCAAGTAACCCTCTTCGCAACTCGTGATTCTGCCCGCACCAACCATTTTCATCCTTCACTGCTTACGAGTCTCTGCTGTGTTGTTTCATACTGAATGACTGCTTTTGTGATAACGCGGAGATACTTGGGCCGAGATCAGACCTCGCGTTCGCGGAATCCCATTGAGCAAAGTAACATGCAAATCAGGCCTGTCAAGTGCATCCAGTTTCAATCCGCCTGACTTTGCGCGTGTCCAAGTTGTGCCGTTTTGCACTGCTTTGTATACTCTCAGCACCATGCATGTCAGTGTCCCGTTCCTGCATGATCCCCTGCTGCGTCCAGCGACAACCTCAACGAAGTGAAGTCAACTGTCTCTTTTGGTCAATGTTGCTCTCGAAAATCCATCGCATGAACATGGCGCCTGATTGTTGTTGACCGGGCAATGCTGTTGTTTGACGTCTGATTTGGGTTACTGGGTCAGAGAACAACTTTTGAGGACTCTCTGCTGCTCCTTCCAAGAATTGTTCGCACAAATAACAAGAGTGGACAAGAGGTAGTGGCATGGTCTTTACTTATGGACAGGAAGACTCAGTGTACCGTCATTTGTGTTCAGCGCCCCAGCTCGAAATGAACAAACTCACCTGATGCGTAGCGTCCTGAAACTCGTTGGTGACTCTGAGTGGATGCATGCTTCGTGTTATTTGCAACATGATACGTAGAGTGCATCAGTCGACTGACAAAGTCTAACCAGTCAAGGGTGGTGTGGGCAAGTGGCTTCAGTGAGGGCTCTGCAACGTTTGGCCCTGGACAACAAAAAGTATGTCACAATTGACAGTTGTAACTGCAAGTAATAGTAAAAAGCCATGAAGGTCATTGTTGTTTTAGAAGAAGCTATGAAATAATGGAAAACATGCTGTCAAGCCAGAAATTTTGACTTTGGCTGCAGGTGACATTCCGGTTGCCCATTCCTGTTGATCTTCAGCGCAACCTGAATCTTGGCACCATTTAAATCACTTCAACAGCCTGTGACTACAGGTCTGAAAGTGGAAGAAGTCTTGAGAAAAGCTGACGGGCATTCACTGCATATAAATATAAAATGGAAGTGGAAATTCAGAAGTACACAAGATCTCACTGTCGTGAACCCAAGATTGGTGACGGATGTCTGCGGTGGGAACCACCGTGGGGACGAACCTCACAAACTGTGGCTGCCGTTCAAAAGTGTTGGACGGCCAATGCGCAGATTTTGCCTGAATGCGAATTTGTAGACAACCCAGGACGACTGTGTGTGTTGCGTGTTTGTGCCTTCGGTTTGTGCAGCTTGCATTGCTTTCGCATTGCTTCGCATCAATTGGTGCCAAGTGGTACGAGGCATGTTATTTTAGTAAGCGTTGTTCGTCCGGTACGACAACAAGTTTTCCTCCTTCAATCACCAAACGTTCACAAGTACAAGATCCATAACCTGTCTTGTTGAATGCAAACTTTCAAATTTTTCAATACATACTTTCATCCTTCTTTGGAATTTCTAAAATTGACTCCATTGCTCTGTGTGGCTATTGACAGTCAATGGTCAATGGTCTCAATTGAGAGCAACTCAGTGCAAAATCAATAGTCACAAGTGATGAATACTGAATCTTTGTTGGATCATCAAGACCACATAGCAAATCAAGGTTGATGGTTTCCTGTCTCAAGTTGTAGAAAAGCAAGTCCAGATTGAAATTGTTCAGATCAAACAGAACAAGCATTGCTGTCGTACCGGATGAACAACGGTTTCTTAAATAACATGCCTCGTATTTGGCCAGTTGGTTCTTGTGTGTTCCCTTCTGCAGGTGCTTCTTTTCTGTTGTGCACGTGGATGAGAGATAAGTGGATGTCACACTGTTGAGAGTGTCACCAACGCATAGAAAAATGTGCTGTGTCTGAAATGTCGGGACGATCAAAGGCTAAAGAATGAACCAATTGTCTGACGCAGGGCACTTGCGCACGCAGCGTTGCCTTTGTCTTGAGGACCTCTTCTGGGGTGATTTTCCTTCAGCGAATTTCTGTGGAATCAATCCATTACATCTGATTGATACTGCACATTGATGTAGTTCAAACAGCACGACTAATCTCGTGTGTTTTCTGAAATGCTGCGCTGGATACCGCAATTTGTCCATAATTTGCATTAATTGCTGCTTCGCTTGATTTCTTATCAGAACATAAATTGTTCCCATTGTTCTTGTCGGAAAATAAATGTCCCGCTTAAGAGGCATTAATGGTGAGTTACTGCTTGGAATGTGTCTGCAAGAATGTACTCATATTTGGGTCAAGAATGAAGTTAGAATCTCGTCACTCTCTTGCGTCTTAATTGCCAGACTCGTAATATTCCTGAGCCACACTTCTGAAACGAACGCGCGTCACTCAATGTGAAAACTACTTCTTGTTTCCTCTTGTTGTTTCCTCTTCCTTTTGTGTGTGTGTGTGTGTGTGTGTGTGTTGAAGTTGTTGCAGTGAATGTGCATCGAGTTGGCTGTCTGTCTGGTACTCGTATTTACCCAAAGTTCAATTTTGCGGTGGATAACTGAAAACTCAGTTGTGGGGTTGGATTGCAAAATGTTGCCTCTGACGAAAACACCAACTGCGTACGTGTGTTTGTCTGACCGATCTCATATTAGACATAAACAGAAAGAAATTCAAATCTCGCCACAACAGTGCCACCAAGTCAAAGAGCGAAGGTTTGTGTGGCGATATTCTTGTGTAAAGAACACAAGTGGAAGCTTCCCTTGGAGCAAATCCCCCATCATCTGATCACAGCAACGCGCAGCAGAAGTCACACAGCGGGCCACATGGGGGCAGCGCCAGGGTAATACTTCATGACAAGCCATTACAAGAAAGCGACGAGAAAGGAACATGTACTTGCAAATTCAATTTGCTGAAATTGCTAAATATTAATATCAGCGGAGTATGTAACATCCCGATGTCAAAGGGAATCCGCCATAGAGAGATTCCCTCGTACTGTTTGTGACAAGTTTATCCCATAAATGATGATAGGGGTTTAACCTCCACATGCGATCTTAACACCGCCATCTTCCTTTGCATTCGCGCTGAACAGACGACAAGGCTCAGAAAGAACTTGTATTTTTTGGTTTTGCTTTGTGTTCTGAAGTTGCAGACAGGCGTTTTGAACTGTTTTGCCCACACAAGCTGGAACGTTGACCTTTGCCTGATTCTGCGGTGTCTCACCGGACACATTCGCTGGCTCAGAAAAGTGTGCTTTGCTGCAATTTGAATCAAGTTCAACTGAGTTAGATTTCTGGAATTGGTCATGTTGGACAAGACAATCTGAGCTCAGAATGTGTCCTGTTGCAAGTGCCCCAAGCCGCTCTCGTGCAATTTCTGAAATGGAATGTGATCTTTTGTTGGGCGCCGATGTTCTTGACGCTTTCCGTTCCTCAAAGCGGACCCGGGCGGCTTGGCGGCAGGATTTGAGGACCCAGTGTCCGACTTCTGATGGTTTCAGGACCCGTACTTGTCTTGAGTCTTCATCAACTGCATGCAGTACTTGGTCTAACTTGTTTTTGCTGTTTTGTGCAAACAGAGGGAGTGTGGCTCGATTTTGGAGGAAGGTACTGGATGCTGGTTGATGTGAACATGGCTTACGGTGCAAGGGTTCCGCGGAGGTGGAATGAAACCCAGAATTGTTGCTGATACCATCGGGAGTTGCATGGCAGGTTCAAACACTCTTCCAGTTTCCATTAGCTTTTTCTCTGGATGCTACGTGGGGAATCTTCTTTGCTGTCTTCACACAGGACAAAAAGAAGCCAACCAATCAATTAGGCTGACACAAATCCATCCGAACATGATTTCAGTCTGACGGTATTGCGCACACATTCCTTGACTCTCTGACCATTTGATCGATGCCGTTTTTCCTGATTTCGTCTGACCACCCATGTCGCATCAGTGCTGCATCAGTCAGCGCAGAAGCACGCCTGTGAGCAAGAAAAGGTTGACAGAGCAAAAAGAGGCTTTTCATTTTGACCATCCCGTGAAAGGAATAGGGCAGTGGTTCCTGAGTGACTGCAAAACAATGAAAACTAACTAGATTATGCCTCGTCCAACATTAAAACTCCAAGGAGTTCCTGTTTCGTATTTTGTTGGACTGAATTGTTCCTTTCAATCGTACAAATTGAGCAGAAATGCAAGTTTAGACGTTATTTTGAAACCATTTTCTAGTGCTTCACAGTATATCCAGCAGAGCCAGAGCGACCCAAAGAAAACAGAATGAACTGATGTTCGCAGGAAGAAAGGACATGATGTTCGAAGACAAACTGAATTCGCCTTTTGAGACAGATTATCCTTTCCTCGCTTTCCTGGACGTTCGAGAATTTTCATTGGGCGGTGAGCTTTGTTGTTGACTGAGGAGGCTCGCGTGTGGACTTCATTCAAGGAAACTTGGCATCGTTAGCATCGGGCTCGGATGTCAATCATGGAAATGGAACATCTCATCCATTGCCACTGGTTGTCACCCAGACTACCAATGCACGATGTGAACACAGGTTTTGACAGCCAGATTTGCTTTGTTTGTCGAACAATTTGGTGGCTGTGTTCTGACAGCGTTCAAAGTCTCAGGTGTTGCCTCACCTGGTGCAATACTGTTCTCTCGCTTTCTTGTACCTCTTTCCAAAATGTTGTTGTGGTCGTGCCAGAACATGACATTCCTTCTTTGTGGTGTTGATCTTGGTCCTTGGTTTTTCGAGGCACGGAGCCGCCTATTTTTCAACCAGTCGAAGGTTCATAGTTTATTTCAAGTCCAAAATTGACTGATTCTCCTTTTATGGCTGTTCACTGTCAATGGTCAACAGGCTATATCCAGTGCAACTTAGTAGACAATTGATAGTCACAAGCAAAAGGAAACTATTTTTTTTGTTAAATCATTGAGTCTACAGGGAAAACCCAATTTGATTGAAAGTTATTCCAAAATGAAGCAATGTAAGTTAAGATTGTACACAAACTTTTCAGGACTATCCATGAAGGTTTTGGGGTCCTACCGGATGAAAAATGGTTTCTCAAATGACGGGCCTCGTGTACACATTCCAGTGGAGGGTGATTCTTTTCTGGAAACAAAGCTTGAAACATAGCGGATTTCAAAAGGTCCAAGATTGAGTAATTGTGGACAGCAAGCACGTCAAATGCAGTGGTGATGTTCAGATTTGCTGTTCTGGACTGAGGTCAGTATTTGTCCAAACGTGAGCCCTATGAGAGGCTACCGCGGACAAACAGCACGAGACGGACACAACAATTCTGTGTAGACCGCGTGGTTCCTCACAAGAAAAAACAAGGTTCCACGCTGAATCGGTAACTCGCAACATCACGATTGAGTTATCTTTCAGACATCTGTCGTTGAAGTTCATTTCCTGACCATGATGAGAGACTAATAGGGCAGGCAGCTGATGACCTGTGATGTGCAAAAAAATCACGGTGCTTCGTGGTTACCCGAGTGGACAATAGGCTTATCGATTCCCTTCCATCTAATCTGACCTCCGGATGTCAGGCTCCGTAGATGTGGCGAGAAGCTGCTTGCGCTGCCTTTCCTCAATCTTCTAAACTTCACCGCAACGGAGATAACCTGAACCTCAACACTTGTGGCTCAAAAGGACTTGCCTGGGAGACCGAGATTCGGTCTGTTTTTATGGCGCTGGAACACTCTTGGTGTTTTCAGACTTTCAACACAAAATTGGTGCGGCACCAGCTGTTCTTGTTGTTTCTGGCAAGCCTGGCCAATGCTTTGGCACAAACGGACACAGACACAGACAGACAGACAGACAGACAGACAGACAGACAGACAGACAGACAGACAGACAGACAGACAGACAGACACAGACAGACAGACACACACACACACACACACACACACACACACACATCCACACCACATCTTCTTTGCAGGCCTGAACCAACCTTCAGAGAATGAATTCGTTGCTTTCGTTTGAGTGTCCTTTGCCATTTTGCTGTGTGTTGCAGCAGCTGCTGTTTTGGTCAGACTGGTCAAATCTAGACAAAACATCCCACCCAAATTGGCGCCGTTAACCAGAGCAATTTCACATTCTGTTCAGCCACGAAGCCCAGAATAGCCTGTCAAGCCGCAAACAACAATAACTAATTCAATAAATCTTCTGGAGAACAGATTTCTCAGGAGGTTCATAAAACAAAATTATGACCCGTCGTGGTCAAATAGAGGTTAAGTATTCAAAGCGAGAGGCACCTTTATTTCTCCGAGAAGCGATCTCGCGATAATCCATGATTTTATCGTAGATCTGCATCACGCAATAAAGCTGTCGCTTGATTACACTGTTTCTTTTTCATTGCCCCGATCTAACGAATCAAAGAGATTTACGCCTTGTTAATCCAAGTGACAACGTCGCCCATTGACCAAGCATAGCGCGCAGGGAAACAGCTTGGAGTTCGGATAGCAGACCGGAAGAGGGATTCACTCAGTTTTCAGCATTTGGAAATCACACCGAGACAAGCTATTTTGCCAGATTGGCTGTCTTGCGTTTCAGGCCTGATCTTTGACCTTCTCGTTCACTCTGCCGGACAATACGCTGGAGATGTTTGGCAGTAAGCACGGTTGTAGCTCGTACGTGAGCGGTGGGACCCTGAACATGAGCAGAAATAATCATTTGTGCACTACGATTCTGTCAGCTTTGCTGATAACACCCAAGAAACACAAAGTGCTGTTAGGTCAGTGCTCATTTCCGAAACATGCGCTGCATTGTTCAAATGCTGTACGTTTGTCCTGTCCCCTCTGCATGGTCCAATATGCAAATATCAGGATGATCGTCCGCGTCGACAAATGAGCGCACAATAGGCGTCCTAATTTCTTCAGGTGATACGAGGTGGTGTTAGGAAATTCGTACCGTCTTCATGTCGATGGATTCAATACACAACACCAGGCATCGACATGACGACGATACGAATTTCCTGATACGAGCGTACCACCTTGGACAACATGCTTTGCTGGAACGCCAGCATTGAGAAACTCCTCGTATGTACGTGATGTCGACCTTCTTTGAGGAGATTGGTTGTTGTACGTGATCATTTTGATTTTGAATCCAAGTGCTGGCGCAACAGAACTTGGAAGGAGTCCTCCAATTGCTCGAGACGCCACCTTGTGAACTGCCGGCAGACTCCAACAGAACGCCAGCTTGTTCTGCTTCTTGCGGTTCAGAAAATTCTGATTCGGTGCACCTTGTAAGAAAGGAACTGGGTAGCTTTTGGAATCTTGTTCTGAGATCGATCGTTACTTGCTGACACTCCGTAGCTCAAGCACAGAACCGAGATTGGTGATTTTTCTCTCGTGCGCTGTTGACCTGGGCTTGTACCTTCCAACAGGCGCTCGTATGCAAGGAAGAATCGAAGGCGGAAGGCGTTCTCGCGCTGCCTTTTCGAAGCAATTTTTGGAAACTCGCAAAATCCTTTGCACTGCTCTGCAAGCACAGTGCAGACATTTTAAATGGATAAGCAGAAACTCTTCAACTCACAATCCAGCTTTGTCAAACTAAGCAGACAATAAAAGACTCTTGTTCACAGGAAATCGTCCAGGAGGTTAAGTCTTTCCTCGGGCCACAACTTGAGTACATTGATCGTTGGCACCCTGCTTGTTGCCTGAAGCGCGGCAGCAGCTGAGCGCAGCAAACGATGGGACCCTGCAGAAACAAAAAAAGCAAATTGGAGCACTTGCCTGTGCACATGCTCACTTCAATCCGCCTGATTCGATTCCGCTGCCTCAACGGACGGATCGTCTCATCAGGACTGCGAACAAATGTACTGTTCTGTCCGGGAAAACACAGGTTTAACTGTTCTCGCCCACATGCTGGCACAAACACTGGTTTGGGCAAGAACACTTCAAAACACTGACCTGGACTGGGTGTCTTGCGCTGAGCTGTGAGTTCTTGGTTTGGTCTTGGTTGTGGTTCCTGCTCAGCACTTTTTGTGTTGGGTTCCGCAGAAAGGGCCATTTTTTTCAGTTCTCCAGATGCTTTCAATTTCTTTTGGAAACTTCTCCCTGTACTGCAAAGCCAAATTCTCCCGTCGTGCTGAGTGGACGGGTTGGGTGTTGATGCACAGTAACTTGTGAAAAAAAATGTTGGAACATATTTTTCAGAACTTTATGCAATGTACCGTTGAACCAGCTTCGTTTCTGATTCTGATGCAACACACGATCACCGCAGGATCAATGCAAATCCCCCTCAGCCGTGTGACAGACAAATGCTCTGGATTTAAACTTTCATGCGTGCTGTATCCAGACTTATATCAATTACTTGTTTGGGCTTCTGACAGCAGCAAATTTACTTTTGAGTCCTTACAAAAACGTAGCTTGTGGCTTCCGTGAACCCTATTCATTTTGCACGATTGCTTTTCCAAGTAGCCTTGTTACGAAAGCTTTGAGGAGAAACGACGTTTTTGATCCCTTGCCAGGACACATGTGCAGAGAAGGTGGCGGTGGACCACTGTATGTCTTGTTCGGGATTGGAACGGTGACACTTGATCTGTGACCGCAGTCTAACAGGCAGCAGCGAGAATGCAATATCTACGTTTTAAATAGTCGTTGAGGTACAAGTATTGGTTTGCTCCCGTCACAAGGGCTTCTCAAAGAAAAGTCTCCAACTGCTGCCCCTCAGACTGCCCCGTGAACAGACGGTTGTTGCCTCTTCCGAAACAGGTGATTCAGCCTTTGACCGGCTACGGGGTGTGAACAACAACACTGTATCCAACGGACTGACTCGACCACAATTTACCTGTGACAAGTGAATTTCTGCATGTCAGTCACACTGGTTGGTTTGCTCTCGATAAAAAACAATCCTCTGGTTCAAAGTTAACTTTGCAAACATTCGTGAAAATAACAACGCAAACACAAAAGAGAAAACATTTGCAGTACAACTTCAAAAATTATGGTTTGTTTCTTGCCCTGTTTTTTCCTATGTTCTACTCTGTTAATATCAGCACAGCAGCAGTAGTAAAATTGAGATGAAGGATGATCGCAAGTCATGACTGATTAGCCACTTGAGACAACGATGCGAATGTTTTTCAAGCTGAATTCAGTGAGGACACATCCATTCACGATGCTTAAGACAAAGGAGATGACATGATCCGTCACTTACATTCACATGGTTTCATTAAAACATCACAAGACCAAAGCTTCGTGAGCGCTCAAGCTGGGTGTGCAGTCATCGGCTCACACTGGGTGAACCTACAGCTCGTGGGTGAGTGACCCAGGAGCACCACTTGCGTGATTCGTCTGTGATCGTGACTTCTTAGTTTAGTTTGCGTTTTGACGATGAAGGTTTTTCCTTCCTCGTCTCATGCACACCCCGCACACCCACAATAAATCAGACTGTGTCTGAGGTGGTTCGGTGTGTTTACGTTTCTCTTCCCGACTTCCAAAAAGGGAAGAAACAAAGTGTTTTCAGTGTTCGTCTTGCATTGCAACAGGTCTTGTGTGTCTTTTCAGGAAGGAGCAGAGGGACAGACGACCCTCGGACGATCCAGCGGGAAATGTCTCCCTCCCCCACCTCCGCGCCGAGCCGAGAATCTCTACTCACCCAACAAGGTGCGCCTGCCAAAGAGATCTGCTTTGTTTTCAAAACTTTATTGTGAGGCCATGGAGCCAGCGACTGTTCCACGCAAAAATACACCACGTCATCAAAGAGCGAGCGAGTGAGTGCGTGTGTGCGTGTGTGTATGCGTGTGAATCAAATTTCTGACAGATCAGGGTAATTTTTGTTGGCCATTGTGCACACACCTCTCTGCAGCACTGCCTTCACTCAATTCTTGCAAACCTTCATGAAAATGTCATGAAACAGTGCGTGTCATTGAAAGTTGACAGGAGCAACAAAAGGGAAGTACAAGTTGCCAGAAGCTCACTGGCACAACTTTTGATTTCTTGTGTACACAATTCAATGAAATGGCAAAAATCTGAGGTGACTGTCTTTTGTTGGAGACGCACCAACGACATCGATTTCAGAAGGCTGGAAACATGGCGCTTCTTCAAATCACAATTTGCTGTGGACATTTCAGTCTGTCTTGAAGTGTGTTCTTCAGCAAGCATTTGTTCTATTTGGCGACGTGTGTGAAACAATGGCCCAAAAAGCGGTTGAGGCGAATAAGTTGAACACAGCAAGCTGCTGTGTGTCATCCGCGATCAAAGCGGTATTGCTGTTTAAAACTCAACGGACCAGATACGAGAAGTGTGAGAAGAATAATTCATGAGATTCTTCTCAGTCATCGATGGCAAATATACAGCTCATCCCAGCTTCACTGTAACATTTTTACGGTCCCAAGACCGGAGATTTGGAAACTATTTGCTTGACGAATTCTCTCCCCAAGCGACCATGAAAGTGTTTTCTGGACTCCTTTGCATGGGGTGATGAGCACAGGCTCGAAATCCTTAGTGACCTTCGTGCGTTAAATTGATTACAAAACGAACGATAATGCGATTTTAGGTTTCTTCCAGAGGCAACAATTTGGTTGCATTATTCAGTGCTCCCAAGTAGGAACCAGCGAGTTGATACAATCTCTCCTGCTGGCCTGGACCACTTATTGCAAGTTTTAAACTCACTCTGGAGATCGGCATTCTGCAAAGTGCAGCGAGGAAACAGTCTGACTGGAAATTTCCTCGAAAGGTTTTCTGCTGTATCGAACGAGCCAGTGTCGCTTTGCGAAAATGATGACAGGAAGACGAAGAAAAGATTTTCCTTGTGTGACTATGACATCTCGCTGCATGGGCAGCTGGAATTGAGGCGAGAACAATTTCGCAGCTGCTCCAGAAAGACTACCGCTGCTTGGAAACTCCCCCAAATCTTTTGGAACACTGTGTGTTGCACTTTTGATTTCTTGCAATTGCGGCCTTTTACGTGAGTTCTGTTTTCCACAACAAAACAAAAGTTCGGGTTGCAGACATTCGGGTTCTGCTCCTTCGTTTCACATCAAAAATAAGACAAGGTTTCTCTTTGGCTCAATGTGTCGCAGCAGAAACATTTCACAAAAAGAAACCATTCGGTGTATCGTTTTGTGTGGGGGGAGCTCGTATCTCTTTTCATGACTGAGAGATTTGTCAGAAAAGCATCAGGAAAACACTGGAAGCGCAGAAACATTCGAGTGCCAAAAGTGCGATTCATAAGGCGCCCGCGGTGGAGCTGTTGAACAGATTCGCTCGAGTGTCGTTTGAAAGTCCATCAGAGATATTCCCAGCTCCAACCCGTGCGCACCCGTCAGCTTCTTACACTGTGTCGAAGAGGCAAACGTGTCCCAGGAAACACTGAAAAGGCAGAGTTTTCGCCCAAAGCAGCGCACAAAGAGCTTGAAATGTGAACAGTGCAGAGCAAGCTCATAATAAATTCTGCTCATGATGGGAAACAATAATTCTACGACACCAGCCGTTCTGTCTCGCTTTCTTGCGGAGCATTGTGTCCCGAGAATGCCTCCTTAAGGACAAAATGTATCACCCACCGGGGAACGCATGTGTTTGTTGTCAGCATGCAGATTGCACAGACATTGATTTAAGTCATCGAAGAAAGAGGCTCCCACCTGGATTTAGGGAGTACATTATTGCGATAAGACCGAGCTGTGCGTTAAAGATTCATCCCTTTTGTCACAGACGGTGTTTCTGTAACACTGTAAAGGTTGGCAACACAAACGTTGATTGATTGCCGTCGCGTATCTTCTCTCGCGGAGAAGATGCCTGAGACGCTGCTTGATGTGTTCTGCCGAGGAAGGAATGTTGTTGGAGGCGCCGTAAGCGGCAAATGTCATGGACGGCAGGAAAAAAACCTTCAATAAATGACTGACGCTTCTTGAAGGTCTTTCTGATTTTACGAAAAGAAAAACCACATGTCCGTTTGATGGTCGGCATTCGGATAAATTCACATCTCATACTTTTGTGAATCAAAAATTCAACGTTGGGCTTGACACCCGTCCATTCGTGAGCGAGTGATGTATCCGGGTGAAGACACACGGAATGTCAGACACGTTTTGTCATTGCCAGCACACAATCCGCAACTCCTAATCCCTCTTACTGACATGTTTAGAATAACATAAATTTGCAGTAATGTGAAAGTCCTGTGCCGCGAGATGCCCTGAATGATGGCTCTTTTGTCGCGCGTGGAATGTGAAAGTGGGTTTGCGATCTCGATGGCTGTTTTCGGTTGAGATAAAAATGACAGATTCGGAAAGGCACAGAACTGGAGTGGGACATGTGTCCTTGCGGGGTCGTGTACCGAGCATTAATGTCTCCCCCCGTGGTGCGTCACTCCATATTGCCAGTGACTGCTAAATAGATATTATTGTTTTGAATTATGAGAATCTGTCATCATTGTGTTGTATCTCAATCTGAGGACAGCGCTTGCGATGGATTGCTCTTGCGAGTTTCCGAACTTGTGTGTTTATCTTTTTGTTTCACCAAAGTGAGATATATGATGCTTCATCGACTGACCGCCACGTCTCATCTGGCGGTCACGAGGCATTTCAAAGCAGATTTCGTTGTCCGATAGCTGTTGGTTGCCAATGACTGATCGTCAGACATTGCTGGTTAAGTTCCCCAAGATTGTTCCAAGAGTCTCTTGAAAGACGTTGGCACAAGGTCTTGAGACTAAATCACAAACTGTCAAGCGCAAGTAGCCGGAGAGTCTCATTTCCCGATGTTCCATTGTCAAGCCTCCTGGTCCCAAGCTACAGAGGCCCTGAATGGAAGAATAACAGGTCCCTGTGGGACGCATATGCCGCACGCCAGCATACAAATTGCATGGGCACTGATTTAATACTCTTTGGAATCTCCTCCCACCTGGATTTGACCAAAGCAGTGTGTTTGTGTCAAGACCCATCTGTCAGCTTGGGGAGAATGTCTCAGCAACACAAGATGGGCGGAGGAGCTTACGCTCTGTGTGATGTGAGCTTCTCAAAGTCTTTGCATTGTTCTCTGCCTTTCATGTCTTTCTTGTGCTGAGGTGACTCAGGCCTATTTCGGACAGTCGTCAATGAGACACGTACGAGTACACTCGCACAGTTCATGTACGAGGACCAACAGATCCACAAGCACTACGCGCAACGCAAACTGTATGAGCTCTGTGTCTCTTTCTCTCTTTCTGTCTGTCTCTCTCTTCCATCTCATCTCACCAAATCAAATTGGACGTGGAAACTACCGAAACATCTCTGGTCGCTTTCTCTGAATCGCTGGGAGACAACTGTCTTTAGCAGATTCACTGTCAAGGGAGTCACACGCGTGGGATCATAACTGGCAGAACCAGTCTGTGGGAAACGGACTCACAACACAAAACAACACGCGAACAACAAGCTTTGAAGATTCTGTCAACAATGGTTCAACATTTGCTGACGTCCCGGAAAACAACAAAAATATTGAAGTGTAATGAGCTGACACTTGGTGCGTGTTATTTTCAGGTGAACTCGTTGGATCGGAGGCTCGGAGGCGGAAGCGTAGGAAGTCCATGCAGGGGGCTGAGCCGTCCGGCGCTTGTCAGCATGAGCGTCATCTGTGCTGTGTCTCTCGTGTACGCTGCGTGCCCGTACGAACCGCACGCCAAGGTGCTCATCTACCTGCCTCCTGTCATTGAGCTGGGTAAGTGTTTTATATTCTGTGTCATTTCTGTCGGTATGCTGAACCAAGCCAAGGCTTGAGCCTCGCCAAACAAAGTGAACACGTGTTCCCTCTCCATGCAATTCCCACTCGTGCACCAGTCATCCGGGCGCTCATTGCGGGGCAAACAATTTGTCAAAGACAGGGTCTCAAAACCTTTGTAGGACGACCGCTGATTGTCTGAAAGGCAAACCCGCAGAGATCATACTTTGGGACCCCAAAGTTGGTCAACAAAAACTTTGCGAAACATTGTAAAAACGTGCAATTGCAAGTGGAAAAAAATCAGACGGTCTCATCCTCCGCAATCTCGCCTTGTGCGTTCAGTCTCAGATGATTCTTTTGAATGACAAAAGTTGCAGTCCGAGTACGAGTATGGTGGGCAAGGCATCGTTGTCTCGTTTGACAACAGGTGATTGTCCTGCGACGGATTTTCGATATTGCTGACATGGACACCTGAACTCCCCCTTTCAACCGTGCAATTGTGACATTTTCTTGCATTGTTCGTCGGTCTGTTGTGTGACAGTGGAGTCACATTCATGATGAGCACAACTCCTCGGATGCGTAGGAAACAAACTTTTACCTGCAGCGGAGTCCATTTCCTCGCACGCATCACGACGATGCCTGAAAAGCTGAAAGAATGAAGTCATCATCAAGCCATAAATTCCGTGCCATAAATAGACTGAACAAATAATCATCAATATTGCATGATATAATGTCTATAAAAGGCCAGTATCTTATGCCCATATATAATCAGCCCGCCCAATCTTTAGTACACCTTTGCTTGCTATAAATCCAGCATGGCATCCGGAAGCCTACATGGTACGGGGCCTTATGAGGATAGCCCCCTCTGTTCCTTAATGGGATTTGCTGGCGATGCCGGTGGTGAACTTTTGATCTGATCAGTCATATATTCCTCAATTATCTGGCAGGACAGGAGCCAGGTTTCATGCTACTGAAAGCAAGTGGGGATTTGCAATGCCCAGCCATTTCTGTTGATCATTCCGGCACCTAACCTATCTAATTCTTGGGGTCATTTACAGCTACATATCCGTGTCAGATGTGATTAAACCACAAGACGTATTGGTACCATTTGAGAAAATTAGTCCCCCTCCGCATCGAGTCACTTGAAATAGAATGTTGAATTTTCCTTCAGTCGAAGCCTTGCCATATTTTGCAGTTGAAAGGTGCATTTAATCCGTGCAATATTCACGAGATTCCATAAGCATCACAGACAATTCAGAACGATTCATTCAGAACAAAGAAAATGAGAGACATGAAGTGAGAAGAATGAAAAACTTCAAACGAAACAGCTCAATATTTCAATTTGGCGACTCAAAAATTTAGTGCATTCCCTTCACTTCATTTAACTGCAAAAATTGTTTGGCAAATGCACTGAAATGGTCCTGCAATTAAGATTTAATCGCAACATTTGAATGCACTATTGTTGAAGTCGTTGGGCTGGTAAATTACAGAGTTCCCATTTCCCTTCACGTTCTGTGCTTAGAAATGGGCCGATTTCAAGAACAATTACCTTCGAGTTTGGACACTGATTGTCTGATGGAGCTTCGAGAGGGATTACCGTGGAACACCAGCAAGAAAAACAAAACAAACTGGTTTCACGCACTGAAGATTGTTTGTCATTCTCGCGGCTCTCCAGTGCATATGGGATACTTTCGTGTACCTGGTTGCTTCAACCTGATCTGCATTACAGCGTTGCTGGCATGGAACGTGCAGCTTTCGTCAGATCATTTGCCTGGATGAAACATTCTGTCACACATTGAGAAGCTGTTCACAAAAGGAGCGTTGTAGCTGCCCCACAAGGAGATTTGCTACAGATGTCACTGTGCGTTTGCGCAGACGCAGACGAAGAACCGCGTTCACCAGTCAAGAGTGGAACAAAAGACCCAACTGGACAGATTGAAAATTCAAGAACTTTAATCAAATGCAGTTTACCGATACAAATGTCCAATCCTATTTTTCCTTGTTGCAGAGGCGGCGAAGCTGTACTTGAAACGTGAGCACCACGTACCCGTGATCACAGACAGGTGGCACCACAAGAACAAAACTCAGCTGCACGTTTACGGTGAGTTCCATTCCTGAGTGAAAACTTTCCTCGAACTCAGAGAACATTGCAATTTGTTGTACGGCAGAAAAGAACACCAGTTCGTATTTCCTCGACACTCTAATGCAAACTTCTGTGACTTCGTCAGGTTTGCCACTTTTTTCGTTCGACCTTGTGATCAGGAACTTGCACGGTTCCTGGGCCGAGGGTGCTGCTTGTCATTTTCGCCAAACGACGTTTCACCTTGATCACGAACATTTGAAAGTCCTCATAACTTCTAGGACATTTTCCGAGTGAGGGAACGTTTGTGTGTGGCATTGAAACGTTCGGCAAGGTAAGCAGAGGCTGAGAAGCCAAAGCTTCAGGCCCCATCACAATGAAGGGTCATAAATATGACAAAGGCTTTTACGTTCCCAAGGGATCCTCCGCTCGGGCCGCTTCATCCTTGTTTTTTGAGGTGGGTGTGAGTGACCTGAGGAGACAGAAACTCAACCTTGAAAAAGATGACCGTGTGAAGAGCGACAAGTAACCCCTGATTTTGCTACATTTTTAAGCGTGTGGTCGCCCGGAGGGCCGTGTACCACACGCTTAATGTAATCACCATCAGTCTGTATGTCCATCCGTCTGTATGTGTAAAGCGGGTCTTGGGGGGGGGGTTGGACCCGCTTTTGAAAAAAATGGTCAGTGAACATCACTGATCATTTCTGGCCATT
>JAAUXT010079469.1_pt1 | contig 22907 bp, 15 predicted proteins | sample 7278171 | NCBI WGS metagenome assembly JAAUXT01 (sample SAMN14350112, study PRJNA611818) | marine sediment metagenome | isolation source: surface marine sediment (1.8m) | place: French Polynesia: Moorea | collected 2018-08 | reverse complement strand
TTGGAGATGCGTGCACAACACCAGCAACAGTCTGCAGGACCTTGCGTCTCGTGTTTATAGTTGTGACTTGCTTTGCAGCGAAGTCGGAGCGCGACGGGACTCCGCTGCTGACGCCGTGGTTCCGCCTCATCGTCAACTCGCACCTCTTCACGTGGTGGGACGCGCTGTCCGACCTCACCCCTCACCAGGACCACAGAACTATCCACCGCATGTTATAGCCTCGTGTGTGTGTGTGTCTGTGTGTGTGTGTGTGTGTGTGTTTGTGTGTGTGTGTTTGTGTGTGTGTGTGTGTGTGTGTGTGTGTGTGTGTGTGTGTGTGTGTATCTGTACGTGCGTGATGGGGGACAAACGCAGTGGCGGTTCCGCGAATGCAGGAAACACCGATTCCATCTTCCGTCAACGTCCCAACACTTTCAAGCAGTGTGGTTTGGGAAAGTCGCCTTCGCTCGTCTGTGCGTGCTGTTTGAATTCAGGTTGCCGTTGACTGCCGCTGTAGGTTTTGAGTGGTTCGACTTTGCAAGTGTGACCCCGCCCTTTCGTGGATCCGCGACCGCGTTTGCCCTCGTCTCGCGTTGTTTCACGTGATCAGCTGATGTGTCGTCCGCGGCACAGAAAACGAACCTGTGATATCTGTCGCATTTCGTTCATACTGTCAGCTTCAACGAGAATTGGTTTGTGGCGTCACTCTCACGGTTCAGTTGAAGTTTTGTGGCCACTTGAACTGAAGTGCTTGGTCTGTCCAGCGACCACAAATTAATTTTCCTTTTCCGACCAAGAAGCGAGAGGCTTGACCTGTCATTCGTGGCCCGACACTGAAATAAGACGTTCAGTGACTGACACTGGTCTTGGTGTTAACCCGGTATAACAGGACCAGACAACGACCACCTAGGACTGGACAACGACCAGTCATTGTGTGGTCCTGAAATTTTAGGACCACACAACGACGTCGGAAAAATAGTATGGTCGTTGTCTGGTCCTGAGACACCGGTGTTTCTGGACTCGGATAGAATCTACCTTTGAATGGATGCAGACAAATTTGTGATGGCGCTTCCAGGTGTGGACGATTTTTGTGCACTGCCGAAATCAACCGGTGAACCACAACTGCTTTTGTCTTGAAAGAGTTTGGCAGAAAAGTTGGTCTTTGGTTAGTGATGATGTTGAAGTGTGCACGTGTCGATGAAATGCCTTGTTTTGCGTGTGTCACGCGTTCTACGAGGCAGAATTCACACTGGAAGCGCGCATCAGTCATTGCGTTTGGGAACAGGTCAGCGGAATTTATCAGAGATTCTGACTGAAATTTCGTCGACACGAGAAAAAAACAAACAGCCAAAGGGTTTCCAAAAAATTGTGAATCGTCGAGATTTCTGACCAACAAGTTGACTCATTAACACAGGACCGTGACCACGTTATGACCATACCTGGTTGATTCGCTTTTATTTGTTTCACGATTCCAAATACGTCGTTCAATTCTGATTGTGAATCACTTGACTTTTTCCTGGTACATAAATGTTTGAACATGTTTCACTCTTGGGATCTCTTTTCGACCGAGCAGTGAACACAAATTCGCGAACACGAGGTTGAGCGCAAGGAAATGCTCTGTGCCATTTTGTATAAATTGTGAAAGGCATTTTGCATTGAACGTCTTGACCAAGAACGTGTGATTTGCAGAGCCCCCTTGTGAAACACGCGCACACCAGAGCACGCGTGTGTGCAATCCGGGGTGGGAGGTGGGTGCATGGACAGGGAGCTGGTGCTTCTTTCGCGGACAGGTTCGCTTTCGATTCGTATCCGAGTCAGTTGTGGCCCTGTCACTCAGTTCGCATTCAGTGTGAACTCCTGAGTTTTGAATTGGATTGATTCTCAGTCGGGGCAACCAAGTTGAACTTTGGTTCATTCATGGTTGAGGCTGATAAGGCAAAACTGCCGCCTTGTTTATCGGCTTCTTATCAGGTGCGACCGGGTGAATTCAATACCAGAACAAAGTTGGAATCTCTCGTGATTTTTGCATGATGTGCAGACAGTGCGTGTAAAAGTTCACTTTATGAATTCGGACTTTCTTGGTGCGCCTGCACAAAACGTATTTTTCACCAAATGCAAAAGGCCGGTACCGTTCAGCATTGGCACCACCCCAGTTATCAGAGATTCTTTTTTTGGATGGGGGGGGGGAATGCAAGGATTCGCAGATCTGCTCTGTGCAAGTGAGGCACTTGACTGAGCGAGCTTATTGCACAATCTGAGCGCTGGTTCTTCCGCTTTGTTGGCCGATTCTGTTCATTGCAACAAGCGGTGAATTGCGCGGTGTGGACCAGCGTGAGTCCTTGTTGAGTACTGTCACTGTGGTGACGGGTCGTGCACCTCGGCCTGCACCACCACGTGACTCCCCGACGAGTCCGCGTCCGCCTCGGGGGCGGCGCCCTGAATCGATGAGTAGGGCGGAGGCGGGCTGTCCTGAGCCCCAGCCATGTTCTGCAAACTTTCCTCATCACTTTCGTCCTCGCTGAGAGAATCGTAGCCGAGTCTTTTTGCTTTTGAAGTCGTCTTCTTGGACTTGGCTTTGCCATTAGATTTCTTTTCATCATCCGTCGAGGAAACTGCATCAAAGATTGATTTTTGGTTGGTGTTGATCTTGCCTTCGTCCCAGGGTTTGGGTCTCTCGACGCCTTCCCAGGCACGTGGACACTGCATGTAGACGACGAACAGGAAGAGAGAGACGCAGAAGCCAGCGACCATTGGGATTCCACCGAACAGGAAGAAGTAGACGCCCCAGGTCGGGTTGCACGTGACTTTGTTGTCGACGTCGAATTGCGTCCCTGTGATTGACTCGTACACGACGCTGTCGCTGCTGAAGAGAGCCAATGAGAAGCCGCAGCTCGTTTGCGCTTCGCATGTCTGTTTGAGGCCGTCCACCAGATTGAAGACGGTTCTCAGAATCTCCAGGTTGAGGTTTATCTGGTTGCGACGCTCGATGGAAGGGTTCTGGAAAACCAGGTAGTAGGTCTGGGTCCTGTCCACGGATGCAGTGAAGTTGTATAGGAAGTGATCGTCGCCGGACCCGTTCTTGGTTTGGTTCCAGCAGCTCAGGTTCCCGTGGTACGAGATGTGGTCGATGTAGCAGTCACAGCCGCTGGGCTTCCCTTTCCATTTCTTGAAGTTGTCCTCTCCCTCCAGCATGAAAAACTCCATTTCAATCAAGTTGCAAAGCTCAAAGAAGATGCTGGAGCCTTTGAGGAGGTAGAAATCCCACACGTCGTAAGAACCTGGCTCCACCGTCAGATTGGTCAGTGTGAAAGTGTTCACACTGTAGTTATTCTGGAGGATCTCTGGTTTGTGCGCCATCAAATAGGCGTTGAACTCCACGTCAGACGAAACATTGACGCCGTCGCAGAAGAAGCTGTCGTAATCGCGCATGACGTCACGCTGGTCGCCTGGCGACGACCGGAAGTGGAAGGGTGCGAAGATGACGAACCCGAGAACGAGCCCGAGCACGAGGGGAAGGAGCAGCGTCCAGAACCACGTGACGCCCAGCCTCGACATGAGGCTCTGCTGCGGCTTGAGGCAGAACAGCGACGCACATGCGTCGACGCCGCCGCCGCAGCAGGAGCGGCAGCACGCCTCGCCGCGGTCCACGTGGTGGTCGACGTTCACCGTCACACCAGGCAGGCCTGCAACCCACAGGAAAAATCGTGAAAAGTTTTTGTGATGGATGAAATGGGACAGTTTTTGAAACAACACGCCTCAAACCTCCAAGGACCAAAGCCCCTTCAAGAGTCCACTTCGGACGAAAACAACTCACAAAACGGCACAACACAACAGCGCAAACATTTGCTGAATTGCTGTTGCGCAGTACATGTACCGACCGTATTGGCCTGGGGATCTCTGGGAGCTGAATACCCCTGGGGCCACTCGATTGTGGCATTTGTATTCATGGTCTGAATGTTCGGCGTTTGGCGGTTGTTCATCAACAGGTGTCTCGATCAAATTCAAGTTGAGTCGACAAACATACATGTATTCTCGGGACAAAGTTGGGTCGATTCGGGGAGTACTCACGAACGGTTCTGACATTGACGTTGTCTGCGTTGACGCTGTTGATGCTGGGAGCCGTGATGGTGTAAATTCCTCCGTCAGCCATGTCCGCCATGGCGATGTCTTTGGTGACCTTTTCGTAAGTGCTGCTGGTGAGGAAGACCCTTCAGGCCGCTGCAGATGACACGGAACGTGCACGATACGATTTCTCCATTTCATCCGTTCATTTTCCTTGCCCTTCCACACCAGAATCTTACCATTGCACACACTCACACGCCTGTCATCCGTTTGCATTCACGCGATTTGATTCTCTTCCTCGTCACATGCTCCTGGAGTCATTTGACTCTTCGCCATTGAGATAGGAAGGCCGCGTTCACAAGTAATGCACAGTTCTGCTGGGTGCGCACATACTTCCGTCAAGGAAAAATCAATACCTGTACATGTTTGTTTTGTGATTGCACGATTTGCACAAAGGTTAATCACGATAAACGTGCGAGGTGTTCATGGCACACGAGTTGCTCAAGATTACATGCACTGTGCGTGGGCTTGGACGTGCGAACGCACGACGCAAGGCGTGTCAGGAGAACAAGAACGGAACCGTCGCCCCCCCCCCCCACCACCCTGCGTAAAGAACGTCTTTGATAGACCCCCACCCTTCCTCCCCGACAAACGGAAACGTTTTTGTTTGCACCAATTTTTTTTATTCCACAAAAAGTCTCCCGTGAAAAAGAACGTTTCGCTGGGTGTTGAAGATTTTTGGTCATTGGCTTTCGGGACAAATGTGGTTTTCAGGGCCGCAGACTGGCAATTGGGGCACCGAAAAAAAACTGTTTGTGGTTGCTAAAACTCGTGGTTTCGGAAAGTGCACAACTCCTCAAATTGTCCACGTAAAAACGTGTCGTCTCCTTCAACAGAAAAGTATTATCGGCGATCAGGGAAGCCGTCCCTCAAATCAGAAGTGGTGTCGCATCATAGGTGTCCATGCATATTTTCGTCTTTTGAAAATTACCGTGGGATGCTTTCCTCCGTGCAGGGATTGCGCACAGAAAACCTCGTGCGTCTGACAGACGAATCGGAGGTGCCCCTGAGCCTCAGGTTCCCTTCGAAATTCCCTGGGGACTCCCACCAACCTCATGAAAGAACATTGAACTCTGTGTTCCCAGGTCTTGAGTTTGTTGCGTGAGAGACTCCAACTGACCATCCAACGAGATCACTGAAGCTTTGGCCCACAAGGTTCCGTGAGGACGACCGTTCTGCCGCCATATATATTCTTTGTGGCCACGCAGCTCTGTGGTTTTGACGTGGATAAAACAACATTAGTAACACGATGAGAGACCACCCAACAAATGTATCTCGGTCTCTGTCTCTTCTGTTCAGCCGAGTGACCCGATCAGTTCAATTAGCGCTGCAGTTGAAGGCGAAAAGTCCGGTGTCAGCTTCAAAGCGGCTTCGTGACACCCGCGTCGCAAACACGGGAAAATGTCAAACAGAATGTTAACTTCACTGTCAGACATGGGATGTTTGTTCTGCCGTTGTTTTGAGACTTCGTTGCGCTCGTCCCGTCGCCGTTGGCACGTTGGCACGTTGGCACGGACTTTTATCAACCACAACTTTCCTTCACTAATTGCTAGATTGGTGGCACAAGTCACCAAATTTGCACTTGAGAGAGCCAATGACCAGTGACTAAATGGTATCTGTGTCACTGATCTGGCAATTGAGGCACGTCAGAATCGGAGCGGACGTATTTGCTAAAACTGTGTACATAACTGTGTACATAACGTGTCACGTATATGGGAACGTTTCCCCCCCCCCCCACATCCGGTAGGACAACGTATACCCACCTTTGTGGAGCTGCTTGAAAGTTACCGTCCCTCTCTTCAATAAATATGTTTTGGTGCCCCTCTCTCGTTGTCAGTCTGAGCCAAATTTCAAGGAAACCAAATTGGACTGAATTCAACGTGTTGTGGTGATGTTTGGGAGTGTAAGCTGTGAAATACAAACAGACGCATTGACAAGCGTTGAGACGTGGGGCGTCGTTCTCACGATGACCAGGGTCCGTCTTGCGATGACCAGCGGCGGCGGTGGGGGCGGAGGCGGGGCGCTGCGCTTGTGGGTCGCCGGGCTTCTCCTCTGCTGCTACATCGGTGAGTCAGGAGCGGCGCAGACTGGTCGCAATGCGTTTTCAGTCCTGTGAAGAATGCGCCGCCTGTTGCAACAGGCACGTTGCGCAAAACAGGAAACGCTCCTGCGACACTTGTCGTCTATTTGACTCTGGTTGCAGATAAACTTTCCTCAGCTCAGCTTATGCAAAACATCCAAAGAAGGGAGACGCAAAGGAAGAAAACAAATATTTGAAGATCACAACACCAACTTTTTTGGATGTCAAACGTGTCTCCGTTTTCAATTTGAAAAACCTCTCTTGTTTTGGGGGACGACGCGTAATTGTAAGGTTGTCGTTTGATGCCTGAGAGGTTCCCATCTCTTGTGTCGAAAGTTGAATTTCTTGTCTCACGCACTATTCTTTGCGTCCTCTCGCGACAGGTTGTGTGCAGTCTTGTATGGGAGGTGGAAGCAGCGGTCTCGGAAAAAAGCCGGATCGCAAACCAAAACGTAGGTACAGGTCAACTGTTGACCAGTGATACGAGTTCGTTGGATTCGAAAACACAGCTTTGTGACCAACACAATCATCGAACAGGAACAAAAACCGTCCACTCTGAACACATCGTGGGATCCTTTCCTGCACAAGGCGGTGGGCGCTGTTCCCACGGAAAAGTAGCACTGCATGGAGTGCAAATGAAGGAGAGTCAGCTGTTTCCGGGGTCAGGAAGCCCACTGTATTCTACTTTCAGGCCCAATGTGTTCAAAATGTTCTTGATAATTTGTTTTCAGCAACAGAGAAGACCAAACCCAGGTGAGTGCTGATTCGTGAACTTTGCCTGAGAGCTCTGGGTACCATAGAGAACCAGGCTTGACACGCTGCGCAAAACCCAACGTTGTACAGCTGCTCCGAAAGCCAGATTCTTCTGGTCTGTGAGAGCGCGTTTGCACTTTTCCTGCAATGCAGTACTCATGCAATGAAAATGAACGTTGAATGTGTCGAGTGTGTCTGTTGGCTTGATTTGCATGATTTCGGCACAAGTTCAGGGCTGTCAACGTTCAAGACCAATTGATAGCCACGACAATTTGAGGTGAGATGTACATTTTCTTGAAATTTCAGAGAGAACGCAGACGTTCAAGGAACCAGCAATGTCACTGAAGTCCAAGGTTTGACTTCTCAGTTCATCTCTTGTACGGGGGGGCCTTTTCATGCATTTCAAACATACACAACACACACAAACACACACACACACACACACACACACACACGCACACACACGTGTACGGCACAGGATGCTGGGGGCATAACGGCGGACGAGGTGTGAACTGGGATAAACGAGGAGTTTTGGGTACATACTGAGAGCGCAAGAACCACAAAAGCAACCTTTGCTTGCAAACAAGAGGGGGGAGCACAAGGCAATCGAATGACACGTCGACTGCAACACCAAGTGCAAAATTTGGATTTGTTCAAAGACACCTGTGCCGTGTGCATTCGTCGCAGGTGATGGTCAGAAGAAATCCACGACCACCCCCACCACAACAACCTCCGAAACTACAACCACAACCACAACCACAACTACGCAGTACGTGCCCCGGACAGTGAAGCACCTGGCAGGTGAGAAGAAGCGTCCCAGGAACCAGTCTACTTTGCTTTGCATAAGGACTGCCCAAAGCAGAATATATTGACAAGAAACGGTCGGGGTCCGACTGGTGCCTTCAGGGATGGGGACCGCACCTTTGGTCTGAAGATGGGAGTCGCTATGCCCCCAATCGGCCCTTCAAATTGAAGGTTCTCAATGCAGATCAGCTTGCGTCCCGGTCACTCGGTGCCGCCTCCGTCGAAGACATCATGCGGGCATACGGAATCGACCCAGAGGCATTTCGACCCTCTAACGCCGCCACGAAGTCGACGCCGTCCGCCGGGACCACCATCCTGATCGCCGCCGCCGTCGCCGCCGCCGTGCTGAAAAACGTGCTGCCACTGACGGCGCCGCCCGGGCGCAGCGCGTCACGGCCCTGGCGGCTCTGGGTGGCGCCGCCGCCTGGGCTGCCGGACCGATGTGGGCGTGAACACTGGCTGTGACGCTTGTTTGAGGAATGTGGCGCTGAGTATCGACGACACTCATGAGCCACAGACAGAACGGATCTACTACGAGACCGAATCACTCAACTTGAAAGAATTGTGGACGTGAAAAAGGAAAAATGTCCCAAATCTTTAAATAAATTGTTGGAGCAAACACAAAAACAGACATTTTTTGAACTGCTTTTCATTATGGGCTTTCCAAGTTTATTCTCGTTTGAACCCTCCCAAGTCACTTTGCGACACTGTCATTCTCTCGTCAGATTTTCCCACATCGACAGCTCCATGCTGAACACAGAACGCTCGATGCCCAAGAATCGCGTTCTGCTATCTCACACAAAATGAACCCTTCTGCACGTCTGACAGTCAGTATCATCCAAAAACAAGAAAACAAACGGGTACTTTTTTTCATCTTCAAAAACATATACTTGACAACTTGCTTGGCTGACAATAGAACTTTCACACCTTTGTCTCAAAGTCAATCTCGAAAATTGTGTCCCAAGTTCTTGCAAATCAAGTTCGGTTGAGAAGTAACGGCGATCGAAATCAAAGTGTGTTTGCGGTTGTCTTCAGGGCTGACCCTGACGGATGGGAAGAAATAAGTCGCGATGAAATCTCCAAAAGCACAATCCTCTGTCCGCACACTGCAGGTCTGTTGCTTTTTGACGAGACTTTGGCCCCGGCGTTGGTGCTTCCTGAGGATGCCTCTTCATTCAGAACTCAGTGCATCTCGGCCGAACATCAACAACAAACAAACAACCACAATGCAACAAACAAGACGCTGGCAGATTCAGCAAGATTACAAGCCAGGAGAAAAGTACAACGGGGACATGAACTTGAAGCGCTGTCGACGCCAAACTCACGAGTCAGCTGTCCAGAGAGAAACGTGCGAAAATGACACGTATATCCCAGCTGCTGTGGACCGTCTTTGTTCATTGCCATTCCACACATCTCCACTGGAAAAAAAATCCCGCAGGACTGTGGAAGAACCCACGAATCCCTCCTGTGACGCGATGTTCGGCATTCCTCTTCCTGTGGAGCCACGTCCAGTTTCCGGCAGGTCACCCCGGAGGTCCGTCTTGTGCATTCGTCACCTCGTTCTGACGCCAGACCATTTGGTGCTTGCGGCTCGTGCAGGGGCTGCTTGAATTACTGAATGAAGTTGCAACCCCACTGCAGGGACTTTGGAAGGGTGAAAACTTTTGTCGCTGCAGAAGGGTTGTGTTTCATCGAAAAGCAGCCTTTGAAGCCCAACTGCACGCATTGAGTTCCTGTTGCATTGACAGCGCTGAGATGTCCAGTGCAAGAATGGCCTTGGCTCACCGGATTTGGCCCACGAGGGACAACTGTCACCGCGTGTTGCCGAGGTGACGCCATGTGCGGGTACGGGTGCGTGCAAGCGTTTGAGTGCGAGTGCGCGCGCGCTGTGACTGGGGAGTACTCACTCATCCAGGACGGCGTCAACATTCGGGATTTTTTCACAGGGTCCCTTTGGTGTATCGTGTCCCATGTCAGCGCTTCAGATTGTCACATTGAGTGTGGATTGCATTGAATCCTCTACTTAGACGGTGTACTCGTATTGCGCTCATTTCTGACAGCCTCGAAACATACGGAGTTCACTGCGAAATACCAGTTTATTGTGGCCATCGAAGCTCCACTGGTCGCGCCCTTCCCGCTTGTGGTTGAAGAGTTCACATTGATGCAACCTTGCCTGCATGGTTTGGTGCGTTTCGGACCGTGTCATGCGCCGATCCGTTGGAGCTTCTGTGACGATGCGTCTCTGTCACCACAACGGTGCAGGGAACAACACAGAGTCCTGACGAAGACCCTGCTCACACACCTATCTGCACCCGCAAAGTCCCGGAGTCTGAACCCGAGTCATCAAAGCTCAAGCATTGCGTCACAGCAAAACCAGCCAACAACGCTCGTCATCAGAAAACAATAAAAAACGCAAACTTCAGATTGGCAGTGCGCGACCCTGCGTCCCTTTGGCAGACGCCGCCACGTCAGTTGGTGCTCCGTCCAAACCCGCGTATTGTCACAGAAAAATGCACACGTAACCAGGTAGAGATCGCTCTGATCAGGATCACAACGGGCGTGCCGTGCGTCACGTCCCTGTTCTGGTGAATGCAGTGTGCTTTGACTCGTCACACGACGCACCCAGTATGAACCTGGCATCAGGCTGTCCCCGGGCCACGGCCAGCAAAGCCAGGTTCTGGCAGCACGGGCAAGTTCTGGAGTTCGCCACGGTAATTAGTGGCTAAATGACCTCAGATCTAACAACGCACTGGCAGCGCAATATTAATTGCGCGCACCCAAAGTGTCATGCCTGAAATTTCTCTTCAACCGCACGTGTGTCGACCATCCCTATAAAACGCCGCCCGACTCTCCACCAAATCAGTAGTCTCCAATTGATAGTTGAATACTCTTCGGAAGTACTCAGTACAACCACCACAACTTGAAAATGAAGGTTCTGGCTTGTGTGTTGCTTTGCGCTGCGACAGCGTATGCTGCGGGAGGGTACAGCACTGACACCTTCGGAGGATACCTGAGTCTGGAGCACCCATACCCAGGTGAGTCAACGCAAGTGTATAGATCTTCACTCAGCGCGGTGTACACTGCAACAGTGGAGTGGGCGCTCCATCGTCGCTTGAGACTTATTCCTGGACGCAAGATAGATCTACATCCAGTCTCGAACAAAGCTCGACAAGCAACAACCGGGAAACTGTTGGCGACCGACATGCAGGATGAAATATTCTGTTGTGAAGCGTGGTTTTGTCCTTCGCAAAGCTCCACTCGCAGCGTTAAATTGATCACTGTTCAGAGGTGCGCGCAATCTCACGAATGGAAAAATGTCACGGTAGGTCTCTGGTTGCAAACTCCATCTGTGTGGCATTTCGTTCGGTAGAATTCGTCTTGATTGAGGCAATGAAGACTACGAGAAAACGAAATGTGCTTTGTTCGTTTTCATGGGAAAAATACGGACTCTGTTGCCGGCATTGAAAATTTTTGGACTCCAACATGGCCCGTTCTGTGCGCAAAAATAGGAGGGGTCAAAAGTTTCAGGCAGGTTTTGAATGGCAGGGTGTAAGGACCAGCAGTGGACACACGTGTCCAATGGAAACCAGCCTCAGACATGACTCCAAATCCATTGCTGAATTCGAAAATCCAGGTTTTGAGAAGTTGACAATTTTGCCTGTTGCTCGGTAGGCTGCTACTACGTGGGTCAGTACCTGCGTCACCCGTACGACGAGTGCAAGTTCCTGCGCTGCGACTTCGGAAACGAGCCGTAGAAGAACGAATTCGGAGTCATCCAGGTGAGTGGAGCATATGTGGTGTGTGTGTGTGTGTGTGTGTGTGTGTGTGTGTGTGTGTTGTGGTGTGGTGTGTGTATGCGAGAGAGAGAGAGAGAGAAATGGACAGAGAGACTGCAGAGAAGAGAGTAGAGAGGAGCGGGAAGGAACAGGAGCGGATGCAGTGAGATCGTTTGCGCTTCAATCGCCCCACACATGCAACGTCTTTGAAAGAAACCACACATCACACATTCCGTCCAGCAACGCTTCACAGTACTTTCTTAGATTTGCTGACCAAGTGTTTCTCCGCAGCTGTTCGCCCGTGAGATGCGCTGCGCCAACGGTCTGTCGGTCGGCTACCACTACACGCACGGATACAACCCCTGCACCACCCCCAACAAGAAGTGCTTCGGTACGTGCAAACTACCCTTTCCTGCAGGTTGCGTCGTGTGGTGCTGCCCTGTCGGTGCTGTGTCGGCGCATGCTCCCTTTGCGACACATGCGCCACAACGTGTGACGCACCGAGTGTGAATATAGCAGACGTTGCGCAGCGTGCGAGGCTCCCGGGATCCCGACTCATCAGTTGAGCCACTTAGGAACCTGTCGCCTCTGCGGCGCACATTACACCAGTCGAAATCGATCCAGTCGTTTCCTGCCCAAATGCGAGTCTTTCTGGCCCCAATTAGTAATACTGGATTCAAGGCCATTAGCACTTAAGTTTCCAAAGCCTCTGTAACTCAGTGTTTCACATCGCTGACGAGGAAAGTTCCCCAAGTTTATTTTCACCCCAGGTTGTCAAGGTATATGAATTGTCAAAAGGACTGCATTCCTTTATTGTCGCCACAGGTTGACCAGCGCGTTTTGTCTTCAGTTCACTGGAGTGGGCCATGGCTCCGTTTGCACAGCAGACCGGACATTTTTCCCAATTGTACACGGCTCACTAAACCCACAACGAGCCTCATTCTGTTGTCTGTTACCACAGTGTACACGCCCTACCAGCCGCACTACCAGCCCCACCAGACGTACGAGGCTCCGGCCACCTACGAGCCGCACCCCCAGACCTACGAGCCGCACCCCCAGACCTACGAGCCGCACCCCCAGACCTACGAGGAGCCTACTGAGACTTACGAGCCACACCCCCAGACCTACGAGAAGCCAGCTCAGACCTACGAGTCCCAGTACGTGTGCAGATGGGCGTGAGCAAAGGGCATGATTCAGTGGGCAAAGAAAGGTGTCAGGGCCTGAGGAACAGGTGGTGATGCCCACAGAGCGCGAGCTTCGATGCGAGTCCGGTAATGTAATGGGTGGAGGGCCGAGAGTCCAGGAACCAGAGACCAAACACTGGTTTTCTTGTCACGGCCACAGAACTTTGGAGAGGCTTGGTGTCTTGTAACACAGAGCTAATACAGTGTGGAAGATTTTAACGTCACGTGATCAATCAAAGTAGCTCCAATGGCTCGAGTCGCGAAGCGGAAACTCAAAATTCAAGAAGCTGAAGTCAAAGTTTTCAAATTTCATTCTTGCTTCCGCAGTGACGACAAGCAGCCGACCGGATACGTGGCGCCCACCACCTACGAGACCCACCCCCGGTGAGTCCTCCATCTCTTCTACACCTGTGGGAAAACAATCCAGTTATTCTTTGTTGACCCAGATCTCGCTGATATCGGAAGACTCAAGCAATCGGTGATACTCTACAGTTCATGTGAGTGATCAGGCTTTACCGAGACGCTTTACCTTGCAGTGGCTACGCGCGCTACTAAGCGGCTCCGTCACCGACGACGTCGCTACAAATCGCTTCCGGCAGGGTCATGACTCCAGGTCCGCGCAGCGCGACGCGTTCCAACCCATGATCAACTTTTCGTGTTTGTGATGCGTTTCGCGCTGTGCGTCCTCTCGTAATGATAAAATTACAAGAAATTTGACTTGTGAAATTTTCGGCCCACTTTGTGTGTTTTCGTTTCGTGTTTGTGTGAGTGTGTTGTGTCGTTGAGATCTGTGATGTTTTCGTCGTGATAAATGTGAGGAAAACGTGAATAAATGTTGCGGAAAAGAAACAGCTATTTTCTGGTTTTCACTTGAGTTCATAAATTAACCACATGCAGAACCGCAAACGTGCAGGGACGGAAAGAGTCTGTCTTCTGCCTGACATTCACATCCGGGAAGAGAAAGCCTCGCATGAAAGGAATCACTCATCGACTGCATGGTCCCGGAGAAAGTGACTCATGCATCTCCCGGACCTGCATGCCTCGGAGCGCCCAGACACCATCCACATGTGGAGGCTCCTGGGCTTTGCGACAAAACAGTGTCCATCAACCCAAACACATCCAGTAAGACACACCAACCAATTGTTGGGCTGTAACCACAACAGAGCTTGACAAATTGTTGGCTGTCTAGAGAAGTGGGATCACCATTCTGGGAGGGCTGCCGCGTGCTGAAATTTTTCTGCAGTGCCTGTTCTGCAGGCTCTGCCTTGCGGTTTAACACTTGAAGGGTCCACCCCACCTCCTCGGGAGTCTGGTTCATCCTTCAAAACGCGTCCCAATGAGCCATAATTTGAAGGAACACCCAGTGCAAATCCAGTTCCAGTCCACGTGAACGTCTGTGGAGGACGCAGCCAATGTGACACATTTCCAAGGTGGTACTGAGGCCGCAGGGTGTCATGGTGCCATTCTTGCTCCTGTCGGATGTGGTCCAAGTATTCAGGGTGTGATTGGCTGTGAGTGCCACCGAGTTACTCCAAGGAATTGGGTTGCAGTGGTCCCTTGACCCACGGGTGAGGTGGAGTGCGGTGTACTCATGAAGGATTTGTGGAACACAATGAGGTGTCGTGTGGACTGGGATTGTTGGTTGCAGACCTGAAGACCTCCGGTTCGCCAGGCCGTCTTCACGGTCTTCGTGTGTTGCGTCTTTCTCTTGTACGTCAAATGGGTTGTTTTTGAGTAACGCATTCATCGTGAACTGGGCCTCGTTCACCTCGCCCCTCATGGTTATGGATTTCTTGTCGCGATTTTCCGACCCGGTCGACCCGAGTCAAGGGGACGGAGGGGCGCGGGGCGACACGGGCTGCACGCAACATCCGCGATGCGGAACTCCAGGCCTCCTGATCCATGTTGTGGCTTCAAGCCTGTTGACCGCCGCGCAGAATTGGTGGGACACATGCACGGAAGAGGTCTTGGCAGGAAGACTGTCAATCCCTTCCATCAGTTTGCGATGCAAACTGCACAAATGTTTCGTCGTCTGCATACTCTGGTTGAGAAGAATGCATGAGTGTCTGTGAACGGACCCTGACGATCGAAGGCACTGTGACGACAAGCTCATGTTGAGCTCCAACAAATCAAGGTGAAAGTATCCAAGGACGAACATAAAACTGAGTTTATGGGATGTTAAAGTTCTGACATCGGCTTGGATTCCTGTGGAATGTGATTCACAGGACTCTGCCCCCACCTGCTGAATGAAGCTGGGTTCACTCTGCATATTTCGTTGCCAAGGTGAAAACGACTTTGAGCTGCGTCGCCTTGGTGCCCTTTGACCGTGACACAAACACAAGGTTTGATGGATGCACGAACTTGAGGCCTGAAGTGAAGTCCTTTGTCAGTCCGTCCTTCACTGCATGCAATGTCCCAGGGCCACAAGCACAACCAAAGCGCTGATGTCTAATGCATGAACTCCTGAAAAACACATCCTGAGGATATTTTCGCTGAACCAGGCCTGCGTTCTCGTACTTGACAGAGATAAATCCACTGGAGACTGACAACTTTTTGTGTTCTCAGACCTAACGTGTGGACATTTACTTTTTTTCGGACCCACACATGATCTAAATTGCGCATTGCGTGGCTTTGCAAACTTGTTAGCCGGTGCTGCATCAACTTGACAACCCACAACCAAATGACTATTTTGACCCAACCACTGTGGATCAGGCCGCATTGCCACACACGCATCAACGTGTTTCCATGCTTCAGCCACTTCTCTGCGCTTCTCGTGTCTTGACTCTGGGTTCAATGCGGCAACAGTGTTCCTGGCTTCTCGACGGCTCCCAAAGCGAGGTTCTTTTGCTGCACGAAACCGAGGTCATACGATGTTTTCACTCAAAAAGAATTTGAAAGCTTGGCTCAACTTGCAGGCACCGCACTTTGAGCCTGGTTCCCAGTTGTACGGCCGCCGCTGCTTCCCCAACATGAGCAGGACTGGGTCATTAGGGCCGGAACGCGGCGTCACGCAACCAGCGTCACGTCGCTGTCGCTGCGGCCGCCCCGCCGGCTGATTACCCGCGTCCCGCGCTGCGCTGCGCAGGTCACGGCACGGATCCCGGCCACACCGCGGGGTGGGCCGGCCCCCAAGGAGCCGTACACCTGGCGTGAACACAGGGTTCACAGGGCCCACAGAGCCAGGTGGTCAGAACCCAAAGTGTCAAAGTCCCTTCCAAACTCAATCACCGTCCAGATTTTTGGAGTCAGATCCATTTCAAAGGGCGACGCAGAAGGAGCAGGAGGAGGAGCTCACCAGACTTGGATCCTGGGGTTTGTACCTCAACCTCACAGGGTTTTGCCTGTCACAAAGTCACAGAAACAACGCCGAACGCACGTGGAACGTTCTGGAGCAGTCCCTGTCTCACCGTGGTGGAGACCGGAGTGACAAGCACGAAGAAGAGAGCGTGGTAAGCTGTGTTTACAGCTGTCCGTAATAAGCTCACGTGTACAATTTCAATTCCCGTCCTGTGGGCTGTGGGGCAAGACGAGCAGGAAGTTTTTTTTGCGTCTTCCTTCTCATTTGCTCGGGCTCGCAGTCTTTGTATGTGGGCTGGTCCTTCCCGATTCACATCAGATCCATCGTGCTTCACATCTTTGTAAGTTCACGGGGGCGTCATGGTACTCGTTTCTCGACGCATCGTGACGAACATATACGGCATGACGCTGTCAGTGTGAAACAGGCTGAAGAAAAGAACCTTTTTCATGTTGAAGCGGCTCATATTTCACGGGTCGGAGATCAGCCGGAGATTAGCAGCTCAATTCGGAGCTGATCCGCCGCTGCGTCGTCGCGCCGCCCCAGAGGCCTCGGGATCGCGGTCCGCCCACCGGGGTCGCGCCGCCTAATGGTGCAGCCCCAGACCCAAGGCTTCTGCGCGTTCAGGCTGCAGCGTCGTGCTCGCAGTATGGAGTGGTGTGTGTGTGTGTGTGTGTGTGTGTGTGTGTGTGTGTGTCTGTCTGTCTGTCTGTCTGTCTGTCTGTCTGTCTGTGCCGGGTTGGACTCACGAAACATCAGTTTCACTGCAGATAAGATGCATGTTTTTGAATGAATGATTTCACTGCTTTGCAGTGTGGATGCAACAAACCATCAGTCACCGCCTATCCGACGTCACAGACAAAGCTCCAAGGACGGTGCTGCAACTTCAGCGCCAAGTACCGTGAGTGCTTCTCTTTCCTTCCTGTCCACTCCAACAAAACACACAAGTCCCCGTCCCTCCTCCGCTGCTTGAGACGCTGTACACAGACATCTGCACAATGACCCGGTGTGTTTGACCATCTGTCGCCGACTCCGCATGAAGAGTCCATCAGGTCAGGCCTTGTCCACTGCACTCCATTTGAGATGGGCTTCTGAGGCCGGGTTCACACTGGACAGGTCATGCGTTGCAGACAAACACGAGACACAAGTCGTGTTCACACTGCATGGCCCCAGAGGCCCGGACGGCGCATTGACTCCCACTCAACACCAGTCCTTATTTTGCATCCCAAGTGCAAAGTCCTCTGTTTTGGCTCTTCTTTGTAGAGTTGAAATCTCCCTGCCTCCCCACGAGGCAGCGTGGAGCGGTATTCGGGAAGCGCAGCACCAAGCAACCAGTGTGAATTCACGTTGGCGTTCGTGTTTGCAGAAGGGTTTCCACAATGGTGGTTTCCTCTAATTGGGGGCCAACTGACGAAAGGCGGAGGTGCACGATTCTTTGCCTCGGTCTTGTGTTTTGTTGAACCATGAAACCACGAGAGCTTTCCGGTGCAGTGTCCACCGGCATGTCCACAGGAGTTGCCCAAGGTCCGACCCGGACCCCTGACTCTGCCAGAACCCACGCAACTGATTTCTGAACCCTGCGTTGTCTCCTTCCCGCTCGCCATACTCAAGAAGGTGGTGTTCACCTCTATGAACGTCTGAGTCCACTGGAGTCCTTGAGCCCAAGTAGAGTGCTGAAGTGTTTGGATGGCTTTCCTTCCCATCGTTGTTTCGTGACCACCGGTGAGATTTTGTCTTGACTGGTTTTGGTTTGCGTGGGATATTTGGGACAGATTGAGAGACGGATGACAATGTGGTCAGAACCAGAGTGGCTGCTCCATGTGGAGGACTGAACTCAACCCGATTAGAATTTAACACAACTGGGAACAATTGAAAACAATCTGAGAACAAGAGCCACTGGATCCTCCTGTGGGATCAACTGTCTTCCGTGGCAACCATTTGGCCTGGTCCCTGACTCACCTGTTTCTGTTTCTGCTGGAAGGACGCTAGTCTGGCACCTGTTGCGTTTGCGCAATGGACACCACCAGTGAGAGGTGGGCGGATCAGACTTGATCAAGCGGAAAGGGGCGACCTCCGAAGGAGAAGAGAATTTCTTTCCAGAGTCCGAACGACCACAGCTTCCCAAGTTTGAGTGGGTGAGTGGGGAATGAAATATTGCATCCGACTTCTGCAACATTTCCAGGGCAATGACCTTCTGTGGTGTGAGGAGCACCGGGCGGAGCAGCAGCGCAAATGGCGTGCTCCAAGTGCTTCACGCCAGAATCTGGGTCAGAAGCCAAGGCCTGAAAGACGACTGCAAAATGCGTCTTTGTTTGGTGCGACAGGCAGCAGCCATTTTCAGCACATGTCCTCGTGGTCCGTGCTTTCCGCCTCTGTCGCTGGATCGTTGCAACCTGTTGTTGTGTCACGGGAAAAAAGGAGCTGAACCCGGCTCAGCAGAACCGCACGGCGCGTTCCCAGGGAGGTTCTGCCGTGGCCCGAGTGGAGCCTCACGCGCCCGGTATCGGGTTCCCGTATCTTCTCCCGGGGTGGATGCATCCCGCCGGGGCAATCGTAAATTTCTATTCCCAGGCAATTACCGTGAGTGCGCAACTCGCCAAGGAAACGGTGGTAACTCTATCTGCTGCGAGAATATTTCCATGCCATTTACAATTCATGGATTCCTTGATATTTGTTCAGGCTCGCTGGATGTTGGGTGCATTTTGATGTAGAGTTTACGTTTGATGCGTCAAGGCGCTGTGCACACGTTTCTGCAAGTCAACGCAATGACCCTGCATCCGAGGTGACGATGGAGCACTCCGTGGAGTTTTAGTCTTCCACACTAAAACAAGTGAAGCAAAGCCCAAAAGTGTGTCTTTACTTTAATTGAGAGTTTCCAATACTCGTACGCCTGTGCTTCATCGTGCGTTGAGACCCGAAAATCCCACTGTGTGTGCGTGTTCGTACTCCGTCACACAAATAGAGGCAAATGTGACCCAACTTTTCAGTTTGCTGGCACGCAACGCAGCCTTCATCTGCTCTTGTGTCTTTAGCTGAAGCTTTAAATTGCTACAGTGAAAGAACATGAATCTCCTTCTCCCTGTTGAGTAGGATTTGCACGTCTAAATCGATTATGTCGACATTAATTGAAAACGAAAAATGCTAGACAACCTCCACCCTTGTTTGTCGCTTCAGTCCGTGTTTGCGTTGAGAGCACTCGCGTCCCTGGAGCGTCGTCCCAGCAGGGAAGACCAGGCTTCCGCCGCCAGGTGTGGTGTTGAAGACGTTGCAACCCCATTGTGGCAAAAAGAGACTCAAATATAGCACCTGATGTGCCAAAATGAGGATTGCAGCCCGACACATGACGAAAGAATGGCATGAGATCTGCTGGGCTGGCGCTGCCCAGCAGCCGGCGGCGCCTTCACGCGTTGTCCGCCCTGTACCTGCCGGTCTTCATCACAGCCAAGTCTCCGCACGATTGGGGCGATGACTCCCTACACGACGTAAATGCCAACGCGCAAACCGTTCCGTCCATGTTCACATGTCCAGACCAATCTGTCAGATGCCCAGAAGCGTGTTTGGAACGGAACATGGTGTCAGACTCATCAGGTCAGTTTTTGCACCTTGAGGCCAGTTGAAACTGGGAGCCTCACACGTTGTGTTCCTGCTCTTGTCATGTTGGTGCTGAAAGAAAGAAACTGTTATGGCGGGAACCAAATATAGCTTGCACAGTCTCGATCTGCCCTGCTCCTGCTTGTTTTCGCAAGGTGGTTGCCAAAGCAGCCTTTGTGGGGCTTCGTACAGTCCGAGAACAGCAAGTAACATGGGATAATTGCATCCGCAATTTCACTTCCATCAATGCTTCTTTAAACGCAGCAACTCTCACATGTCTCGAGTAAACACGGTGTTATTAGCACAGCCGTTCCAAGGGAAGCGAGCAGAGACCGACTCAGGCCCATTAAGACACAGAACATCCGGCGGTGCAAGCTCTCCTCTTTTCAAAACGGTGTTCAAAACGCCCCCGTCTCGTAGCTTCAGGTGCCTCTATCTCTGCGGAACCCCGACTGGGGTGGGGCCCAGATGATCCAGGGGGCTGAATCCTCTACCTCTGCCCTCCACCAAAGGTCTTTGCACTGCAAGACTCCATGTTTCTTTACAAAGTTGGACTGGGCTCAGGACTGGGTCGCATGGAATCGGTGCCGGAACAGGTGGAAAGTCAGACAGGTATTTGTTCGTTCCTTGATTGGAAGAGTTTCACGAAACGCGCAACAGCAAATTTTTACATGCCACTGTGACAAGGGAAACAATTTGGGGGGGGGGGGGGCGACCGGGCTCCTGTTTCCTGGTTCCGCTGCAGCATTGCAAGGAAAGAACCTCTGGACAGACAGAGTCCGCAGGGACGGCGCTGCAGGTCCTGTATTCAGACCGCATGCTGCCCGCTGCTCGCTCGAGATGTTGAGGAGGACAGTGAGCATCACTGGAGGAATGTAATTGAAAGTGTCGCATCTCTACGTTTTCCTGTGTGGATCTGGAGCTGGAGCCAAGACCTGTTTCGCACCTGGTGCGATAGGCGTTCCTGCGGCAAGTAAACTTGTGAAGGAGCACTGAAGGATCTTCATTATTTTTCGAGACGCACAAAGGAGAATCGAAGTGGGAGCAAAGCGAGAACCTGGGACCCTCGGGACGCCCAGCCATTGGAATCTCTGTCTCTACTCGTTGTTTGCTGATTCAGAGCCTCGTCAAGTCACTAGGAGGGGAGGTGGGGGTCAAAGAGAAACAAATCACTGAGGACTCCTTTCGAGGAGCAAGTCCATGTGTTTGACGACAGAAAAAATACGTACCTGATGATCTGGGTCTTGTGTTGCTGGACAGGCCAATGTGTGGAGATGTCCTGCGGAGCACATCCTGTGATGACCACCTCCAAGGTGCACGAGACGGTCAAGCGGAATGATGTGGGAACTGAGGGGTACCTGGCAGTCCAAACGGGGAAGATTTGATTCCGGTACGCCTGGTGCGATGTTGGTTTCTTTTCATACGTAGATGGACATGTGAATGAGTTGACCCTCCACGTTCTTGATAAAAAATAACTTTCTGGGAAGTCGAACCAGCTTCTGACAGAACAGGGAGTCCATCCAGGGTTGAACCACTGTCCATTGTCATGAAGTCTTTCCTTCACCTGAAGTTCATCAAAGTCTGTTCTGTTTGTCGATTTATCCTTCATCCACAGGACGTCTGTGAGAGTGAAATCGAGACCGGTGTGAAATCAAAGTGGGAGTCTGGAAACTCTTCGATTTTGTCAGCATCTCTGTATCTCATGAATTTCAAAATCGATTGCATCCAAGAATGGAGAGCATGCAATATCCGCATCCACGTCAAATACGGGATTGCATTGCCCCTTCCAGGGTGAGACCCTGGACCAGCGCCCGTCTGAATTGAGGTTGGGCAGGGGTGATTGAAAAAAAACGTTTTTGCTTCTCGTGCTCATTTGTCTCTTCGGTTGCGTGTCTCCAGCATGGAATCGTAAATCACCGGAAATAAGACATAAAACGAGCGTTGTCGCGTTCTCAAACTTGACGACGATCTAGGTTGTTGCGGGAGAGACGACTGCCCCGTTTCCCAACCCACAAGACTCAGAGGCGCGAATGAGCATGAAAACGACAATCAAAGGTCATGCACCATGTGAATCCAGAAAACCCAGCTGATCCTGGGAGCATTCCCTGCAAGATTCTGAAGATTTGTTCAATTGCCGACTGCACACCGGGTGCGCGGTGGGTCGTGCGTCGCGCTCCTGTACAAGCCAATCAGCACCGTGCACTCTCGAGAAACAGAAACAAAGCACCGAGTGATGCATGCAGAAAGGATGTGCCGATGATTTCAGAAGCTCACATTCACCATGAATCCAGAATCAGCGGAAGGGTGTGTGAGGCCCTGTGATGCAAGCTGCCTACGAGTTGCACCAAACGTGAAGACGCCTTCAGTGTGAAGCTCCTCACTGGTCTGACAAAAGACGAAGAATCCCGCCGCGTCGACCCGATGTTTGCCGGGGAGATGCGCGGGATCCGAGGCGACAATGGCGCCGCTAATGGAAATGGATTTCATAAACCTCTCCCAATTTGGCTCGACGAGCCCGGGAGGCGACGGGTCTGTATCTTCTTGAAGACGATGAGGCCTCAACGCCGAGACTTCCCACGGCACGACATACGCATCGTCGTAATGACAAACTCAAGGCTTGCTGCAGACGACTGTATTGGGTGGAATGGGTGTCCAGCTCCACTTCAATGTGGCTGCAGTTTCACTGCACGGCTGATGACAAATCGAGAGTCGCTGCAGTGACCGACAACTGTTTCGTCGCAAGGACTGCGCTCTGGCAAAGTGCTTCAGTCGCTCTTTTCTGTGTCTTCTGATGCATTGATACAGCCACGAATCTGAGCGGCCCCGCTCTGCGCTGTTTCACACCAGCTTCGCAACATTTCCTTGGTTCAGGAGAATTGTTTTCGAGAGTCATGTACCACTGGATCCGGTAGAGAGTTGACACTTTTTGGCCTGGAGGTTTGAAAGAAACTCACAATTAAGGGAAATGGGTTTCACCAGCGGCAGTTTGCCGATTGCTTCAAGTGGAGTAAAATAGCGTAATCACATTTCTCCTCTCGGTTCATTGCATCAAACAATACAATGAACAACGCTTTCTCTGGGTCACGTTGTAGACGTGATGCTCTAAATTTTTCGCATCATCGAACGACGCCCAAGGGCATGTTCGATATGACTTCCTTGTTATGCCGAGTCGCCTTATATTGTCCAAATCTCTTCATCGTTTATCGGTTCATTGACTAATCGAGTTCCTGTTGCTGCTTCACGCTTTCCGCAAACAGAGTTGTGATGTCTGTCACCGAGAAGAAACGTCACGATTATTGATTTACGTGACGTCATGATCCGAG
>JAAUXT010061396.1_pt1 | contig 22911 bp, 29 predicted proteins | sample 7278171 | NCBI WGS metagenome assembly JAAUXT01 (sample SAMN14350112, study PRJNA611818) | marine sediment metagenome | isolation source: surface marine sediment (1.8m) | place: French Polynesia: Moorea | collected 2018-08 | reverse complement strand
TAGGTGCCGCTGACGGCTTAAAAACCCTTAGCATTCATGTGTGCGTCTGTCCACACTTTGGAATGTAACCTCCCACCCGGAAAAGGCTGACAGAAGTGACGCGACCATCATACGAGTCCGTTCGCCGGACTTACTTGTTTGATTTACAGTTTGATCAGAGATAAGATCTTCGACATTTCCAGAAATTGAAAGAGCCTCGTATCACGCCCACCCATGTTGCCGAGACATTTTTGCTCTTCTCAGTTTTACAGCGAAGGGGTTGCCACAAAATTCAAAGAATCTGTGGCAAAATACGTGGAACTCTACTGCGCTGAACCCGAGATGGGATGCGTTGAAGAAGAGATGTTGCTCCAGACGATCCACATCATTTCCTTCAATCAACAAACTCAAGACGACGACGCCACCGTTTTTCTGCCGGTCGGGAGAAGCTCATTTCCCCGTGAAAACATCCAGAAAGTCGAGGATGATCACCAGCTCGTCAAGATACAACAAAACTTCACAGTGACGTGAGGATTCAAAAGTTGTTTGAGCGGCGCACTACTTTGAAGCATGCATCTGTTGTTCCCCGTTGTTCCCTCTCGGTAAGGGAGTGAGGGAAATATTTTCACTCAACTCTAAATGCAGTGTCACGCATGCAGTTGAACACACATGACAGCAACATTGCGTGCGCAACTGGAAGCCTTTTGCATGCAGAGGGTGGGTGTGTTCGAAACTTGGATGGCCACGAAAATAACTCGAAACCTTCCTGGACCCACGCTTCCAGAACCCCCATCTCTCCCTCAACTGCACATGCATGCAGTTCTGAACTCGATTGCACACTTGCATCCAGTTCTGCCTGCGATGACCCTGAAATCCGTACGCTCCACACCATGCAGGTTTTGTGACAAAGCATCTATCCATGGGCAGCTGAAGTGCAAATGCCTCCACACCCATCTTTCCAACAGGGGCAAAAAACAGGGTGACTTCAGTGGACCCACAGCAGCAAAACCAATGGCTGGTTTTGTTGGGCGGGGGTGAACCAAGCGTTGGTTTTGTGACCATTATATAACATTTACTGCAGCAAAACAAGACTGGACTTTCAAGTAGATCATGAGCCGCTTGAGCCGTAGTTCGTGGCTGTATGCATTCGTCCACCCAAATAATGGAAGCTGAACGAAAATGACAAAGTCCAAAAAATTTTGGGTGGTGGCAGCGGCGGCGGTGGTGGTGGGGGGACAGTTACATACAGGTCTAAAACTTAGGGTAACTCGGGTCATGGAATATTGAAATTTGAGATGAAAACAAAAAATGGTCCGTAACTTGAGAAGACCAGGTGTTCCAAAGGCAAAATGCTTGAAAAATAGCCTTCAACAACGTTTGGCTATCTCCACAATGGTAACTCAGGGTCACACAATGTTGAAACTTTGATGTATGCAAAAAAGGCCCATAGCTTGAGAACAGTTACATGTGAGACTGCCATGGGTGTTCCTTGTTCCTCAGCAAAAATGCTAGGAACAGCCTTCTGATACTTTTGGCGATCTCCACGATGATATACCACAAAGGTGGCAACGAGACATTGAAATTTGAGGTACCAAAATTGTACCATTGTAGGAGACAGCCAAAAGTTGCAAAAGTCAATTGCAAGCATTTTTACTGGAACACCCGGTCTTAGACACACAGTTCCCTCGTTATGGGTCAATTTCTATGAGAACACAAATTGGCCCATAACATGAGAATGGTGCATGTGAGACTGTGTATTCCCTTGGAAAAAACCTTGGCCTGGTGTTCTGCACAATGGTAAAATTTTCAATGTTTCGTGCCCCCCTAGTCTTGCAACATTGAGAGGGTGGTTGGGGCTGCAGGCGACATATTGAAATCAAACGCAAAAACAGTAGAACAAAAAGAAAACCCGCGCCTCCGGCGAGTGCAAAAATGAACAGGTGGTTTACGCCCCCCCCCCTCCGCCCTGTACCGGGAATTCAGCCACCCCGCATGTGCATAAACACAGAAAAAAACACCATGGCAATTGCTCTTAGCTCGCCGCAATTCGGCAAACAATTCGGCGCAGCCCTCGCTGTCTGCTTTGGTGTTCACTGTCATTTCACTTCTTTTGACAGCGACAAACTTTTCTTCATGCAGTTGCGCGAAAAACGACCTCGTCCCATCACAAATTCCTTCACATTTGTGCATTTCTGTGACCAGATCAGAAGATATCAAGATCTTGAACACAAAAGAAGTGACAGAAAACCTTGACGTGGATTTCTTCGTGCAAGCCGTAGTCAATGGAGACACAATCATCCTTCCGAACAGCATCGTGGAAAGCACGCTGACAACCTACCAAAGCAATATCTCCCAGGAGATTGGATACGAGGTGTGAATGACACAGGAACAAATCGAAGCAGTCAACAAGACATCCAACGCCTCCCTCAGTCCTTCTGCATGAGTTCTGATGCACTCATGTTCCCAAAGGTCCTTACTTCTCGCATTCAGAATGGATCCAGCCTTTGGTTATCGTTTAAATTCGTTTTTAACTCTTGCAGTTCGAGATCATAAATGACGAGGGCGGTGAGGGTGGCGACTCCGCGACCATCGAGCCCTGGGCGATCGCACTCATTGTGGTGGCGGGAGTCAGCGTGGTCGGGGGAGCTGGCTACTTCGTCTACAGGAGGCAGACGACCAAGAAAACAAAGTGAGCTCACTTCCTTTGGAAATTTACTTCAGTGAAAGCACAGAAGCATCTCAAAACCGAATAATTGTCAAGCAGTGTTGAGACGCGCTGGTTTTTTTACGGGTGCGCAGGTCTGCAGGACGCAACCTATCCTGACATACAGAACACAAGCAAATCCAGACTTTCAAGTAGAAATATCAACCGCTTTCAGCTAACATCGCCTTTTTACAATGTCATCTCGTATGAAGTTTCCAGGTTTCCTCATTTCTTCAACACATGGGGGTGCAACACTTTCAGAAGATCACATTGCTTGCATGCGATCAACGATGTGTGTTTTGGCTGCTTGACTTCCGAACTTCTCCCTGACCTGTCCAAACCACACTTCCTTGCACAGGAAGAATTCAATGGGGTACATAACGAACGACTACATCTATGCCGGTGACAATTCCGATTCGAGCGACACTCGCCTGTACACGCACGACGAAACCCGAAGGTCGAGTGAGGGACGATCCTTGAAATACGACAACCCGACCTACGACTCCATGGACCAGACGTGAGTACGCCACAAACGAATGACACAGACTACGATCCTGCAAATACGAGTTTGACAACGAAACAACAGATCAAAGATCAACGAACCTGCGGGGCAGGCATTGTGCTCACACACAAGACGTGCTGTTCCGGCAAACAGGCCCTGCATGCCAGAAATGCATGGTTGGTTTTATTTCTGGGGAGGGAGGGGATTAACTGTTGGTTTCATTTCTTTGCCCGAAGTAACAAAACCAATGGTTGCTTGCTTTACCCCAGAACAAAACCAACGTCCCCCCTCCCAAACACACACACACACACACACACACACACACACACACACACACATACGAGTACACACAGGGTGACACCATCGCGACTGCACCAAGCCCGCGGCTCGCCGAAATGCCGAGGGCTCAAAAACACACCTATGGACACCTGACATTACCACAGGAAGTTTGAGTGGCCCCACTGCGTGCGCCAACGCTGCTTGTAATGCCAGCTTTGTCCGAGCAACACTCGCAGATGTATTCAATGTTGCCGATCTCGAAGTCACCGAATTGTTTTCAGGCACGACAGAGACGACTATCAAACCGTGGACTTGGAAGTCGGAAAACCCAGTACCCACTTGTGAAGAACTTCTGAACCAACATTGCCTTCTCAGCTCTTCTGCTGCTTTGTTGTTTTCATTGCCATAAATGTCTGCGCAGCTGGTCTGCCATGACATTCACGCTTTTTCCCATCTGGCACGTCGCAAACTGCAGCACCGTCCGCACAAGAGGCGATAGATCCAAATGGCAGAACACACATGGTTCTGAGCTGGTTGGTGATACGGAAAACATATTTTGCTGTTCGTCCACGCAAAATAGACTTGATCCGTTTGCACCCAACAGGTGGTTCGGCGTACATGCACCTTGCAGGCGTGAAAAGCAGTCCGCTCACTGGTCGGTTTTCACTGGATGCGTCCTGCGTTGCATTTGTGCACTGCTCAATGGGCGTTGCGTCATCGCTGGCGATGCACCGCCCAAAGAGCACGGACGCAACGTGCGATACATGGATCAGCCGGCCTCAGAGCCAGGGCCGGAAGTTCAGTTGAATGTGGAGTTTCGACCTGCAACACATGTCTCCGCCAAAGCTGGGGAATGTTTGTGTGCAAGAGAAGCCTTCACACTTCTGTTCCTTGACACTGGATGTACTCAAACGATTGGACCACCGAAAAAAGTTCCACAATAGAATACAAGTGTCGTTTATTCCAATTGTGCACTTTTGTACATGGAATATCACGCATTCGAGTTCTGTGAAAGAAAGTTTTCTGTTTTGTTCTTCGTGCTATCATTTCATGGTTTTTTGCTGAATTTCATGTTGGCATCAAAATATACAGGCAATAACTTACGAATAAATGTACAAAGCACGGGCACCCCGGTTTCGCGAGAAACGAACCACACATGGCACAAAGTCTCGACCAAACAGCTTGTGCACTGGTCAGGTGGAAACGTGAAGGTCACTGCCAAACACGAAAAACTGGAAGTTTTCCTCAACACCACTTCTCTGCCACGCAAAGTAAGAATTTGAACTAGTGGCGGTTTGGGCCGCGTGCCGAATATGTCCATCCGTAAAGCAGAGAGGAACCGTTCATTGCACGTGTTCTTCGATTTAGTTCAGAAAACAATGCGAACCCTCTGTGACTGTCGAGTTTTGCGTCACTGCGCAGCTACGAAACGACGAAACGGGGCACCAAACATCAAGACATCTCACTCTGCTCGAAACTTATCACGGTCTTGTCCCCAGTCTGATGCAAGGCATACCATCATCACCTTGAAACACAATCTCACCACGACTTCTTCACAGACAGATTTTAAGATTCACAACCACGCAGTGAACGAAGTGCACTTTGAATCACCTCATAAAAACGCTGTCACGGCATCACAAAACAGAACTGAGCCCCGTTTCCTTCCACCAAACACGCAAGTCCACTGTGACAACACCGACTCGTTGGTGAGACATCATCACTGCACCTTCCCAACATGTGTCCAATCAACAAATGATGGAAAATATCACGGTAAATTCTTCTGAAGCAAGGCGAGCATTTCAAAATGCTCACAGTTCATTCACCCACATAGTTTTTTGGCACCAAGTTTCGTCATAAAATGAAAACTGATTGCAAAGGTCGCCTGACAGCCTTTGCGGTCTGCTGTGTTACAACACTTGACTGGCAGCGCTCTGGCTGATGTAAATTATGGCTCCGACAAAGTTGACACCAGACGCAATGATAAAGACGGGAAACCACCGACCATGAGACTGTGTCACCAGTTCTGCAGTGAGTGGACCACACGTTATCCCAGGTATGGTGGCCTGAAAATCACGACATTTGAATTGAGCTTGGCCTTTTGGTGAATGGACGTTTGTTTCGTGACTGTTCTGACGATGGCGTGCCTACTCCAAGAGACGACCGTTTCTTTGTCACGGAAGTTAACGCCCAAACCAAGCAAACTTTCATGCACTGTACTTCTAAACTCTCACCAAAGAGAAGAGCACGTTTTGAAGAAGTTTGCTGCGAGGTCTACTCACCAATGTGTTGGATATGGCGAAGGTGATTCCCGCATGATTTGGTGCGATGTCCGCGTGATTGCTCAAGTGACCAGATGAATTGCAGGCGCTGAGGCCCATCGATACTGATATCAATCTGAAAGGAAGGCAAAATTAATTTCCCAACTGGGGGTGGGCATCTGACTCATGTCCCAGCGAAGTTGGAACATTCTCGGAGACAGATGACCCCAGGTGGATATGGCTACATCTTCACGCCGTCGAGGACCAAAACAGTCGAAGGAACAACTCAATCTGCACCATTCCGAATTGAAGCCTGCCAGACCAGAAGGTAGCTTGGTAAATGCGATCGATTTAGCACGACAGACAGCACAGCAAAAGAACTTACATGACAGCGAGGAGTATATTATTTACAGCACTGAAGAACAACAAGAAAATTGCCGGTCCCAATAGCCCAATGCTGGTCATCAACCTCCGAACTGACAACACTGTCCATTTGTTGGCAATCAGAGCATCTGCCAGGTGACCTGCCGCTGCGACAGGAAAGAAAAGGAAGAGTCTGTGTTATTCTCTTGTTTGCATCAGCATCTATGCAAATGAAAAATTTCTCCATTGCTTTTGTTCTTTTGGTGTTGGAACATTGTGACGTCACGAAACATGTACACCTACCGACTCCAACGAGGGAGTTGAGCAAGTAAGGCACTGCAGTGAACATTATGTCATGCTTTTCAGCTCCCAGGTTCCTTGCCATGTACGTTGGTAGCCACTGCATGATGATGTAATTGGACCAATTCATGCTGAAGTGGGCAATGTAGACGGACCACAAGGGCCAATGACTCAAGAACTCAGCCCAATGCACGTTGTGGTTGTTCACCTGCAAGATTATCAGAATGTTGTTGTTTTTTGTTCCTCAAACAGCACACCCAATACGCACACCGATGTCACGCCAACCTTTGGAGGTTGTATGAACTCCTCTTCCGTTGGGCCTCTCACTTCTTTGTACATTATCACCCAGAATATCACCCAAATGAAGCCAAGTATTCCGAAGCTGTAGAACATCCAAGGCCAATACAAATGTGGGCATACCTGCAATAACCAAATTCTGGTCACCCTGACATTTCATTTTCGAAAACTTCGTACAAAATTAATTGAAGAAAGGAAAATCGACGTACCATTGCTGCAACTGTCTGTCCTATGGAACCCATGGCCACCAAATACCCAAACGCTCGAGAACGCTCTTCCATTGGAATGGCATGTGCAAATATGTGGAACACTGTGGGTAGTCCTGAAAATGTTCAGACAAGATGTTGGGGAGACATGCAGTGAAGTCAATTCAAAACCCACTCAGCAAAAATATTCAACCATGAGTTTGAATTTACCTATTCCTTCTCCGATTCCAAGCACAACTCTCAGCAAAATGAGGCCGTATATGGAAGTGGCAAAGAAGGGTGTGATGAAGGTTGACAATGACCACATAAAGACCGCAAGAGTCAAAATGTTCTTCCCGCCGTATTTCTTGGCTGCACTGCCACCAATGACCTGAGTGCGACAACACAGACAGTTATCCAAAGCAACTTCCCATGTAAACGCACGAAGGTGCCCTCATCCACCGTGCCGAAAGAGGAAGGGGCTCTGATATTTGTTTTCACTTGGATGAGGGTGTCACCTGGCAATTTGGGCGAACAAGCCCTTCCTGGAGGTCTGTCTGCAGATTCAATGTGGCATTTTGTGACACGCAACGTTTGAAAAAAAAAAACAACACAACACCTTTCACCACAATCAAATGCGTTCAACAAACGAAATCAGCTCACCATACTGCTCATGTAGCCAACGGCGAAGGCACTGAGTACCCATCCCTGACCGTGGAGGTCCCACTTGAACTCGTCAGTCATTTGGATGATTGCAATTGGCATGATGACTCTGTCAGCAGCATTGATGAAGTTTGCTGCTGAAGCCAGAGCGATTGTGCTCGACGCTTTCGTAAACTGCACCGTCATGTTGCTTCGATTCCTGCGAACAGGGCCGGTGTGTGCAAGGTGAACATTGGAAACTGGTGTCAGCATGACCAAACGATAACGAACACGTCCACGTTGCACCACTCATTTCACGGCACAAACGACCATATCAAAATGCGAGGTGGCGGAAGTCTCTCGCTGTTCGGTGGATCAGCAAGCCACAGCTTGGAACAGACAGGTTTCAAACAGGAGATTCGATTGAGACTGGATTCTGGTGACAATGCTGTTGAAAGAGTCTTGTGAACTCTCATCCACACCACATTCAGATCTGTGCAGTAAGGCACAATTTTTCCTGTTGCTCACCATTGATTTTCGAAGTTACAGTTTGGGGCTTACTGCCCTCAGGATCTGGTCAATCTGCTGGGTCGACCTGAGGCGTAAAAACAAACGCTTCCAATCTTCCCAAGTGGACCAGATATCCCATCTACGATCAGCATATCTTTGCAAAATATTCACCTGTTTTGCCCTTTGGGTTCGACATCAATACTGACAACTCATGTATTCCTGGGTTCTTGCTTCATCACATGGACCAGAATCATGTTAACTGAAGACAGAAAGGTTAAATCTGCCAAAATCTTCCAGTTGTCCGACGTGGCCAGGGCGCCGCCATCTTTTTTTTGGTGCTATGTGGCCGCTTGGGAAGGAAAGCTCATTATGATTTCAGAATTACAATCTAATCTCTTCAAGGGTGAAATAGCCGGATATTCCCATACAAAACATTGTGACAATTGCTGCCATTTTGGACCAGAAGGCATCAAAAGTAGGAGAATAATTTATTTTTCTGCACCTAAGCGTCAGAATTTTGGCCGAACACATCAACCTTTGCCTGCAGGCATTGCAGACGTGACCTAACTGAGTTTCATGCTTTTCCTAAATGGCCTTTGCAAAAGGTGCGTGTACTTCATATGTTTACGATGTTGAAGCAAAAAGCATGTACATATGTTGAAAGTTGTGTGAATTTGTAAAATCGCCTTGGAAAGTTCGTGTGATGCGGAGTGCGGCACTTCTTTCGGGCGATAATAGCGGAAATTGGTGTTTACTGCAAGACGTTGCTATTTCCCTACTTCTGTGTTGTCTTTGGTGGCGTTAGATTTATCAATCCATTGCAATTCCGGAATGGCCCTTCTTCCATGCAGAGTGGAATGGCCAAGATCAATCCGGAATGACCAGAATTTGGGAGCGTTGGATTTATCCTTCTGCTAATCCGGTCTACTTCAGAATTGCACAAAAAGAACAGGATTTGTGCAATTCCAGCCATTCCAGATTTATCTGGGCCATTGCGCTCTGCAGGATGGAGGGGCCATTCCGGAATTGCAACGGATGGACGGATTGGTAAATCGAACGCTCCCTTGCAATTCCGGATTGACGGAAGGGTATATCGAACACCACCTTTGCTGGACAAAACGAAGTCCTGGCAGCGGGCATCTGATGGTCGCGCGCAATCGTGTCATCCACGCCGCATGTCGTGGAGGAGGGGGGTTGGCTGAGGAGGTGGGGGTTTGGCTGAGGAGCGCAGGGGGTAAAAAATATTCTGGGCCGATGCACACATGAATGCCACTGGTTTTCAAGCCGATTGCTTCACCTTCGAGGCCGGCTGATACATAATGCACTTAGATTGGTGCAACAGTGAACTGAATGGAAGACTTCACAAAATTCTGTCAGCAAGAGTTTGCTGAACGTTTGCTGAACGGGACAGTCACCTGTATTTTCCTGTGTTTCTCGTTGCCGTCCTCGCCTGCTACTTGTCATCATTTATCGGCTTGTTTTCCTCAAACAATGAATGTATTGTGCAGATTCCGCTGTCATTTAACAACAGATTGTGTGGCAGAAGTGTGAACATCGTCATTAATGTTTGCAAATTTCGGAGAGGCAGACAGAAATTTCAGTTGAAGATGCCAGACATAGTCAAACCAGAAAAAGACACGCGACAATACCGGTGAGCAAGCCGCATGCACATCCTCAAATCGACCTCAATGCTGTGTAAACCATACGTACAGTCGTTTACAATGTTTTCATCAATTTTGACAGAACTCTCACACTGGAGAATGGTCTTCAAGCACTTCTCATTCACGACCCGCCTCCCGTTAGAGACACTGGAAAAAGTGACCGTTTGGTAGGGTGTTCTGCAAGTTGACGATTCTGTGTTGAGCATTTGTGAACGGAACTGCTGCTTGCCATGAACTGTTTCTTTGAAGACCAGATGTTTGCTTGCAGTCCGCTGCTGCTCTGTGTGTCGGCGTCGGGAGTTTTTCTGACCCCAAAGAATTGCCCGGCTTGGCTCACTTTTTGGAGCACAGTAAGCGAACCATTGCACATGCAGATTCAGGACATACTTTCGCTAAGTTTTTCCAGCCAAGCGTTTTATTCAGCCTGCCTTTTCAGTGGTGTTTATGGGCAGCGAAAAGTTTCCCGAAGAAAGTGATTTTGACGCTTATTTGAAGAAATATGGAGGAAGCAGTAACGCGTACACAGACTGTGAGAGAGTGAGTGGATTTCCTTTGCAACAGAATGTGTTGGTACCGTCAGGCGTTTTTCATTCAGGTGTGATTGTCGTTGAGGGGGATGTGCGCAATTACCAGTTTGTTGTGTTCCCCATTGCAGACAGTCTTTTATTTTGATGTCACGAAAGACAATCTGAAATCATCATTGGACAGATTTGCCCAGTTCTTTGTCAACCCGTTGATGAGACAAGACAGTGTTGACAGGGAAATCAAGGCAGTGGACAGTGGTGAGAATAAAAACACAGTTGAGTTGCCATTGAAATGCAGTTGATGCATTGTGTGGAACGAACACGTCAACAGCCTTTTTTCTCTGTCGTTAGAATTTGATATGGCATTGACGAACGACCACCACCGGAAGGAGCAGTTGCTTGGAAGTTTGGCCAGAGAAGACCATCCCATGTCCAAATTCATGTGGGGTACGCTCAATCAAGTTTCATAACATCGAACAAACAAGTTTCTGTGTTCGTTTGTCACAACTTGTCCTCCGTTTTTATCTCCGCGGCATTCCCTTTGAATGGTTGGCTTATCACTCGCTCTGTGAATCAAAATGAACTGAACTGTTGGATTTGTTGAATCTAAGAAACTCAACAGTTCAATTTGCAGGAGCTGGGGGGAGCAAATAGTTGCTAAAGCAGTGAATGAACAGTTGGCTTTATTTTACCTCACCCTGCAAACAAAAGTGAACTGAACTGTTGACTTTGTTTTGAGAAAAAAAATCAGCCACGCCCTGTTCGATGGCACAATGACCATTGTAAGATGTCGCGGGCTTGTGAGAATCGTGTATTGACGATGATCAACAAATCGTTTAAAAGCTGTGATATCTTGTTGTGGTATGCAGGCAACGTACAGTCACTGAAACTGCGGCCCCAGGAGAAGGGATTGGATGTGTACCATCACCTCCGACAGTTTCACAAGAAATTCTACTCGTCTCATTTCATGACGCTTGCTGTGCAGTCGCGAGGTCCGTGCTTTGTCCAGAAAACCGCCTGGAAATGTTCCATTTTCTTCTCAGTTTCTGCAGCACTGGGAAATATGTTTCTTTGTATTCACAGAAAGTTTGGATTGCCAAGAAGAGTGGATTTCAGAAATATTTGCAGCGGTTCCTCACAAGTGAGTGGGAGCGCATGTGCTTTGTAGCCAAACCTTTCTCGTGGCACTTTGTTCGTGTCAACTTCCTTCAAATGTTTTCTCCCTTTCAGCAACCAAGACAGGCCTGTCTTCACGGACGAGCAACACCTTTTCCCCTTCAGTGGTGCTGGCTTCCACAAACTATACAAAGGTGTTTTTGGGGAAGGCCAGTGTCGTCTTTGTGCGTTCAGTCTGGTTGTCGTGTGGAAGAGTTGGCTCTTCCCACGCGAGCTGACCAGCTTACGGCAAGGCGCTGAGTACCTGGTGAAGTAGCTTCAGCGGAGCTATGTGAAGCTGAAGCTGCGCACCAGGCCAGCACCTTATACTGACAATAAAAGCCTTGAATATGACAACTTTGCAGAGCAGTCTTACTTTGGATAATGTAATAAACTTAGTACTGTTTATGCTTGAGTTTCTTTACACAGAGGCAGTCTGGGGCGAGGCCCAACCGGAGCTACCCGCACACAACATGGTTGTACTGAATTCGTATGTGACAAGTTATTCCACTTCTTTCTGCAGCCATTCCGGTGAAAAACATACATCAGGTGGAAGTCTGCTGGGCGCTGCCACCCTTGCTGCAGCATTTCAGGTTGACCTTTGCTGCACCTGAAACTCTGGACTTTCGGATTTGTCTGAACGAAGGGAAATAGTCTATTTGCAACGTTGAAATATTTGTGCTTGTTCAGGAAGAAGCCCCTGGCGTACATTGGTTTCTTGTTGGGGCACGAAGGAAAAGGGAGTATCCTGTCGTTCCTGAAGAAAAAGTGAGCAGTCCCTGATCATTTCTGCGAAGTTCCTAAGTTGACAACAATCTTTAAGTCCCTTCTTTGGTGACGCGTGCGTACTGGTAGCGACTTGCTGCTGATCGTTGAAGTGTGCAGCTGACATGACGTACCTTCACTTCACTTGGCAGACACTGGGCAACAGCAATTGATGCGGGCAACAGTGACACCAACTTCGAGCTGAACTCCACTTGGTCCTTCTGTGGTATCTCGGTCACTCTGACAGAACAAGGTTTCCAGCATATACCTGAAGTGAGCTTTGACTTTTTGACTGCCCTACCCTCTTGTCGGTTTGGGTATCAAATCACAGCACAGCCACACTGGGTCTCTCTTTTGTAGGTTCTGGCAGCCATTTTTCAGTACATCAACATGATGCAAAGAGAAGGTCCGTGCGAACGACTCTTCAGAGAGATTCAAACAGTGGAGAACAACGGTTTCCGGTTTTCTGATCAGGTAAACAAACACAAACAGGGTCCAAGGAACAATGTGGAGAAGACACGCATTCACGTGATACCGGGCTCCGTGTTTTGCAGTGCGATCCAGCTGATTACGTGCAGAGACTGTGCGAGAATATGCAGATGTATCCGTGCGAGCAGTACCTGACCGGAGACCGGCTGCTGCACGAATATGATCCGGAGGTACGCGCACAACAGAAGAAACTTGAGTCTTGCACTGTTTCATGTTCTTCGAGTTCTTGTGACAATCACGGAAACATGGTAAAATGTCACTTTGTTTGTGCAGCTGATCCAGAGCTGTCAACTTGAATTGGCACCAGACAAAGCCAACATTCTGCTCTACTCGAAACACTTTGCAAAGGAAGATGGATGCAACATGCAAGAGGAATGGTTTCAGACGAAGTACAGTGTGGAACGTGGGTGATTCTTGGCAGAGCATCAGTGTTTGCGCCCATCCTGATTGGTTTCATCTCTCATCCTTTGTGTTTGCATTCCAGCGATACCTGAAGAGTGGATGAAGCAATGGCAGGGTGAGGTGCAAGAATGGTCATTCATCCAAAAGGTTTCTTGCACGCTACGGTTGCTGGCAGGCTTTATGAGATCCACATGAAATTCACCCAGTTTGCTTTGATTTTGATTCAGACAAGGAACACGATCCTCGTTTCCACCTTCCAGAAGAAAACGCCTTCATAGGTTTGACTGCTTGGATCTTTGTGAACCATTATCATTGTAACCTGGTTTGCGCAACTTAAAACGATCGTTCCGTTGTTTGTTTCAGCAACGAACTTCGACTTGTTGGAGATCGACGTGGGAGATGTGCCTGAGGTGTGTGAAGTTTAGCATTGTTTCACTGTCGCCAAATCAACAACGAAACCACATCGATTCTTGCATTTTCTCCCTTGTCCTCTTCTTCAGCATCCTGTGAAGTTGTTGGACACTGACAAAAGTCTACTGTGGTACAAAAAGGACAGCAAATTCAGAACTCCCAAAGGTGCGTGTGTGTGTGTGTGTGTGTGTGTGTGTGTGTGTGTGTGTGTGTGTGTGTGTGAAGCGCGAGAAAAGCACATGAAAGTGCTTCTGCAAATTTGGTTTCAATTTCTGGAAATTAACAAATGCAATTACCATTTCAGGTGTCGTTTATCTCGTTCTGAAATCCGGAATTTTCAATCAGTCCGCTTCAAAGTGAGTGCGTACGTTTTGCGTTGTTGTTGGCGTGTCGGTGACCAAAAGTCCTCCTGCTGTGGAATGTTCCGTGTCACATTCTCTTGCAGCGCTGTGATGGGCGATATGCTTGTTCGCATACTTGACCACAATTTGACGGAAGTTGCGTACCCTGCAGAAGTAGCTGGCCTGAGGTGAGTGTTGAAAAGACTTGGTTGGTCAGCCTGTTCCCAGCAAAACATGTTTCACCACTCGCTCTTCTGCTGTTGTAGCTACGAGTTTCTTTGCCTGCACAGCAACGGACTCCACCTGAAGGTGTCTGGATTCAGCCACAAGTTGCCAGTGAGTGGTTTTTGTGAATGCTTGTGTCATTGTTTCGTTTTGCTTGCTGAGACTCGCCACATTTTGTTCGTCTTTGCCTTTGCACCTTGCTTTGTTGGTTTTGGTCAAGGTTCTGATTTCAGAAACTGCTTGAAACCTTGATTGACCACTTGACGGACCTGGAAGTGACGGACCGAGTGTTCGACATGGTGAAGGAACAACTGAAACGAATCTACCACAACATCTACATCAAGCCTTCCAGCCTGGTCACGTCAGTGTTGCCGTGTCATTGAGCAGGACCCTCATTCGTGAACCAGGAGATGGCTTGAAGTGCACGACATGACTTTTTGTCATTTCAGCGATGTGAGAGTTGCACTGCTGCAGCAGACTCACTGGATGCCCGTGACGAAGCGAGAGTGTCTGGACTCAATCACTGCTGATATGTTCAAGACCTTCTTCGAGCAGTTCAAGAGTCATCTCTTCGTAGAGACTTACGTCCACGGAAACTTCTCGCAACAGGCAAGTTTCTGACAGACAAACAGTCAGTGAGTACGACGCCTTTCCTTCCAGGTGGGTCCGTTTGCCTTGTTGTTGATTGCACGGACTCGTGATCCATGTTTCAGTCGTGTTGTGTTACACCATTTCTAGGATGCCCTGACGATGGAAAAGTACGTTTGTGAAAGGCTAGCTGCATCACCACTTGCAGGCGACAGTTTCAGCGAGGTGTGTGTGTGTGTCACTGGTTTTCAAGTCTTGACTCAGAAAAGCAAAGATTGACCAGTCACGTCCACACCAAGGAGGTGGTTGGCGTGAAGGAGCTGGCAGTAGATTTGAACTGGAAGGAAAACCGCCTTCCTCTTGTCGTTACAGAAGCGAGTGGTGGAGCTTCCTGTGGGTGAACGCTTCTGCCGAGTGCAAAACATCAACCAGGCGGACTGCAACTCGGTCATCGCCAACTACTACCAGCTTGGACCCGCCACAATTTACCAAGACGTCATCGATGACCTCATGGTGGTCGGTAGTTGAGGCAGCTTGTTCATGGTATTTTGCATGTTTTTACGCGTGACGACTCACGGTGGCGTCGGCGTGTGTTGCAATCAGTACGGGGACATTTGGATGTTCCGAGCGTCCCGCCCTTTGGTGAGGGGCGGGGATCTAAAAGTAAGGTGCCCTTCCGAGTGGAAATCAATCAGTGAGTGATCAGGAATCACCACCAACCAAAACCGAAAGAGTCGGCGTGCCTGCACACCTGATGGTGTTCGTGTTACACGGCAACAAGACAGTTTTTCGAAACGTTTGTCTTGTCTTATTGTCAGTATCACATGGAGGAACCAGCGTTTGAATACCTGCGAACCAAGGAGCAGCTGGGATACAGTGTTTACGCGAGCAGTCACAACACGCTGGACACTGTTGGCTTCTCGGTGACCGTCTGCAGCCAAGCACACAAGTTTGGGTTCGTTACCCGTTGAACGACGCTCCGAAATTCTGTGAGTGCGATCAAAGAGTGACGTGGTGGGTTCGTTTTCTTCAGAATGAAAGAGTTGAACGGGAAGATGGAGGATTTTCTTCTGAAGTTTGCTGCAGACATTGACAAGATGACTGAAAATGATTTCCAGAAGTTGGTACGACGCGGCACCAGACAAGCTTTGGCATTGATCCAATTGATTGAGCTTTTGATGATCAATTGATGCGAGTGCTTTCCCGACAGGTTTCGGCCATGATCACTCTGAAGAGTTGTCAGGACAACAACATGGCGGAGGAGGCGCAGAGGAACTGGCTGGAGATCGTCGACAGAAGATACGTCTTCGACAGACTGGCGCGACAAGTGCGAGACGATTCTCTCAAAAACTCGGCTGCTTTGTATAACGCTTCTGTCGGGCGTTCGACACTGTTCTGTCCACTCTATTCACAGATCGACGTGCTGAGGAGTCTCACACTGGAAGAATTCCAGAAATGGTACCACTCCAGGATCCCGTCTGGTGGCAGCGCCAAGAAACTCAGCGTGCAGGTGCGTAGTTTTCCAGAGTCCATCTGGGCTTGAAAGTCTACTTTAGAGCACGTCGCGGCGCAACTCGGTGCTTTACGCGCTCCTCATGTTCACTCACCTCACTTTACTCCTTCATATTTTACCCAATTTGGAATTGCTTTTTGCCTGCATTTTGTTCTGTGTGCACCCTCTGGTGTCCCTCTCCCTCGCGTTGTGCGAGGTTGGTGCTCAGAAACTGAGGTGACGAACATTCCTGGCACCTCTTTTCAGGGAGCGCAAATTTGTCATGTGTCCGATGTGTTTTCGCAGGTTGTTGGGAACCCGAATGCAAAACGTTCGGCGAAAACAAGCGAGAGTGAGGACGGGGATGGGGACGAATCAGAGGACGACGCGTCCTCGTCAGACGAAGACGAGATGGAACAGGACGGAGACGAGTCTTTCTCTGGCGAAGAGGAGATTCCCGAAACCCCAGTGGATGTTCCCGCCAAACTGAAGTTTCTCCCGGTGGAGGAGGAGATTGTGGAAAATAACATTTCAGACATTAGGAAATTCAAGGATGGACTCAAATTGTACCAAACTGCCAAGCTGTGATGAAACCCGAACTGCTTACCTGTATTTTATCAACACACCTTGACGAAACGTGGAAAAGCAAGATTCGAAATGATTCTGCGAAGACGAGTTTGTGTTGATACAGTGTGTACGGCACACAAACAAGATTCACAATTGAAAGGTTTTTATTAGAAATGCTCGTTTTCATTTGTGCGTGAACAGTGCTTCACAGACTGCATGCAAGTGACTTTTCCCCCTGAATCCGTGAATTTGGATGTGATTCAAGTCAAGAAATAGATGAGCGAAATCTGGGAGCGGTGCTACTTTACATGACTGCAGCAACAAGAACATGTAGCAAAAGCATCATTGTTCGCCACGAAGTACAACAACGAACAAATACAGAAAACTAATTCGCGCGGCACAATACAACGAACGAACAGTAAGCAATGCGAACTTGTTGAGCACCATGACTGTCTGTCATTGAATACTGGGTGTAAATTTCCCCAACTCAGGAGAATGACCAAAACGATATTCGCTTCAACGGGCCTCGGCAGCTTCTTGCACGACGCCGTTGTTGTCCACGTACGGCGACTGGTACGTGTCCATCGGAGAGCAGCTGCACACGAGGTTCTGATCCCCGTATATGTCGTCGATTCTACTCACTGACGGCCAGAACTTGGTGTCTGGTCGCACGAAGCTCTACAAGTGGAACAGAAAATGCAAAATGTCCGCAGAACTGGAAAGTGAACGCTGAGAACGGAAATGAATACCCAACATGTACTCACTGCGGGGAAGGACCCCATTTCGCGAGGGTACGGTCGGTTCCAGTCGCTGGTGATCACGTCGCCCAGGCTGTGGGGCGCCATCTGCAAAAGCGATTTTCCGCGAATCGAGTGCGTTTGAAAGCGCTGTGATGCGTGAAAACTGCTGTCATCACAACACTCACCTTCAATGGGTTGACCCGTTTGTCTAACTTTCCTTCCTCGATGAGCTGAATTTCGTGTCTGATGGCTGAAACGAACAACGAAGTGCACACCAGTTTGTTCAAAAAGCAAGCACTATTCATCAGAAAAGGAAACGAGATAGCTACTTACAAATAAGAGCATCGCAGTAGCGGTCGAGTTCCTCTTTGTTCTCTGACTCAGTCGGTTCTATCATCAGACATCCAGACGTCGGGAATGACATGGTCGGTGCATGGAATCCTGAAAGCGAGCAGCAATCAGCAAAGTGCTTCACATGAAACACGATTTACAGTCCAGACGCAGATACGAGGCGCTGCCAAAAAAACTTCCAGGCTCAGTCCCTGAGCTCAACAAGGGAAAAGAAGTTTGAAGTCACTGCACAAACCGTAGTCCTGCAAGCGCTTCGCAATGTCGATCACTTCCACATCCGAATCTTTCTTGAAGTCTCTGCAATCAATGATGAACTCGTGCGCGCAGAAGCCGTCCTTGTTTTTGAACAGGATCTTGTAGTAGCCCTCGAGCCGCCGCAACATGTAGTTCGCGTTGAGGATGGCTGATTGAGTTGCTTCTCGCAAGCCTCTGGCTCCCATCATCTGCAAGAACCAATTGGTAAAGTTAGCCTCAGTCAGGGAGCCTTCACAGAACAGAAATGCAGATTCTTGTGTCAAGTCGACAGCTCCGTCACCTTGATGTAGGCCCATGAGATGGGCAATATGGCGCTGGATCCGTACGGCGCTGCGCTCACAGTGCCAAACGCAGTCTCCACGACGGCGCCAAATGGCGTCACAATTGGGTGCGACGGCAGGAAAGGAGCCAGGTGAGCTTTCCTGGAATTGCACAACATTCTTCGTGGTTCCACTCTGCGGTCCAAGAATGCCGTTTGCGTGTGTGCGTTCGGCACAAGCATCTCAAGACGGACGTGAATCTGTGTACAATCACTTACACTCCAATGGGACCCATTCCAGGTCCACCACCGCCGTGTGGAATGCAGAAAGTCTTGTGCAGGTTGAGATGCGACACGTCCGAGCCGTAGTCGCCTGGTCTGCACAGTCCGACCTGCGCGTTCATGTTTGCACCGTCGAGGTACACCTGTCCTCCATAATCGTGGATCACGCTCAACATCTCACTGAAAAAGAACAACATTGTGCTTCTCAAAACTACCTTTCAAGCAAATGCCTGCAAATGCCAAGCATTCTTACACCAAAAAGCATTGTACCTGACATCGGCATCAAACACGCCGTACGTTGACGGGTACGTGATCATGAACGCTGCCAGCGTGTCTTTGAACTTCTTTGACTGAAGGAAAAGAAAACCAAGTGTGCAGAGAACACGAATTGGTGCTAAATGTGTGTGGTGATGATTGCAGGTCAAACACGTACGTTCGCACTCAGATCTTTCAAATCTATGGACCCCTTCTTGTCCACTTTGATCGGCTGGACCTTCATCCCAGCCATCTGGGCGCTCGCCGGGTTCGTGCCATGCGCCGACTCCGGAATCAAACACACCTGGAACGATCAAGGAAAGGCTGTCAGTTTTGACGCCAGACTGCCTTGTCAGCAAAGAAATTATCCGTCAAAACCGATGGCAGAAAATGTCTGTCAGTCACCGTTCTCTGATGTTCGCCAATTGACTCCAAATATGCCTTGATTGCTCTCAGTCCGGCGTACTCTCCCTGTGCTCCGCTGCAGTATACAGAGAATGGCAGGAAACACACTCAATATTGCATCATTAAACCGAAGACAGCAAGGTACCTGTTGGGCTGGAACGAAATGTTGTCGTATCCGGTGATCTCACACAGGTCCCTCTCGAGCTCCTCGAACAGCTCGCGGTACCCCATCGCCTGCTCCTCGGGAACGAACGGGTGCAAGTTCGCCAGCTCCTCGTACGAGCACGGCTGCAAACAAAACGTCAACTGACTCAGTCGCTTCACCAGTTTTGTTGCGTTTTCGTTCTCGCTCTAAGAATGACACGGGTTTCCGAACGAACCATCATCTGCGCGGTGCTGTTGAGCTTCATGGTGCAGGAGCCGAGCGGGATCATGCTGTGCACCAGCGAAATGTCCTTGTTCTCCAACGTTTTCATATACCGCACGATGTTCGTCTCCGACTGGAATCTGTTCACACAGCACTGTTTAAAATGCTTGATTCATACAAAGTGTTCTCAGCAATCAGGAACAATTCATGAGACTATGTCGTGGCAAACCTGTTGAAGACTGGATGTGTCAGGTACTCGGACGTCCTGTTGAACTCAGATTGCAGCAGGCTTTTCTTTGGCATGCCGTTGCTGCCTGTGATGTTTTCTGCTATTTCAGCCTGCAGACAAACAGAACACATTCATGTACTTGCAAGCAAGGGCTTCGTTTCAACAAGTGCTTGCTGACACAAGAACAGGTCTTTTGTTCATCTGCAAGAGAGACACAACTGGTGAATTTTTATCTTGACCGCGAGCCTCTGATAACACACATGCAATTTCCACACACAACTCTCCCAGTCAGTGCCCCGAATGCCCCAAGTGGAACCTGCAGCAGTCACAACAGACAGGAAAATCTTACAGGAGTGAGATGGTGAGAAAGGAGGAGGCTTCTGCACAAAACAAAACATTTCCTTCAATGCATCATTGCTTGCAAACACAAACTGCCGGGAGACAAGACACGGCAGAACAAATTCAACAGGGTACCAGGCCAAATTGAGGAAATTTTCATCAGATGTTTGTTTTGCTTGTATGTGGAAAGACGATGAAATGTGATGGACATTGACAATTACACCTGACACGGGCACACTTCAAGTCATGATATAACAAAAGGAAAATTGTACTTTGTCTTACTCACCAGCTGGACAGAAAGTACACAAACTTACCAAAGTTTTACAAGATATTAGAGGGAGCAACGAGGTTTCGGCCACTCATCAAACTACAATAACACAAACATCGAACAACCCCTGAGTCTTTGTCGACCACCAAACCTTTCGGTTCACAGTCTCTTTCAATTTTTGACGAAGTTATTGTCTCCAATTCTTTTCTTGAACTGCGCCTCCTGAACAACAACCATCAATGTCCTGTTGCTTAGGTTTGTTGTCCCATCGTGACACATCCCCGACAACTTACCGCAGTCATGTCAGACTCGAATATCTTCAATAAGTCATTCAGATCTTTCTCTTCAACCGTCTCATCCACGGAGATGGCGACCTGGACCACAGAAACAAACGATTGCGTGCACTCTTCAAACAATTCAATCTGTATAATTTACGCCTCTGCAGCCTTCCTCACGTGCTCTTCGTCTCGGAGTCGCAGGTTGATCTGTATCGCCTCCGCTCTCTGTCTGATCGCCTCCACGCCGTCCTTCGGTTTAATGTTCAACGTGTCGAAAAACACTCCTGTCGTGATTTCGTGCCCTGCCTTCCGGATACCTGTTCAACGTATTTTCGAGGGATGAAGATGTTGAATTGTGTCCAAGGAACCGAGCAAATACACCCAGAATTTGTGAAGGAAGCAAACTCATTGCACCTTCTGCAAGAATGGCGGCGCCATTGTGCACGCGGGTGCCGATGTGTCTCAGGCCTCCGGGTCCGTGGAACACAGCGTACATGGCCGACATGTTGGCGAGCAGGGCCTGGGCGGTGCAGATGTTGCTGGTCGCTTTGTCTCTGCGGATGTGCTGCTCCCTCGTCTGCAGGGCGAGACGGTACGCTTCGCGTCCTGCTGCATCCCTGAGGGGCAAAATTGTCGTTGGCAGAAATCAACACTGTATGTTGAAGGCAATAGCAAGAGTGTTGCGAGAAAATAATGATCAAAGTTACCTAGTGACTCCCACCATTCTACCAGGTATGAGTCTCTTGAATTCCTCTTTGCAGGCGAAGAATCCAGCGTGCGGGCCCCCGTAGTACAGAGGAACTCCGAAGCGCTGGCTGGTGCCCACTGCGATGTCAACACCAAACTCCCCGGGAGATTTCAATATCGTCAACGCCAGCAAGTCAGTCGCACAGATCACCAATGTCTGCATACAATCAGAACAAATGTGTGCCGCGTCTGATTTCACAAAACACAACGCCAAGAACAAACGAACGGGAACCTCATCTCTCACCCCATTCGCGTGTGCGTTCTCCACCACTTCAGTCAAATCGTACACGTTGCCCTCCGTGTCTGGGTACTGCAGAATGACGCCGCTGAACTCACGGTTGCTGAAATCCATCTGACTTCTCGGGCACACATCGATCTCGAACCCCAATGCACTGCAGAACAAGTTCGTGAAACACCAACGTGAAAACAAATCCAAACTCACGTACGACTCGCATGTCAGTTTCATTTTGCTGACGACGAATTTTTGTTTGTTGTGTGGGCGTACTCACTCTGCTCTCGTCTTCATGACAGCCATATTTTGCGGGTGACTTTTGGCATCCACGTAAAACTTTCTCCTCTTGTTTTGCCTGGGAAAATATAATAACATTCGTCGAAACCCTGAGTCGTGATGGTTCAATGCTTGCGGAAGACTGTCATAACAAAATATCCAGTTTGGTCTACCTGAAGCAGAGACCCATTGCCTCAGCACAAGCAGTGGATTCGTCCAACAGAGAAGCGTTCGCCATCATCAGCCCCGTCATATCGCTGATCATTGTCTGGTAGTTCAACAGTCCCTCCAGTCGGCCCTGCGCAATTTCTGGTTGGTACGGTGTGTACTGGGTGGTCCTGTTGGCAACAGGGTTTTGAGTTCTCGTGCAGTGGAAACATCAAGCTAACATGAACGGAAAACGTAAAGTTCACATAGTTTCTGTCCACAGAGATGGGCCGAGAACACAGGTCTTTCACCAATTTTTTGTCCTGTGGGCAACTGTTTTCAGGTGATTTGAGGTGGGTTGCGCGATTTGGGCTCAAATGAGCCAAATCAGTGTGAGCCAAATCAAAGCACTTGTAGGCAGTGTCTTCCAAAAGTATGTGTACAAGGTTGAGTCAACAAATTTGTGGATTACCATGGTTGGTACCTCGGCAGACTGTTGCATCAGACTTGCTTTGTTTGCCTGCATTTTACACAGTTCTTGTGCAATGACCAACACAGGCAATGACTAGGTCCTTGCAGTCTGTAGTCTGTGAGTGCATGGTGCTGACTGCTCTGAGTGCAGACAGAGCAGTTCCAACCATGATAATTGATGAATTTGTTGACTCAACCTCATACAGCAGTTTCATTGTCAAGATGAGGATTGATTTGGGATCTTTTGGGCTCTTTTGGTATATTTTGGGTTGGGGATAATGCATGAAGAAGGAATTTGTCAAATTTGAATTTTTGGGTTTCTGAGGTCAGAAAGGTCAAATTTGGAAGTAAGCAAGTCCACAGATACCCGG
>JAAUXT010136543.1_pt1 | contig 22913 bp, 23 predicted proteins | sample 7278171 | NCBI WGS metagenome assembly JAAUXT01 (sample SAMN14350112, study PRJNA611818) | marine sediment metagenome | isolation source: surface marine sediment (1.8m) | place: French Polynesia: Moorea | collected 2018-08 | reverse complement strand
TGGTTTGGTAAGCACCCCCACCCACAAACCGCCGGTTATATTTTTTAAAGTTAGGGTCATCCCCCCCACACCCCCCCCCCATAGGGAAATTTGCTTGGTGGTCCAGATCTGAAGTAAAAAAAATTTCAATTTTGTTAGGGGTTTTGGACTTAGAAAATTTTCAGTCAGCAGGACCCTCCCTCCCTCCAGGTGACCTTGTTCAGACATTGCTTTCTGAATACAGCATCACCTGTATCTTTACATCCATGGAGCACATATCTCAACACACATCTCAACTGTGACACGGCGTGTGTCTTCACCACCAGGTGATCTAGTTTCGTAATTTTTCAGAGTATGGAGGTGCGAAATTCCAGGTTCGCGGCCTTTCTCGACATTTTCACGTCTAATACGTACGTGATGGTCATCATGTCTGACCCCAACATCCGTGAGTACCTTTTGTGTTTCCAGCTGCGCTTTTGTCATAACAGCTCGTTGGAGTCGTTCGAAATGATGGAATGTCCAAACATTTGTTGTGTTCTTGTTTGTGACAGCGCCGGCTGCGACGCTTATCAACATAAAGAACGCTCGCAAGCACTTCGAGAAGCTGGAGCGCCTTGAGCAGGGTGGCGGCGCCGTCGGGCTCAGTGGCGCCGCCAGATAGCGCCGTGTGCCGCCACCGACAGGATCGTGGACGCAGATTGATGTTTGCAGAAAAGAGCGTACGAGGTGAGAGCTGATCGAGGTCCAACCGTTTTGGAACGATGTTCAAGTTCACGAACTTTGTTCGTGTGGAGACCTTGCTGATAGGTGATGCAGGGGGCGCAAGAGCTGGGAGATTGTGCTTCGAACGTCGTGTGTCCCTGGATGTAGCTGTACTCAAAAGTTTCTCTTTTCGTTGTCACTTGATGCCGGAAAGCCTCGTCGTGAAGTGAGACAGCGAAGCACACTGGTGTACTTGTAGTTTCTTCGTGTTTTCGCGTTGAACGCGAACCGGTAACCATTTGATTTGTGGAACAACTCGCTTTTGTCGCTTCAGTTGAAGGGCAACACGTCATTTATCCACAGGTGAAGTAATGTTTTCAAGCGGGCAAGAAAGACACTTTGGTCAATGAAGGGAACTTCTTGATGTTCTTGTTGGTCTTGTGCGAGGTCTTCCTGTTCAGCCCCTGTTTGTCGCGCCGTTGTTTTGTCCACAGGAAAACAAAGATAACGGTTTTACACAAGACAATAAGACATTTATTTCTTCAATTAAAATCGCTTTACAAAACAAATACAGCAAAGGAAGCCCACACAAAGCTTCACGTTACTTGGTGACAGCGGAACAGCAGTTTCGGGCCGAGAAGTAACTTTCGCAAAACGTTGGAGGCAATGGGTGACAGAATGTACGTCGGAGCCGAACTGAAACCATTATAGCGGCACACTTGAGTAAAGATTCATGGAACACCACAGAAAGTTTGCAAAAATGCGCAAACTTGCATTCAGACATTTGCAAATGTCAGGTGAAATTCCTGTTGTACACATTCGCTCACAGCGTTTCGAGAAAGCCACAAACTAAATGTACGTCAAGATGCTAAAATCCGTTGACAAAGAGCAAAATAGGCTCCGTTATGCGTGGAAGTCCGGCAGAAATGCGTTGTTCTTCCCTTGCACCAGGTGAAAATAAGTTCTCCGTTATCAAACATTAAGCCATTCTGTGCACAAAAATATGCTTGTTTTGTAATAAATAGTTTGGTACAAAACACGACTGCAAGCCAACTAACGTTCTTTTGTGAAGCTGGGTGCCGAAAACAGTGGATCCACAAAGTTCTACAACTGAAAGTGAAAAGCTGCGCAAGGTCTACTTCGTTCTCAGCGGGTGTGTTCGGCCAGTCTGCACATTCAGTTCTTGCCATGAACCATTTACAGTGCACGCAATCGAAAGCCACTTTCCGCGCACACGCTTACAATGTGAAGGAGAAAAGGGGTGCTACTGTTCCTCTAATTTTGTCCAAACTTTGCAAGCCTGGAACTCACTACGTACATGTGACATACATGTGTGTTTCAGTCAAGTGACAAACTGACTGTTGAAGAAAATGTTTTGCCAAGAAATCGAAGTGAGCTTCTACAGAATAGTTCTACACATGGATATATTTGCATTTCTACAATGACTCAGAGTTTATCTGGAATTCAGTAAATTAAAAATTTCCTACTTCATAAGCAAAGCACACAGTTTCTGGAAAAGTTGAATCAAGCAAGTTGGCCACTGAGGCACTTTTATGTACAAGATTTCTTTGTTTTTCAATTCATCCAGAAGCTCTTGACCTTTGTCATTTCGCAGTGAGTTTGTTTCTGAAGGCAGAAAAAGCGTCACCACGAATGTCTCACAAAGAACAAAAGTGCTGAATGAAGAGAAGATTGATCCAACACCTGTGCCATCACAATTTAACACATTGTAGCACATTGTAACAAATGACATCATCGTCTCGCAAAGGAGTTACCCTACAGCATGCCTCAAGTCCGTCACACCGACCGTCGTTTTGATGAAAGAAACAAGTTTTGCCTTTGCTTCGACGGAGTCGCAAGCATCACCACCGTGCTTCACCTCAAAGACCCGAGGGTCAAACACAGCTTGCGGCGACTCGCAAAACCAGAACCATCGTCAACAGCGTTCGTTCGGGCGACAGATCTCCCACCATGTAGACTCCACATCCTTCTCAACACTGTTTGCATATCACTGCCAGAATCTTGCAGATGTTATCGTACAAAAGCTAATGAAACTGAAACGAAATCAAAGTCTAAAAAAACATGCCTTTTAGCGGCGATTCAAACCGCAGCTTCAGCAGTTATTAAAAAACGAGCCACAGTACATGAGCGCGCGGTGTTAGCATCAAAACACGCTGTCCTTCCACAACAATATTCAAAAAAACTTCAAAAATAGAGAATTCTCAAATCACTCGTCAATATTTGTGTAAATAATCAAGAAATGCATAGAAAATGGATACAAACCATCACATTAATTTGAATGAATACAAAATAGCATCGGTCCTTCATGCATTTACGGTAGTTCAGGAGGAGAAAGCACATTGTGATTCGTTTCACACTGATGGTGTTTTTGATATTCATGCTCAGATCTGACACATACGGGTACATTGTCGATCACTGAACAACACAAACTTTTGTACTCAAAATTCTGAACTTCGTCCCCAACTGACGGGATCCACACGGACAGATTCCTGGTCACAATGCGCTTCATATCCACTTCACAGGCAAGTCACAGTGTTCAAGCAGGACGAAAGCAGAACTTCACAATCTGATCCCAGAATGACAAGTTGTTTGTTCACAATGGTGTTGGAGGGGCAAATGTGCATGGATTTCTCGGCAACGGATCACTGAAGCAGAAACGGAGCACCACTGTTCGACACTGAGTGACTAGTTACGCAAAAGAAAACGCGCATACGGTTATGTTTCATGCTCACCTGATGAAAAAACAAACTTTGCATTTTGATGCTTCAACCCAGACGCAATGATACTCGTGTGAAAATGCTGTTTCAATCAAAGCAAATCTGCGCATGGATGCGACTGCTCGGAATTCCTTGAAGTTTTGGTGTCACGGACGACCGTCAAGGGAATGCACCAAACAATTCCCAAACTCATCATGTTGAAGGAGACTTTTTTTCAAAATTCACGCTCAAAAAACGCACACATGGATTGAAGCAAACTGATGCTGGAAAAAATTGGGGTGGTCCCTGCTCATGTTTGTGTTCAACACTTCTCGTTCAGTGCTTTGAAAAGAGAAACACTCTCGGCAGAGCTCTCCGACTTACAAAATCGATGTTGTCTCCATAAAGGTATCAAAAGCTACAAATGTTGACTGCTTGCACCTTCTGACAGCGTTGTTGTCACACGTGCACATATTTGTCAAGTAAAGTGCTTTGAAATACATAATATCAGAATAGACTTTCTTCGATGGCAAGTTTTGAAAAACGAATCACTTCTTCAGATGTTGCGGTGAGCTCTACCACTGTGTCATTTTTTTTCGAGGTTTTATATTTTGTGGGAATTGTTGAAACTTTCACTGTCTAAAGCATTTCGTCCAAATTGTTCACTTGCCGCACAGCTCTATTCTTTCTTTTCTTCTGTTGGTTCTTCTGTTTTTGCCTCCTCTTCTTTTTTCTCTTCCTCTTTCTTTTCCTCTACCGCTGGCTCTTCTTTCTTTTCCTCTTCCTTCTTCTCCTCTTCTTTCTTCTCTTCGGCTTTTGTTTCTTCGCCCTCAGCCTTTTCCTTCTCTTCAGTCTTTTCCTCTGAAACCAAAAAAGTAGTCACGGTGAGTACACTGGTCATACGATTTTCTGCCCCATATCGTCAATTTGATCTTGAATGAGTGAGCACACAAAGTTCAGATATCCAGACGATCTGACCTTCAGCGGCCTCCTCTCCGGTGCCGACGGCTCCGTTCGCCTCTTTCTCGCCCTCCTTGGCCTCCTCGCCCTCTTCCTTCTTCGCCTACAAAACAAGATCTGTTGTCAGTGACTCAGCTTCAGCGACATGTCGGGTGTCGGCGGTCGGCGTGTGTGGAAATGATGCAGGTGTTGCCTGATTGTTCTCTTGGACACTGACAGCGTGTTTGAAGAGGAGTAAAGTCCCACGCACCTTCGTTTTCTTGACCTTCTTGACGACGAGTCCTTTCTCGATCATAGTCTGTCCCATCTCGACAAGCGTCTCTTGCGCCTCGCGGGGAGTGATGCCCAGCACCTCCTTCATCTGTGGAGCGAGCAACGCGAACTGAGCTGAGCACGAAACCACACCTCCAAGGAAGGTGCTTGAACTTTCTTCAGTGTCCCGATTTAAGACCGTGCGTCTTACGGAAGAACGAAAATTTTCAAGGCGGCGTACCTTAGTGTTGTCGAGCTTGTTGACTTTGCCGATGTGCGGCAACATGGCCTTGACGTCCTTGTTTATGAGACCGATCATCTTGGTGGCGAAGGTCGGGCAGCCCATGGTCGGCACGCTGTAACCTTGCGGCTTGAACTCCTTGGCGAGGATCTGTGCGATCTCCTTCAGCCACATGCCCTGACCGAACACCAAGTGCCGCTGACCTGAAAACATCGCCGGTGGTCAAATTTGAGTGAATACCACAGAATCACAGTTCCGGCCATCGCAGAACTTTACGTGACCACACCGGCAGAAGTGAGCAATTTGGTGATGAGATTTGCGAAAAAAAAAAAAAAAAAAAAATTGAAAAGTGCTGGGCTGTGCTGGGCACGAACCTGCGGCCTCGGCGACGGTCATGCCCTTGATGTGCGCTGCCGCCACGTCGCGCACGTCACCCACGTGAAAGTAGATTTTCGGGACGGCCGGAATCCCGCGCTCCATCAGCTTCTTCGCGATCTGCACGAGAACAACGATCAGCTGAGTGACGCTGTCATTTGACGATTCATTTGTCGTGCAGCACTGCACATGTTGTACTCATACATATGGATGTGCGGAGCTACCTCGAATGAATTTTTTTGAAAAGAAGAGCAAGAAACCATTGTCAGTAGAAACAAGCAACATGCCTCCAGCTCAGCGCAGTGTCTGAGAAAGCACGCGCTTGTGTGGCTGGGAGAGCGGACTCACGTCGATGCTGCAGCTGGAAGTGGCGGAGCAGGTGACGGGACCGAGCACGACGGCCGGGTTGATGACGACCAGCTCAAACCGCTCTTCCTCTGCAAACACACAGGCGTTGAGTAAATCATCCAACAATATTGACTGTCCACTCCCCATTGCCTACTTGTCTCACAGAACTGCAACACATAATGTACTGCTCGCTTCTCTGTTTTGGTTTGTTGACTTCGGCGTGGTCAGCGCAGACCCGAAAAGAACAAAGACCAGTGCACGATCAGACCGGTGGTGAGATTTATTTGTTTTCGAGCTGAGCAGACAAGTCCAATTTTTGGCTTCGTGTTTCAGGATTTGTGAGTGTATTTTGTCCGCAGAGAGGCAAATTGGACTGATCAGTCGAGCAGACCGAGGTGTGGCGGAAGAAGTCGCTCGTGGATCTACCTGGCAATTCTTTGATGAAGTCGAAGGCAGTCTTCTCGAGCAGAATGCGGCTCTTGGAATAGAGATCGCTCGCCTTGTCCGCCTCCACCGTCTCCTCCTCGTTGAAGGTCTTGCTCACGTCAGTCGATGTCATTCCACCTGCATGACGCAAACAAAACGTGACTCCCACAGCGAAGCGTGACGCAACTAGCGACTGGTGCGAGTACATCCATTTCGAGTGGAGACAACTGGGCTCGTGAACAAATGATACGTGAGCAGCGGGGAAGAGTATCCGTTTTGTCTGGGGCACAATCTTGAGTGGAGCTTTGACGGTCGAGCGAAGCAAAACAACTGCATCGTTGGGTTAAGCAGTGGTCCATTGGGTGCATCCAACACCAGCACGCGGTCTGTGCTTCATCTACCCGTCAAGTTCCATTGAGACTGACTCAGCTTCTGGTTGTACACCGCCGTTTCCACGGGCGGCAGAATGTTGGTGGACCAGTCAGGTGGGGTTCAGGCGACGGTGTGTCAATTTTGGCAGAGCGCAGGAGACGGGTTGCGCGGTTTACATCAGGGCGGGAGTGGCTAGGTGTGGGTGAACCGGCCGAACACAGGTACAAGGCCCGGACGAAAGAGTGTGCGGTGCACTCACCGAGCACGGTCTGGGCGGAACTCGTGAGCACGAGACGCTTGATCTTGTGCTTCTGACACGCCTTGAGCACGGCGGTCAGTCCGTCCACGATCGGCTTGGTCACCTCCTCCTCGTTGGTCCCAGCGCGACACGGCACGGGCTGCGTCGCCGTGTGGATGACGAACGAACAGTCCGCGATCGCGCTGCAGAACAGGTGAAATGTGAACGGAAATGAAAATACATTTCAACAGTCTCAATTTGAAGGGAATATTGATGAGTATTCTGGCCATGCAGTCCCATTCGGCTGTAAGACAACTCGAAAAAGAGACCACATGAATATGAGAACTGCTCCATTTGAGATTTCCATCAGTTCTGCACGTGGATGGGTTCTTGATATTTGTGAACCAGGTCAAGTCGAATAGAGCAGAACAGGGCAATCTGGTGATTGTGAGGCAAATGGACCAATTAATTCTGGAAACCTGAAAGGTTCCTCCAGCAAGCCAAAATATTTCTAGAAATCTCCCTTCGAAATTTCTGCCTTCGAAAAGCCGATGATCAGTCGGGAATATGAGCGATCGTTGTTCGAACTGGTGACTCTTTCAACAAAGTCAACAGATTTGGTGCAATGAGACGGGAAAAAACACGTGATCACACTTCAGGAAAAGCACAACGAAATATCCGATTGGAGATTGTTCTCATTGCTGTTTTGTTTGTCATTCCAAGTCAGATTCTATACACAGTGGCGACAGGTGGGACAACAGAAATGGTCGTATTGCGTGCGACCCTGATGTCACCACAACCTTTGTCTCATAATTCATTCACAAGTCCGCCGTCGCGATGATATTGCCATGACTGGCGGACAGAGAATTTTCTGTTTGCAATGCAGCACTGTTTTCCGGAACAGTGATATTTCTGTGGATGACTGTATGAACATACATTATGCACGACAGCAGGAACATAAAAATAGATATAATTTTTCCGGAGGCACGCGAGAAGGTCCCCCTCATTTCCACCTATTGGTGAATGATAGCATTCGCAGAAGGACTAAATGAATAGCAATTGGACTGGCCTAATGTCTGCTTCTGCAAAACAAGTGCCACGGAAAAGGTGATCATATTTTGTGCAAAGTCAAGCAAAAGGAAAACATTTGGCGTCCTCGATTTTCGCGCTGAACGCACGTCGATTCGTTCGTGCCGACTGCCGGTGCTTTCGGAGCGTAAATCAAACAAGCATATGGCATTGGTGGACAATTCCGTGAAGGCAACTGTCGGTCAGTTTGTGTCCATGTCGTTCGATAAAGTGAATGAGCATTGCCATTCTCTGGACAAAAGAGCTGAAACTCACGTCTCCCATGTTTCGGGTTTGGTGAGGTCGGCCTCAACGATCTCGACGGGGTGCGTCGCCTCCGGAGCAAGCTCCCTGATTGGTTTCAGTTTTTCCTCATCCTCTGTGCTGCGCACGCTCACGCGCACGCGCTGTCCGTCCTGCTGCAGCTGCTGGATGATGTGTGACGCAATGTAGCCGCTCCCACCCGTCACCAGCACAACTGAAATAGCAAAATGACACCTTTGGGATCAGGGAGCACATAACATGCTGAAGCAGTTTTCTGTAGACGGAGTTGGACACACAGCGCCTGACTCGGCAGAACGGAGACAGGGAGCGTGAAGCTCAAGGTGGACGACTGGTACAGAGCGACACGTTTGCAGCTGCGTATACGAGCCCCGAAATAAAGCCTAAGATGAAATTCCAGGACTGAACATAACAAAGCAACGAACGTGGACAACAACATGAACCAAACGACTGCACAATCGCCACACAAAATCACCACATTTTTCGGTGACATTCCGTTCGCACACATGTGGTCCGCCTGCACAAAACCATGCATCAATGAACACCGGACATCAAGCTGGCACTGCTGAGACCACGCGACGCGACTTCGCCAAGAACAAGTTGTTCGTCGAAATTGATTCTGAAATTAAACCACCGAAATCGTCAAGGGAACAGCGCGTCCGAAAGCCAGATTCAGACGCACCTTGTGAGTTGCTCTGTTCATAAAATGGTCTCGTTGTGGCGGAATCAAGATTTATGGTCCTATTAGCGACGAGACCAGTTCTGTAAATCATTTTTTGACAAAAATAAATAATAAATTAGTATTATTTTGACTGAGGAGACATATTGGTGTGTAGCTGCTTAGAAATGCCTTATTAAGTCCGAAGCTGCTTTTGTGGTGCGATCGGGTGGAACACTGTTTGGTCGCACTGCGCACAAAGGGTCGTTTATCAACAGGCAAACGGCGCCTTCCGTGCGAAATGAACTTTTTCTGCAATGTGTGGCTGCATAGAACTGTTAGCCACTTCAACATATGCAAGAAAGGAAAGCAGCAGCTCGTGAACGTCGCATTCAGCTCCCTCACAGAGCGCATAACCAGACTGTAAAGACAGTTTTACTGCCGCAATCGCCAGGCGACCAGATGGAGGTGCGGACGGAAGCTTCGCCAATCACTTGCTGATCAGGTCACTGTCAGTTGTTGGTTCATGCAAAAACACAGCGGGCTCAACGATTTATCAGTCGGTACAGCGATGATAAAATTTATGGCAGGATGTCACCAGAATAATCGAGCCGTCTGAACAAAAGCAACATTTCGTGTAAGTCAACTTCGCTCCGTCACAAAATGCAGGAGGAAAATTTGAGGTGTTTGAGAAACATTTCATCCTTCACGAAACAATTTTTAGAGTCTGCGAGCAATGGTGCAGTGGCACACCCGCCTCTTCTGGAGCTGCCACAAGAAGACTCACACGTTCCTTCGCTACTCTTTCCAACAATCCTTTTTCTTCGTCACTGCGTCTTTTTGAGTCACGTGTCAAATTTTGTACAAGTGAAATGAAATTGGGAGCGTCCGCGCCACAAGCAATAGCTGCAGCTTCTCGACATTTACGACTCGGGCTCAGGGCGGCGTGTGGATGGGCGGCCGCTACCTGCGGATGTGCGCGGAGGAGACTAATGATTCCTCGTGGGAAATACGTAACCAGGCAAAATTGCCATGTTTAGGCACCAAGCCAATCTCTCAACCTCCTAAATCACGCGTGACCAGGACCAGTTTGGAGGCACTGCTGGTGAAGCAAAAATCATATCTGCGTCACCTCCTCAAAAATCTCAGGAGCGTCTTCAATAACCGAGACCAAACACAAGAAACTCGCACCTCTACAGCGAACAACAGCAAAGGCCTGCAACAAAATGCAGCCTTCACTTGCCACCAAACCACTTCACCCAAAAATCCAACGTTTTAGAAAACATCATGTGACGTTCCTCAAATATTTCCTTCTGGGTGAATGACGAGATGGTGACACCACAGCGAGTCAAGGCATCGCAAAAACAGTCATACGCCGCACAAAGAAAAAGTGTCCGCGGCGTCATCTCGTGTAGCTGACAGACGCACTTCGTTCCGCAGTGCAGGGACCAGTACGAAATTAAAAACTCATCAGAAATCTATTTGGGGTGAAACAACAGTCCAACTCAAAATTAAAACCATTTGGCCTGCTCGGATACCGACTCGAATCAATTTGTCGTCTGTTCTATTATCATGAATGTTTAATTGCTTCACTTGGGCGCAATTATCTCTCATTTGATATGGCGAGTGAGTGACAAATACATTGAAAATTTTCAAGTAAATTGCTTCAGATTGGCATTTTTGGTCGGGGGCACTGACAGACCGCTCACCTCTCCGGGTGCGCTGATCCAAATCTACAAAGTGCGCAAACAGTGGTTTTTGTACGGATGCAAAAAATTTCTTTATTTTCTGTGTTACGAGTGTTTGCGTAGACTGTACAAAGCGACTTTTTCGGAATCACAGTGGAGGGGCAGTGTACGGTTCGTCAGACCAATGTTGCGCTGTTCCAAATCTGACAATTCCTCCCCCGATCCGCGAGATTTGAACCACAATGTATCTCTTTGCACACCTGTGACTGTGTGCGGGTTTGTAGACTGCCCATAAAAGGCGCACGCAAAGCGAGCTTCCTGGCGCTCTTTTGTTCCGTGCGGATGCTGCTTTGCGCAAGCAGTAAATGCGCAAGATCCGCTCGTACGGCAAACATGCTGCACGCGTGACTCATGCGCCCAGTTTCAGCTGACAAAGCCTGAAATTAACTCATCTATTGACTTTCTCGTCTCATTAATCACCAAACGCGATTTTGCCACCATAATACTCCCCCGAAAACTGTTGATTCTTGGTCCGTCCGACTGACTTTCAAGTCAATTTCCACGAATGGCACTCGTCCTGTTTTTTCACGAGCATTCGAGTTGTCAGAAGATTGAAGCGTGAAAATACTGCTGTCTCAATCGCGTGGCTTTTGTTGTGCCTTGAGAAAGTGAGCGTGTGGGACAACGCACGTAGGTACGTTTGCTCACATACACGCACACTCACAAGCTCCTGCATAGTTTGCGGCTTTGGGGTGGACCTTTGCCGATGACAGCTCTGAAAGTATCGAATACAATGTGAAAGTTCAGGAAACGTGCATGGTTACATGGTTCGAGCACTTGCTTTTCAAAAAGTACAACAGTTCACTTTGAAAGCACTCAAAAAAGAGCGAATCCAACCCACAGTTGCTTCATTTTGAAGTTTCACCCTGAGAAGGTCTTTTGCTTCTCGAACAGCCATTTGGACCTTTTCCAAGAACCTCCCAAACGCCGATCCACGAGCTGCTGGATCCAGGCCAGAGCGGGACTCGACTGCTTTTCAAACAACACAAAATTTATTGCAAAGGAAACAACCCGCAGACCTGTGGAATAATACCCTTTACTGACTCAACTGTTATTGACTCAACACCAGCCTGATGACAAAAGCCAAAAAAGAAAACGAACAATGGAGCATCAAAGCATTGTTCGTCATAACATGCACGAGACACACCCAGCACAACCACCGGGAACTTTTGTTCATTTGACCTAATTTCCTGAAGCACACTCGCGAACAGATCGACCTTGTTAGGAGGCAGAGGACCCGCATGCAAATAGGATCAGGACCTTCTCATCTGGATCTGCAGTCCGCCTGTCAGGCGGGAGAGTCTGCTTGCGCCCTCATCGAGACCTGATTGCACTGTGAAAGGGCAGTTGGTCGATCAAAACGAAAAAAAGGTGCTTTGAGACAGCTGCTTCTCCACTTGGTTGTGGACGAGACAGACATGAACACAGCTGTTCTTTCAACCACACTCCAAAAGCGTCCGAGTCAAAAATGTTGGATCTCAGAAAGAGAACAATAGGAAATCAACGCGGACGCTCTTCCCTTGCTGTCAGCAAATGTTTCGGCAAAATGACGTCCTTTGTTGTGGATTTCGAGTGCAATGGCAAAGAATTCGAAACAAAAAACTGTTTGATGTAAAATTTCCTGCAATTAACAAATAGGATATATTTTGCACCAAAAGTTTAATCAAATTCAACAGCGCAGCTCTCATGCAAACTTGATTAGGGAGGAGGCACAGGGGTATTGACCATCAGATCATGTGTCATATCGAATGATTCATGCCCCAGATATTGTAACCTCTCAGCCACATCCGCAGCTGAAAGTCTACACGCAGGGCCAGTTTTTGTGCATGTGTGGCCGAATGCAAATATTTGCACAGATAAAGCATGCAGACAGACGGATAAATGAGCCTCGATCGTTCAATCCCATTTTTCAGCTGGAATGCGGACCCCGAGCACGAATTTTCAACCCGAGTTTGGTTTGCTTTGCGGCGATCTCCAAATCAGTTGTTTGCGAGGAAAGATTGCCGTATTGTAAGTCCGACAATTATTCATTCAGGTTCTGGTTCAGAAACAGACGCCAAGCGGAGGAACAGCAGTTCTCCTGTCAGATAAACTTCACAGAGACGTACAAGCTGCGTGCAACTGGAGCCGAAACGACAGAGAATCTTCGAAGGTGACACCAGGCGCTCCTGCAAGGACTTGGTGACTGCGGTCTGCAGATTATTTCGGATGTCATTCGCGTTGTCTGACCAACGACAGTGGCCGTCCAAATTTTGGTCGGAAAATCGAGCGTTCAAGAGTCAAGCGTGACAATGCGTGTCTCCGACTCTTGCGAAGAAATATTTTGTCCCACAGAACATAAAACGGGCTGCAAAGTACCCGTCAGCTGCCTGTCCAAACACTCGTCCCGCACTTGACTCGTCCCACTCCCCTCATTAATCATGCAGCGTGATAGGGTATGGATATCAAGTGGCTCGCAGACAGATTTGCGATAATCCGACACCCTCGGGCGAGACAAACACCACATGCAACACTTGACTTCGCCCCACCTGGCAGGCGCATTGAGTATCTGACATGAGTACCAAAGTGCCTGACCTCAATGTGATACTCGCAAACTTTTAAGTGAACGAACCCGGTTGTTTTGTGACACTATGTCTCGTCCGAATGTTTTGAAATCAACGAAAGGACCTTTCGTTCAGCCACACTTGCAAGTCCAGTGACAACTCGTTCCCTGACGTTCTGCGCAAAAAAATGCAACTGAACAATTCCCCGGACAAACTCTGATTATGGATTCCTGGTGGCAATTCTCGCTTCACATGGCGCTGCTCGAGCCTTACTAGCTGCTTGTAATGCACTCAATGTGCACACACGTCAAATGGAGTTTTCTCCGCAAGCAGCTTTCTGCCCCAGCAACAAGTTGAAGGTAGTTGGTTGCTACGTGAATCGATCGGTCTCTGGGAAATGAATCAATCACCCTCTGCCCTCTCAGAAAACTCTTCCGTGAATGTGTGCGAATTGCGAATGTGGACATGCGAGACCAACACTTCCGCACCGAAGTGCACCGCTTCGCTTCTTGCAACAACGTCTTTCCGCTGATCACACGATGTCGTGTCGCGCAGCAAATCGCTCACAAATTTCAACCCAGGCAGATCTACCAGAAACCTGCACGTGCCTGCAGCGGAGACCACCAGGTTTCCTGGCGTGTGTGTCACTGAGCTTCACGGCAGAATAACAGATGAGACAATCAGTGACTCATTGCACAGATCGCAGAACCGCAATCAATACGGCGGCGACTGATACTCGCGCCGACGAGAGCTTTACGGTCCCGTTGTCTGCCAACAGAATTAGTAACTTTTGCGTGCGATTGTGCGCGCTCTGCGATCAATGTGGGTGAAAATAACACTGCATGACAGAGCTCAGGAAACAAGTGCACGACTCTCGGCGTCGGAAGCGCAAGGAGCCTTTCGTTTCAAACTTTCTTTTCCAGACATTGGTCACTTTGATCTGAGACTCCAAAACCGAAAGCTTGTTTTTTCACTTTTCATGTTGAGCCAACCTGAGCTGTTTGGATCTCTCTTTCCCTGACACGCATCAAGAGCCGAAGATTCAATCGTCAAAACCATAAAACCTGAATTCACTTGGCCTTCACTTGGATGTCAGCACTCGCCGTGTATCCCGTTTCACCTGCTTGTACACTAATTCGCTGTGGCCTCACTGGCCTGCAGTGCAGCCCTTGTGATTGATACAAACTGTTTGATTGCAACCGCTACTGATAAGAAAACGGATCTGACAAGCTCAACGAGAGCCACCGGAAAAGTGCAGCAGTGGATTCAGGCGGCCGGGGAAAGAACAATCCTCCCGACGACCAACGTGTGACCTTCACACTGACCCCGACACGACAGATCTACACTCCATGGCTCAACACGCCATTCTCTGTCAATGTCTTTCACACTTCTGCACACGATGAACCATGAACGCTCGGCCTGGCAAATCTGACAACAAAGTGTTGCACTGTTGACATCACAATCCGCGGAGAAACCAAGAGCCCAAGTAATTTGTGGCTGCAAACATGGTTCTCGTTTGCCGTGCCCCGCGGGTCGAGGTCCCCACCCTCTCGTCGAGGAGCGTGGATCCGCCCGAGGCTGGTGTACTGTTCACCGCGGAGATAACGCGCGCAGCTGCCGAGCTCTGTTTACGCTGTATCAGCTCCCGTCAAACCGCCCGGTCAGCACTGTGCAAAATCCACACTTTACAAGGCAGATTCGTTTGTTGGAAACAAACACCTTGGGTTCCACAGAAAATGGGGCTGGTCAACTTTTCGACCTCAACGTGAGCTGTGTTTTTTTTTTTTTTGCACAAAACACGCCAGCATGAACGTTTCCTCCAAAACGGCACAGAACCTTCTTGAAGACGAAGACGAGTGAACGTTACATCGTCAGGCAGTCGAACGACCCAACAGGCACCTGCTGGCGCAACTGCCACTGAGTGATTGCGACTCAGTCTTGGAAAACTGTTGATCACCCCTGAGGAACACGGAAACTCCGAAGGACACATTTTTGTGAAAGAACCCAATCACATCAGAATCAGACTCTGCATCCATTCGAGATTGTGCTGGCTTCAAGCAATTTTAAAAGCAAGGTACCCCCAAAATAGTTTTGGTTCAGGAATCGGCAACTTCGAACCAAAGTCGTGAATTCGCGTCAGGCGGGGACAAGGCCCATCCATGGGGTTTGCATGGATGTTCTTTGCTTGTTTTCCAGCGTCAGAAAATTGAACGGCACTGACGCAACTTGTCCTGGACGCTCTAAGAGTGCTCGTAGGGCGGCCGGATGTGGTCGATCAGAGGAGACGGTCCTGCGTCTCTGAGGGTGAATCATCCATCACGAAGACCCATCCATCACATTCCTGCTCCGTGAGGAATCCGCAGCAGCTCCTCAGCCAGCGCGCAAAATTGCCTTTTGATGAGGGCAAAATGCAATGTCGACCTTGTGACATGCATGCATTGCAGCTTCGAATGTGTTTTTGATCCGTGATTCCGCCCCACGGAACAGGATGTCACTCATAAATGAGAACATGCGTGCAACCGGGCAAAGGCAAAAACGTGCATGTTGCTCCATGGACATTTCAGAGGAAATTTTCGTCAATAGGCGATCTGGATCTGATGTGGCAGGGGGCATGACCTGCAGCTCTGTTGGACTACACGCTGGAGAATCACACGCGAGAGTGATGAGCATATGGTAATGAAGCATATTTGCGGCTCGGGGGCTCAAGGCACCTCGCTGCAAGATCCCCGTCCCATCGTCTGGCGTGCATTCCCGACATTCTTCTCATTCTACAGCTCGTGCTCTGGGAAAACTTGATCATTTTGAGCATTCTTTTGAGCTCCCGCAAAGGATCATGATCAAGACTTTTTGCTTGAGAAGTGCGGGATTTCCAGATTTCAAGGATCAAGTGCTGAAACCACTTCAGACACTCTGAGAAAAAGGTACAAATCTTGTTTGGCAAAGTGTATTCGGCCACACAAAGAGCCCTTTCAGAAGAAACTTTTTGGCTAACTGACCACCCTATTCTTCAGTTCGGTTCATGTTTGCGACTTTGCGTACCAAACACAATATGTCTGACAATATCCAGACAAATCCATAAATCTCGTCGCACAGATATGAAGCAACAATAAAAAGCGTCATTTCATTATGTTATCTAAATCTGTTGCCACGGTGAATTGATGCATCCTGTTCCCATAGCCACGAGTACTGCTCAAAGTACAAAGTTTGTCAACGCGAAATCGCACACATGCGTTTTCCCCACGTAGAAATTTACCCAAGGCGACAAATTGAGAGTCCACCAAGTTCGTTTTGGAAAATATCGTTGAGATTGTTGTTTCGTCCTTTCTTGATCATATGCGCTACCAATGAGTTTGAAGGTCGACTGCTCGTACTGTCAGACAAACATTACCGCATCTGAAAAACTCTGTTTTCATTCACGCTCCTTGACAGTGTTTGTCTCGAATTTTGTGCCACTGTTTGACCACCACTTGTGCATCAGTGTTGCACACAGATCAACGAGGGTATTCTTTTTCCACGATAAATTCAAGCGTGAAGATTGAGCAGGTACAATCCAGAACAGAACAGCGCTTTCGCGGCTTTTCCTTTCAGAGGATGCTGCTGCGTTCAATGCAGGATATATGGCCGACCGTTTGAAGTGGCACTTAGTTACACCTTTCAACCCTTCCGTCCGTCAAAATGGAAAGAAAACCCTCGCAAGTGGCTTGGCGACAGACGCTGCCCCAATTCCTTCTTTCCTCGACAGCACAGCCATATATTTTTGTTTTCCCTTGTTTCAAAACGCAGCTGCACTTCGGATCCAGAATATTTTGTGAAAACATTTGAGGACCAGTTGGTGCAATGTATTTTTCAGACCGATGAGCCGAATAATATTGTAGCATTTCAATATCGGTGGACTGGTTGAGCTGTATGCCCCAGACAGATTCAGTCCAAGATTTTTTGCATTGACACCAAATGTTGCAATTTGTAATTTTTGACCTGAGCTCAAACCACGCAGGACAGCTCGTCCGTTCAATCGTCTTTCTTCAAAATCTTTTTCAAATTAGAAGTTTCGCGATCTCTTCGACAGAGATTCCGTCAAAGGAAAGACGGAAGAAAGAACCCTGTGGAACAAAATCATAACCAAGTGTTGTCGCTCCATCAACTCCACACGGAATTTTTCAAACACACAAATGCATCCTGGAAACGATCAAGGAAATAAATTCTCTGGGAAGATCGTGTGGAACTTTGTATCGATTCACACGTGTGCACTGCAAGAAAATGAGAGAGACAAGGATGCGGAATTGAACAACTCACGAACAAGACAAAAACCACACGCTGAACAGTTCACCACTCTTTCAAGTTCTTCTTGAGTCAAGGTCTTCTATTTGAAAGTTCAGTCTTGTGCTGAAGTGAGCCCTGTGCACACCCCCTGGATCGGCGAGGGTTCAAGGGTGAAGCGAATGTTAATGGAGCAAGCTGTGGGTTGTAATGTGGGACATTCCTCGTCAGCCATGGCAACCACAACATTTGTCTCTTGATGAAACAATCCAGAGTCACAAGCGGAATGCGTCCGTGGTGTGCGCGGTGCCCCATCATACAAATTCCACCTCTCAGTGTACATGAACAGTACAAGTGCACTGAGTGGCCCAAGGGACTTCTCTCTGAATTTTTTGAAGCATTTCACTGGCCAACCAGAGTCATCTCGGTGATTTCAGCTTTGTCTTCACGAGATCAACGTTGGCACACATCAAAAGCTTTGTTCGTTCAGTTCTGCTGTCTCGTTTTTGAGAAACAACGATGCACTCGAGACTCTGAGACACAGAAAACTCACACTCGATCCATGTCACAGGGATATGTTGCATTTCAACCATGCATGCAGTTGTAAACAATGTGTTTGGATGCTCATGGGAATTGTGATGTCTCAAACCTGGTGGCAAAGCAACCACGGATTTATTTTTCTGTGTCTTGTTTTAGTGGTGCAGCTACGGTCCAGGACAACTCATGCAATTTCTTCATCATCTGTTCTTTTTTTACAAATTTCAAAAAATGGGGATGACCCCCTGGCCAGCTGAGCATGCCATGCAGGCTGCACAACAGGCAGCCCAGGTAAACGTGCTTCAAGTCACCCCTTCGACAAGAACCACAAAGAACAAATTCCTTGGAAGGTGTATACCAACTGAAGTTGTTCGGTCAGTATCAGACGGTCTTTGGATTGGTGCACGCACCGACCGTTTATGTCAGAGACACAACCATAGAACTTCTGTTTGCGGCAAAGAGGAAGAGCCATGCTCATTTTCAGTAGAGAAGAGAACACCAATGGCCAAAAACTAAACTTTGTTCCTCTTGTCAGTGTACTTTGGTTGCCAGGCAAGCAAATCTTCTTGTCAGCCTGTCCTGTCATCATGTGAATGCAAATTGATTTCAGAATGTTCACGCGGCCTTCACATTACGACAGCACAAAATTTCCTGCCGAACGTAATCCAGTCATGTGAAAGGCGAGCCGCAAAAATGTCCCCGCATGATGCTTCTGTTACTTCGCACATCACACAATTCCTCACTCCCCTGATGAGCAACCAATGGTGAATCACTTTGACACCATTTGCTCATTCACTGTGAAAACTGCCGCAGATGCATTGCGAACCTCAACAGAGAGATCTGACGATCCCCTGCCCCGACACTAGAATCGAATCTCGACTCATCAACAACTTCACAGCCAACCCGTTGGTCAAACATTGTGCAAAGAAATCACAACACAAATCGCATGTGTTGTGTGAAAATGTCTGAAAATGCTTCCGAGGCCTTGGTACTTGTTTGGTGGCTGTTTTCACAATGCAAGCACATGACAATCTCAAATGCATTTTTCCTCCAAAAAAGACCCCAAATCTTGAGGCCACAAGAATTTGTATCCAATAAAGGTGGGACTTTTCGCAGTTGAAAAGTGTTCACAAGAGCCGAAATTCTAATGTGAGACAATCTGTTTACATTGACCAAAATTGTGCACAAAAACACTCCAAAAAGACTCGTTTCGAGAAAAATACCCCGGTTTGAGCTTCGCTGGGTAAACAGGGTAATGCACGTCGGGGAGAAAATGCTGCCCCTTCAAATGCAAATATTATCAAACAATGATCGACAGGTGCTTTCAAACAAAATTGGGTTTGTAGGCACCCTCTTTAGAAAGCGGGCTGCAGTCGCACACGCCGGGTCCATTGATGGAGCTAAAGCCTACACACGAGCCGATCGTGTGGACTGTGGGAGGGATGACTGCATTGCATTCAATCATTTTGCAGAAAAAGAATGGACAATTTGTTTTGGGTATTGGATACTTCGCCAAATTGTTCGTCGTCGTCGGAAGGAAGGGGCAGAAATCACAAAATCTACCAAATTGCGTTGGCCCATTCAAACCAGACGGGGGACTCACAAAAAGGAAGATCTGGATTTTAAACAGAAATGAGATACTTTGTTTGAATTGACATAGCTTAGAGCGCCGTGGGAATGAACAGGCGGCAGCATGCGAGGGAACATGCAGGAGGGTCTGCAGGGAACACGCGTGAATGAGGGAGACGGAGAGGGGCCTCGATGGAAGCCTGGCTGCCTGCCTGCGGCCAGACATACTGGAGACATGGCCGCGCTGACTCATTGCTGCAACATGAATTACACATCCACTTTATCGACTCGGCCTCCTTCCCTCTCCAACTTCCTGCCCCCGAAATCATCACCTTCGATTTGCTGTGAAGAGCAAGAGAAAACAGGGTTTGATTTTCCAAACGCTCCGAGCAGTGCAAGAATTTTCCCTGCTCTTCCTTCTGAAGTGAATCCTGAAGGCAAATTTGGTAAAAAGCAGCATAATTATTCTAATGTTATTCCACAAAGAATGTCAAATAAATTAGACGAAAACGTCTCAAAGAGACAAAGAACAACACTTTTTGGTGTCGACAAAGCACCGAAGAACACAAGTGATGAACAATGGATAAGGAACAGTTGACATATTCGGGCCAGCTGGCAGCCGCATTTCGCATTCTCTGTCGAGCAGCGAAAAAGCACCATCCTTCACATGTGCCTTTGTAAATCACTTGAAAGCCGGTAAAGAAAAAAAGCGATTTATACTTGCGTTTCCAACCGCGTACCACTTCAAATATAATCCTCTATTCCTGAACCTGTTATCCTGAGTAAAATAGTGCTTTCAAAAGCTGTAAATCCAAGCGGAGAAACCGAAATTCGAAGAAACTTACGGGAAGAATCGTCTGAGGCAGCCATCCTGTCTGAGCGCTCGTTCGCGAATGGTTGGTCGTGTCACGTGATGCGGGCCTCTCTCTGTCTGCATCCGTGCTTCAGCGAGGGTCCTGGGAATTCCTGGTTCCGTCTTCTTTTTCTGTCATGCGTCGCACCAACACAAATTATATTCTCCACCACTTTGGCCACATGTTTCTGAATGAACAAAACAAGCGGAACATTTTGTGATATTTTGAAATTCGTTAAGGAAGCAATTTTTTCGGGGGAACAGATCCACATGATGACGAATTGACCGCATCCTGTGGTGTTATCACAAGACAGAGATCACGGACATGACAAAATCTGAACAATTGTCTCCCTCACATCATTTATTTGATCCCACTGTCACAGTATCACAGCACAAAGAACCCAAGAATAGGAAGGCAGGACTCGAATGCAAATAAATGCTGCATGTTGCGGACGCGTATTCCCCGTTGCGAGCGCATATCTCCGTGAAAACAAAGAAGTCCCGTTTCCACCGTGCACAAGACGCACCTTTTTGTTCCCAAATTTTGCACCCAACGAAGGGGTGCACTAACACACAGGCGCGAGATTACCATTGCTTCAATTTAGGGACATTGACACCAAAAACTCATGGTTAAAGTTGGGGTTTTGTCTTTTGCTTGGGCGCGCCTTGCACGAGGAGCCTACGGTATCTCTGAGCTTCTTTTGGGGTGTCACTCACAGCAACGGTACAGTCTGCAACACGGGTTGGTGTAACACCGCGGCGTCCCAGTGTCTCAGGACCAGACAACGACCGTACTATTTTTCCGATGTCATTGTGTGGCTCTAAATTTTCAGGACCAGACAATGACTGCCTAGGTGGTCGTTGTCTGGTCCTGAAATTTCAGGACCAGAGAACAACCAAATACTGTGGTCGTTGTCTGGTCCTGGTCGTTGTCTGGTCCTGTTACACCGGATTGGAGTGTGGACCAAGCTTGCTCCACCAGAGCTGTGCCACATTCACAATGATGACAACTGGCCAAGTGTGGAAAGGGTTTCACTTTTGACATCACTATGGTCGCGGAACATCACGTGTGGACAGGCTCTGCAAAACAAATATCTCTGAAACATCCGACCAAACTTCCAACAAAACACCAACACAGCCCACTCAGACATGCGGTCTCAAAACAGCCAGCCCGCGAATCCACAAATAAACCCCTACTTCCTTGACCTTAACATATGACCTGCAAGCTTGGTGCAAATGTGCGTTCAGTTACTGGCGTGAGTGTAATCAAGAACCCGATCAAGTGTTGGTTCATAACGATCAAAACACAAAGCTCACAAAGCCTTTTCACGTGATTCACATTGACGCGTCGCGTTACGCTGCTCCTGCGCCTGGTTCAGCGGCTTCTACGCTGAGCAGCTGATCAGGACGATTCGCTCCTCGACGTCTGCTGGCGCCCATTGGCTGGAACAGGGAAGGACTCCAGGCAAGACGCACCCACGTGAGTGAAACACGCGTGACACACATCGCTGGACGCTTTGACTGTCGGACTGCACCAAGCAGCCAAACAAGTCACCACAATGAGGAAAGGCCTCAGAAGAACACCACAAATTTTTTTTTTGTTTGATAGAAAAAGGTTTCAAGTGTTGCGTTTTGTATCACAGCAAACGAACGGTAAAGCTGGGAAAGCAAAATCAAACATAACAGCTCAAAACAAACGACACAAAAAAGAGTGAGCAATTGGCTATCAGGACACGCTGACAACCAAGCAACAAGCACATGTCTCGTCACAGGATTGGTTCGCGGATTTGCCAGCGGTTTCACCATACTGTTCAGCATTCACTTCTTGGTTCGCCACTTGCATGACAGGCCAGATCGCATTTCACGCTGTGTGTCACTCGTCAGGATCTAAATGCTGGCGACGGCACAAGCCAAGCGACGGAATGACAGGACAGAATACGGCTGCTTCTGCAAAGTCCAATGGTCACACCTCCACACGAGGCACGGGTCGTGTTAGCTGGTGCCTGTCCACTTGTGGAAGTAAGATCCCCAGCCGCCCGTCGTTGCCGCCTGAGACACAGCTGCTTTGTCTCCCCCTGCAAAGAGTTCGATGACCAGGTCAGCTGTCCCACCTGCGCGTTTCTCTGTGACACATGATAAAAAGGCGTCGACACAACGGCGTCTCACCTCGCGCGACGGACAGCAGGAGCTCCTTCTCGTCGGGACTCAGCTTCAGCATGGTGTCGATGACGGGGATGAGCTGCTGCCGCTCGTCCTCGCTCTTCAGCGTCAAAAACTGCAACACCAACACACATGAAGCCGCAAAACTGCGCCCAAAATGGAACCGATCCTGGTGGCTTCAGGTTTCCCTTCCGGACAGAGTTGATGACGGCGGCACTGACCTTGAAGACAATGTTTTTCAGGTACTCCATGTTGGAGACGGCGGTCTCGCGCTGCTGGTTGCGCTCCTGGCGGCGGATCTCCTCCTTGAGAACCTTGGCCTGCTCCGTGAGCCGCATCACCGTCGCCTCGCTCTCATTCAGCAGCTGAACAAGTTACAATGAGTCATTTTTCAGGACAAAAAATGCTGGTCAGGCGCAATAAGTCAGCGCTTGTCAGCTGAATAGCAACTAGACTTTCAAGTGGAGAATCAGCCGCGCGCAGCGTACATCAGCAGGACAGCACTTGTGTGTGTCGAAGAATGTGTGCACAGTGTTATGTTTCTCAAAAAACAATTGCAAGCATGAAAATGTAAACTTATATTTTTTTTTTGGGGGGGGGGTATCCCAGACAATGTCTGAGTTACCCC
>JAAUXT010030364.1_pt1 | contig 22917 bp, 25 predicted proteins | sample 7278171 | NCBI WGS metagenome assembly JAAUXT01 (sample SAMN14350112, study PRJNA611818) | marine sediment metagenome | isolation source: surface marine sediment (1.8m) | place: French Polynesia: Moorea | collected 2018-08 | reverse complement strand
TGTTTCAAATCATACCCAACAATGCAACTTCCAAGTACAAGTTGATCCTGCTGTATATCACAGTCAATGCTTTGAAACATACATATTTGTTATCGGCAGAACAGACTCTCTGGCACACGATACTCGGCTTACGCCTTCCACTACTACCACCGTCCTTGCAATAAACCACAACGCAACTGTGGTATTTTCAACATATTAAATGGCAATATCAGTTACCTTTTCTCTTTTTCACAGCTATGGCCATTCTAACATTTCTGCGTGTTTCCAAGGAAGCAGACCACACCACAGCAAAGTTTCCTGGAACAAAATACCACAAAACTGGAAGCAATTTAGTTGTACTCTTGATACAAAAGTTAAACAGGGAGAAACTTGTACCATGCCCAATAAATTTATGGAGTGTTATTTTCTCAGGATCTATCCAGCAATTCGTGACTTCTTGTGCAAGGTCTTTGTTCAGTTTCTTTGTGAGCTTTTCTATGCTGATGTTGCACTTCTTGTCATCATTTGGATCTGTTGTATTTGCTGATTTTTCCTTGATTTTCTTGAAGGTTCTGCAAGTATGTCAGGTGAGCAACAAAGTCTAAAAAATCAAACTAGCTGATGGAAATTGACCTTTTCTCAACAAATTACCTCTTCAGAACAAACACAATACCAAAACAACCCATTGTGATAAAAATCAGCATCATTGTCATTCCTGTCCATGTGGTTCTTGTTTCAGTTTTCTTCTTGCTCATAGCATCAGGTGGCTTGTTTGTGTATGTTATTACAGATGAGTTTGTTATCTTGGTATCTGCAAGAAATAGGAAGCCTGCTGCAAAGCATTGTCACCAGCTTCACAGCTCACAGCTTGTTTCCAACAAGACACCAAGAAGCAGCCATGAAACCATTGTTTCTCATGTGCTGACAAAAGGAACTTGTGGGCTTGGTAAATGAACACAAAAGCTTGTTCACAAATGTGAAATGATGATTTTTGCATGTACAGTCGTCCCCCTTTAATTTGACAGGGTCATTGGATGGAAAAACCAACTGATTAAGCGGGGCGAGGTACTAACAGGGGTCCTTTCAATTTGACAAAAGATTGGTTGGTCCAGATTTGTTGGATTAAAAGGTCAGTCGCAACAGTCGTAAGAAGCTGTCAAATTATGAGGACATGGATCTCTCATATATTGAAATAAAGGGACCCCTCTTAATTCAACAGCTGCAAGAGTCATGAAAACAGGATGTTGAATTAAGAGAACATACAACTGGGTATGTCAGATTAAAAGGAAGGGTCACAAGAGTCATCAAAAAGTTGTTGAATTATGAGGTGCAGGATCTCAGATTCAGCTTCAAAACTGCTGAAATAGGCAGGGTGTCTGAATTAAGAGGATATGAACTATCCCGGGTGAGCTCAATGCTTTCCAATGGACAGAGTTCGAGGCATGAAAAAACTGACTGATTACGCGGGGCGACGTACTAACCGGGGTCAAATTAAGCGGGATCGACAGTACCGAACGCATTGATGTGTGTGACTTTTCAAATTTACAGCAAAGAATGCTCACAAAGGTGAAACAAATTTTAGTGAGTTCAATGTGCATTTGTGCTGATATCAAACCTGGACAAAGGACGGGTGAGCTGGACCACGTTCCATCAGTTTGGCACACTATTCTCTTGTAGCAATTGCAGGTCACTTGTGATCCACCATTTGAGGGTTCATTTTGGCTGTTGACAAAGTGGGATTGGGCAGACCATGCATCTTGGCAAGCTCCTGGAACAAATGAGGAGAATACATGTTCAACCAGTGCATCTGGTTTTCTTTTCCTGCAGTTGATGTTGTTCAGTTGTCAGACTGGATTGCCCTTCTGAAAAAGTCAACACCACTCCAGAATCTGATGTGTAATTTTGTCAAACCTGTGCACATTTCTGCTTTTCTGGTGCAATTGTCATTCTCCTTACAAGTTACTGCTTGGTTGCACCTGTAGATTACATGGGATCCTGCTGAATACGGTCCATTGAACTTGTTTCGGTGATAAAATGGGTGACCACCTGGCTCTGGACATCTTCCTGGAGAGAAAAACAAATTTAGTTTTGTGTGTGTGTGTGTGGGGGGTCTAGTCCTTTGACATTCTTGTCTTTGCTTTCTGAACATCCTGACATGAGGCCCAGAAATTGCAAACATCAGACAAAATGGTTAGCAGTCATTGATCAAACAAAAATCTTCATCAATCTTCGGATCAGACAGATTGAGACAAAACCCACACTTGTCACCATCCTTGTGTGCATACAGGTGACATTTCCTTTTTTGTGTGTTGAACTGCATGTCATACCTACATCACCACACTGAACTGTATGCCATACCTGCATCACCACACTGAACTGAACTCCAGTCTGCACCATCCTGGCATTTGAGACTCTGCTCCAAATTCAGGGTCCTGTGTTGCTCCTCATGTTTCAGCCAGCAGAGGGAGCTACAGTTCCACTGGTTGTCTTCTTCACTGCTGAGGGTTGGATGGGTCATCACAATTTGAAGGGGTGGGACAGGTCGACACAAATTGATCAAATGAAAAGGAGTGAGAGAGGTCAGTCTATTTTTTCCAAGTGATATTTTTCTTATGGAATAAAGATGATCAAATGCTTCTTCCTGAATCACAGAAATGTTGTTGTTGTCCAACAGTAATACAGTGCACTGAAACAAATGTTTGAATACTCCTGAAACAAGCACAGAAACACTGTTGTCAACCAAGTCCAAATGATTCAGTGAGTTTAGTCCTCTGAATGCACCTTTGGCAATGTCACCAATGTTGTTACCAGACAAAATTAGGTCAGTAAGTCTTGACAAAGCAGTGAACAATCCTGCCTCTATTCCAGCAATTCGGTTGTTCGTGAGACATAAACACTCAAGAACGCTCAGCCCTTGGAACGAGCCAGTCTCAACAACAGAAATGATGTTGTTGTTGAGATAAAGTTTGCAAAGATGATGCAGCCCTGTGAATGATCCCATTGTGAGAGATTTGATCTGGTTGTTACTGAGACAGAGCATTTGGAGTCTTATCAATCCACTAAATGATCCATTCCTAACAACAGAGATTCTGTTGTGTTGGAGGAAAAGGTTTTGCAGGTGATTCAGTCCTGTAAACAATCCAGCCTCAAGATCAGAAATATTATTGGAGGCAAGATCAAGGTCATTGTGGAGCTTCTGCAGCTCAATGAATATTCCCACATCAAGTGATACAATGTTGTTCTTTTGAAGACTCAGCACCTTGAGCTCATCTGAAGGCAGACTGGAGAATGCTCCAAGCCCAGAAAATGATTTCATTTCAATTGCAGATATTTTGTTGTTGTGAAGGAAAAGATAATTCAGCTGGAAAAGACCATAAAATGATTTGTTGGTCAATATGGAAATTTTGTTGTGTTGGAGATACAGTTGTCCAAGGCAGCGAAGTCCAACAAATGATTCTTTTTCAATCACAGTAATGCTGTTGTTGTTGAGGTATAATGCCTGTAACTTGACTTGTTCCCTGAATAACCCCTTCCTGAGCAGTGAAATGTTGTTGTTGTTTAGGTGTAGGTGTTCCAGCTGCAATAGTCAGCAGTCCAACCTCCTTTTCTGACCAGTTGTTGTGATTCAAGTACAGGCATTTGAGATTTTTGAGATCTGTGAACACTCTAATTTCAACCATAACAAGTTTGTTGTGTCCCAGATTCAATTATAATAGCTTGGTTTGTTGTGCAAATGAAAACCTTCCAATGACAGAGATGTTGTTATTGCTCAGATTGAGGGACTGAAGACCATGTAGTCCAATGAAAGATTCAAGAGTGATGACAACAATTCTGTTGTAGCTGAGGTCCACAGATTCAAGCACAGAATGCATGCCAATGAAACATCCCTTCTTTATCACAGAAATGTTGTTGTTGTTCAGCATGAGCTTGTGTAGGTTGTGTAGTGGAACGAGTGCTGTGATGTTGATCACAGAAATTTTGTTGTGACCCAGGTTCAACCCCTGAAGCTCATGTTGTGCAGAGAAGAACATTTGCATTACAGAAAGGTTGTTATCATAAAGAGTCAGCTTCTGTAGCTTCTGTAGTTTAGTGAATGATGCCATCTGAATCACAGAGATTCTATTTTTGTTGAGGCACAACTCCTGGAGACTGCTGAGCCCTATGAATGATCCTTCCCTGATGAGAGAAATTCTGTTTTGTGAGAGGTCCAGATGTGTAAGTGAATTCAGACATGAGAACCATCCACTGTTTATCACACTAATGTTGTTGTTTTTAAGGCAGATGCTCCTCAGGGTACATAGTTTTGTGAATGCCCCAGTATCAATGCCAGATATGGTATTGTTTCTCAGAAGTAGATGCTGGTGCTTGGGCAGTACTAAACATGATCTATTTCCAATCACAGATAGTTTGTTGTTCTCCAGGTTCAGTTTCGAAAGGAATGGCAATCCTGAAAAGGATCTAATCTTGATAACTGAAATTTGGTTCCCATCCAGGTGTACTTCTTGAAGCCTATTGAGTTCAGTAAATGCCCCAGTCTGAATCACACATATTTTGTTGAAACTGAGCTTGAGTGTAGAAAGCCCATTCAATCCGCTGAAAAATCCATTCTGGATGACAGTTATCATGTTATGTTGGAGATACAGCTCATTGAGCTTCTGTAGTCCTGTGAAAGAACTAATTTCAATCAAGGATATGCTGTTTCCTTCCAAATTGAGGCAGTGTAGAGAAGGCAGCACTGCAAATGTTCCATTCTTTAAACAATATATATTGTTCCTTTTGAGACACAGATCATGAAGCTTTTTCAACCCAGTGAATGAGTCATTCAACAGAACAGAGATTCTATTGTCACCAAGTTCTAGCAACTCAAGCTTGCTCATTCTGATGAAAAGTCCAGTCCCAATCACAGAAATGTAGTTCTTGTTGAGATACAGTTTTTCAAGCCTGCTAAATTCTGACAATGATTCATTCATAACAACAAAAATTTTGTTATTCTGAAGGTGCAACTCTTGAAGCATACTCAATCCGGAAAAGGATCCAGTTCTGATGACTGAAATTCTATTGTTGCAGAGGTACAGGGTCTCAATGTGAATATATGCTGAGAAGATTCCAACAGGAAGAGTTGTGATTGCTTTGGAGGATAGATTTACTTCTTCAGATGAAAGAGGAATGTTTTGTAGCAACTGAGACAGTCCTGTTTTCCTGCAATTGCATTCCACTTGTGTCATCCACAAAATGAACAGGACCGCCCCTGCAGCAAAACAACCACAGTTTGTTGCCCAACACACAAGGTAGCAACACAACAGAAAAGTCAACAAACAGGACACATCACTGGAAGTGCTGCATGTCTCTGGTTTGACAGATTATCCCTATTTGTTTTGTAAATGACACAACAACAACGCAAACCAGCTGTATACCAAAACATAACAATGAAGGGTCTGTACTTATGATGCATGTCTCACAAACCATACCTGCTGCTGTCATGCTGGAGATGCCTGTTTGGGTCATTGTTATTGTCAGTGCTGAAAAGAAGAAAGGATCACACACTGAAATCAGGTCATGTCATGACCAATCCCTGTCCCCGACCATTGGTCTATGATGGCATCAACAGTGGCCAGAACCATCAAAACCATTCATAATGATGTCATCCCATCAAACCCCATTGGCTGTCAAAGGTGTCATTCCCATGACATCAACCTTCATAAAGGCTTGTGCCATCAGACCATGCATTCCAGATGTACATTCACAGAGACCCTTCTGCCTGTGCACCTTGAGTCCCTAGTTACCCTCAGTTACAAGCTAGATCTATACTGCACCCATTCATACCCCTGGTTATTTGAGCAATTCATTCCCAGTTCCTGGTGTCTCAGGACCACATTCCACCCTCATACCATTATGCCTGCAGAATGTGGTCCTAAAATTTGTCGACCAGACTATGATGTTACAGTGTAGTCATGAAATTTGCACCACATTCCAACCTATCACAACAGAGTAGCAATTACCTTCACAAACTTCAATCTGATCTACTTTTGTCTTCCTCTGTGAGGAAATCTTTTACAACAAAACCAATGTTGAGATTGATTACAATAAATTTTTTGATTACAAATAAATTTTTACAATAAACTGCCAATCCCATTGAGGTTGGGGTGTGGTCCTCAAAGGCATCTGAGACTGCATTCCACTGGCAGAACCTGGTCCTGTTCGGAATGTGGTCCTGTTACACCAGAGCAAGTTGTGCACCCCAAGAGACCACAATTGCCTCTAACTTTCACCAACCATCAAACAGAATAATACCACAGCAACAGATTCCAGTTGTTTGCGAATATAGCAATCAATATCTTTCCATGCATAATGAAGATTCGTGGAGACAAAAATGGGTTTGAACTTTTTACGTGTTCATGAATTTTTGAGTCAGTAAAACATACCAGATTGCAATTCCATCCCAAGTGCTACCTAGTTTTGTTCGAACAAAAAAAAACTTGTTTTTTGGCTCCAAGAAGAAAACACATATTTTGCAAAGAAATTATTTGTTAATTTACAGAAACATTTTCGTGTGAAACAACAGTGTACGCATCTCTATAGACAGCACATGAGTGTGAAGGAAGGCATGTTCCAGTTGAAAGTGTTAGCCTGCCCTATCAACCCAATTTGCTTCTACATTCCACTGGTAGAACCTGGTCCTGTTCGGAATGTGGTCCTATTACACCAGAGCAAGTTGTGCACCCCAAGAGAACACAGCACTGCAATTGCCTCCAACTTTCACCAACCACCAAACAGAATCATACCACAGCAACAGATTCCAGTTTATTGGCAAAACAGCAATAAATAATTTTCCATGCACAATGAAGATGAGTGCAGACAAAGAAGGGATTGAACTTTTTGCCTCTTTGGGATTTTTTGAGCCAGAAAAACAACATATTACAATTCTATCCTGAGTGTTACACAGTTTCGTATGAACAGGACAAACCTTGTTTCTTGGCCACTAAAACACAAAACACATATTTGGCCAAAGAAATGATTAGTTTATGGACAGAAACATTTTCTTGTCAAAAATGGTGTGTACATTGTGACAGGACATAAGTGTGATGAAAGGCATGCAAGTTCCAATTGAAGGTGTGACCCTGCCCTTATGAAACCAATTTGCTTCTCAGCACTAGTGTTTCATTCCATGAATCCCTTTCCATTCTGTTGGCTTGTTTTGTGTTGCTGTTTCATCCGGAATCACTAGAAACAACCTCAAGTGTTGAGATATGAACATGGTAGGGTTTGTGTGCTGTGTTTTCTCTGTGGGGCAGCTGCAAAGCAGCTGTGCTCCATTGTCCCACAAAAAAGCTTTGAATGAAAGAAGTTATTTGGGAAAAGGACAAAAGACCAGAAGCACCAGCAAGTTGAATGTCTGCAAACACCAACAACCAAGGAAGTAACTGCTTTGTGTGCAACAGATGCAGCCTCACCACTGAAAACATCAGGCAAAGGACAGACTCAGTGCATGCTTTGCAACAACACAATAATGCATACATGAAGATAGGTCTGGGGCCACAACATTTTGCTCTTTGACAGATCCAAAGAGCCAAATAGGTTCTGAAATATTTCTAACTTTAGGTTTTGTTGTTCCCAATGACAAGGAAAGAACAAAAATCTTGGTGAAGAATTTTGCTACTAAAGAGTGTCATGTGCTGCAATGTCAGCAGGAAAGAACCCCAGATCAGTACAAGGATCCTGAGTATTGCTTTGTTTTGTGGGAAGTCCTGACATCAAACCTCAAAAAGAGTACTTTGTTTTCCATGATGAGGCAAGCAAATGACAACTTTTATCAACCAAAACACTTTGGATTGCAACATCTCCTTTTTGTCCACCTGAATGACAAGGCATGATTGGGAAAGTATTTGGGGCATTTTCAGCACATATGTATACATCTGAGTAGTGTATGCCCAATCCAAAGAGTCAGTGTTGTGCTCAATATGAACATGCCATAAATGCCCAGTGGTTGAGTTGTGTGGAAATATTGAAGGTTGGCCTGAGCAGCTGGGACAAAACAATGCTGAATTGGGAGAGGCCACCATACTCCCATCCAGGGTTCAACCCTCAGACACACACAATGGTTGCTTTGAGGTTGTATATTGTAAGGTGTAGTGAGATAGATGCCAGACAACCATCCCAGCAGCAGCCAGAGAGCAAACAAGTACAGATGAAACACTTCCCAAACATTTTTGGTGCAAACTTCCCAAAACACTCTGAAGTGTTTCAATGATGTGAGAGGAAAGACAGCTGTTTCACCAGTTGCTTGACAGTTTATTGATTTTGTTGTAAAGTTACCCTCAACAACAGAACTCTAGGAGAATGATTTCTCAGGCAAAGCGATCTTTTGGTTTTGCCTTTTTACTCTCCCTGAAAAATGATCTGAGAGTAGTTGTATAGATGTGATGAAGTGTAGTTGTGATGTAGTTGTGACAACACAATTGAGAGGACCAGTCAGCACAAAGGCCCACAATGCCAATCTCACTGGATACTTTGGGAGAAATGAAGAAACAAGAATGGTGGTGTTCATGGGCAGCCAGCAAAGAATATTGCAGTGTTGTCACAGATATTTGAATGGGGAGTGATTTACTTGATCTTTTCAAGGATTGTTGTTGTATTTTCTGCTTTGCAGCACTCATTTCTTTCAATAGCAGATAGTACGTCACACAAATAGCTATTGAACAGGTTACCTGCAAAACAGTGACCAACAGTGTTGCAAGTTTTCTCCAACCAATGGATGCAGTTGGGTCAAAAATGTGTGAACATAAATCTGTAGAAATATGGTTCCACAGGAAATAATTCACCAAAGCTGTGAAGACCACAGGTGTGTAAGTTGTGTGAATGACACATTTGGAAACAAACGTTACTTCTTTGAATTTTGTTTCAAAAGGATGTTTCACAACTATCAATCTTGACACTGAGAGAATGAACAACAGAGGTGGGTCCAAAGCATGGTAGAGTAAAATTTATTATTGCTGCCAAGTGACAAAGGAGACTTGTTTTGCATGGTTCCTCTCTCAATATATAAGTTTCATTGAAAACAAAGTCAGCAATCCAAACAAAGAACAAATTGATTCCTCCAAAGATTTCATTTGGGTTGATGACCTTTGGGACCAAAATGCTTGCTCGGTCCTTCTTGGGTTTTGTTGCCAGGAACAACAGTTGAGCAGGAAGGCACAGACTGAAACAGCTGCAAGGAATATTTTGAGTAAAGCGCCAGGCAGAACACTACCAGGGTTTTGGTGTTTTGCCAACATCTCAGCGGGTGCTCTTCTTTCCGCGTGGTGGAGAAAATGCCCAAGTTCGCAAATTGTGACCAATTGCAGAAATAATGCATTGTTTTTGATGTCAGAGAAGGCTGCAGGCGCAATAAAATTGTCATGTTTTGTTGCGTCTGAAAGCAAAGGGTGATCAGCCAGCGTAGATCCGTTCCAATGAGTGCAAGAAGGTCACAATACCAGGGCAACAATACGTCAAAAGTGCACAAAGGGCGGGGCATGTCGTGAACGCTTTGGCTCATCCAAAGTTTATGTTCATGATGGTTTATGTTCTGGTTGTTTAGTGTTTGACTGTTCAACAAATGCCGATATGTCTCTTTGGTTCACAAGTGGTCAATTTTCCAGATCGCATTGAGGATCGGTGAGAACTTGTACAAACAAACCTGAGGCCGTGAAAAGACAGTCAACATGTGTCAAACACATTCAGGGAGAAAAAGGTTTGATGAGTATCCAGGGTGTGAGCAATCTCACAAAATGTCGGGTACAATTTGTTTGATGATCACAACTGCCGAATTGTCAGTGTGACAATGTCATTGTGTGTAGCATTGGTGACATTTTCTGCAATTATGTGTGATTTGGACAGAAAAAGGATGGTGCTTGGCCTCTCAGGAACTTTTTGTCCATGGACCTCACTGTGCAAGGATCTACCAACAGCATCACAGCCTGATCTTTCTCTTCAAGTTTTACTTGTTGAGATTTTGTGACTCTCCCACACCAACAATGCCAATGTCAGTGTACACTGTTCTGTTGCTGCTCAAGCTTGTCAACAGAGACCCCAAACCAGAATACCATCAGACCAAGAGTTTCCTGAAGAAAACCATTTCCCCTCTTTGTGGTACGAAAATTTTGCTCTATTTCTGTGTTACCCATTCTGCTCAAAGGCAGACCTCCCCACACTGGTTCAGATCAGTCCAACAACTTCACAACCACATTTTGGGATGGTATTGGTCAGAGGGAGTTCTGGTGTGTGCACCGATTTATACAAAGCAAAATAACCACCCGGTGAAGAAAACAGGGTCAAACTGTGTAAATATCTGTTGAGCTGGTTTTCTGTTTTTCCCTGCAAAAGAATCAAACCAAGGACCTTTGCCTCTGTCAGCGACTGTCTCTCTTCCTGACATGTTGATGGGTTACTCCAGAAACTGAAAGTTAGGCACTTTGTTGTTCTCATATTCTTTTATTGTGACACTCTTTTTCCAGAACAGAGCTTGAGAAGAGATGAGACAAAGGCAAATATTTTCTTGTTGCACGCTCCTCCAGATAAAAGTGGAGTTTCACTTCAGTACACTACTACAGTTGAAATCAACCTGCTCCCAAGCTGTGTCAGGATAGTTTGCACATGTAGGTCTCCCCAACAGTGGAATCCTATTGGCATGGAACCAGCCCTGCTCTTCAGCCTCCATCATCCAGCAGAGCCTGGAGTCACACTGAAGAGGATTCCCACCCAACCCAACATAAACCTCCTCAGGGTGGTTAGAACCAAAGATGTTTGAATTTAGAGACTGAAGCTTGTTTGACCAAAGTGCTAGCCTGTGGAGCTTTGGGAAGTTTGCAAATGTGTTTGGTGGAATGAAGGAAATAGAAATGTCATTGAGTTCTAAAATTTCCAATTTGTTCAAACCTTCCCACATTTGAGGGCTGATGTATCTGATGGGGTTGGAATCCAAATAAAGAAGGGCCAAGTTATCAAGACCTTCCCATATATGACCATTGATATGTTGAATGCCATTGTTGCTGAGAGAAAGGGTTCTCAGAGCTACCCCTTCCCACATTCCACTGTGTAGATTTGACAATTTGTTTTCCTTAAGTTCAAGGAATTTCAAGTTGGGCATGGTGGCAAATGTGCCTGACACAATTTCATTTAGCTTGCAGCCACCTAACCACAAGTATTCAACAGTGACAAGGCCCTCAAACATGTCAAATCTGATTTCATCAAGCTCAGTGTGGTCCAGTCTCAATGTGCTCAACTTTGAAAGTTGTGCAAAACTACCGGCCTCAATGCTGGAAATTGGATTGTGGTACAACCACAGCTCCTTGAGCAAAGGGAGACCAGTGAACATATCTCTCCCAATGGCAGAGATATTGTTGTCCTGAAAAGCCATTCCTTCTAAAGCGGGCAGGGTTGAAAATGCTGCTGGAGATATATGATTTATGTTGTTGAAGAACAGGAAGAGAATCTTCAAAGAGATCAGACCTTCCCACATATCAGCTCTTACTGTAGTCAACTTGTTGTTGTTCAATGAAAGGGATTCACAGATTCCAAGATGGGAAAATGCTCCAGGCTGCACATCTCTGATGTTGTTTCCCTGGAGGTGAACAGCAGTAGCACCAGCTGGGATCTGAGGCACCTCATCCAGTCCCTGATAAGATCGATCATAGTAGAATCCACAGGTTCCACTCAGCAAAACAGTGATCAGAAGTGAAGTATCTGTTGGAAGGGACAGCAAAATTATCAACTCACCTGATATGCACAATCTTTAGGATTTTTCTGTACTTTCTTGATCCCTTCACATTGTGACTTTCAGACAATTTGATTGAGACAGGTGCACTTACATTTTAGATGCATTGTCTGTAGTTTGTCAAACAGGATTGTGACAAGAATGTAGTGAGTCCTTTTCCTGGAAACCCAAGAAAAAACTGTTCCAAAAGCATTCATGGCCATGGCAACAAGTTCACGCATGGAGCCTTGTGCAGTCTTGTCCTGTAGTGGATCAAGGCAATTGAAGTGATGAGCTCTGTGAACTACAGATTGTAAAATCCCAGCTTTGAGTTTGAAAGCAGTTATTGAACATTGGAAAACATGGAGACATCACCTGACCGTTATGGAGGACAAAACCAGTTCTCCAGGATCTATGCCTGCATGGCCACTGATACAAACCAATTTGACCACGTCGAACAGTGACAAAGTTGTCCCAGGTCAGACTCAAACTCAGTGTGCAGACAGGAACAGTGGTTAGAATAATGACAGAAATTGTGGCCAGTTGTCGGGGGATAATTTGGCGCAATTGTCTGTTATTCAGATGAATGAGGTTGAGGCCTGAGCGGGGGTATTTTGAGGTTGGGTGGAGACAACACATGATATTCAGGCCACAAATCTATCACGTTTGTGAAGGCGGATCCAGGAGTCACCAAGTCTCAGTCCATACAACATTGTCCCAGAGAATAGAAAATGTACTCTGTCTGGACAAGGAAAGAAGAGAGAATCAGGATGAAGACTTTCTGGGTGCCAAACAAGTAGTTTTGGGTTCTTTTTGTATGCCTTGGTTCCACTGAAGGCTTGAGAAGACACATCGGCACAGAATACGTCACAGGCTGCAATTTGCAGGTCTGGACAATGTATTTTTTCCGATTTGAAAACTGAAATGATGAATTTGATTTTTGTTGGGAACTCAGAGGGGTAATTTGAGTTTTTTGGGAACTCAGAGGGGTTGTCTGTGCCAATTTCCCTCAAACATGTGACGTTTTTATGTATTGACAAACTATGATTCACAAAAATGCTTCCACCCAACAGGACAACGGAAGCTGAACAACATCACCCTGGTTTCTGTTGCATTTCTCAATCTGAAAGCTTTACCAACACTTCAGCTTACCAATGGAAATTGGATGATTTGTTTTGGGAAGCCACTCAGAAGGTTTGCTGGGCAAAAGGAAACAGACAGCAAACCCGTCTCTGCGGTCTGCAACTGAATGCGAAGGATGTCTGGAACATCTTTTCTTTCCGTGTTGAAATGAGCTGTCTTCAGGACTCACATCTGTACCTTTGCATTGCCTCAAAACACAGAGACTGAGAACATAACTCTTCATGCCCATTTTATTGTGCTCACAATATTTGCTGACACTTCAATATGAGACTCGCATGCACAGAAAGGTACCAGGGACAGACAAGAAAGACATTTGTTGCCTGGAAAATGGGCGCACAAAATGTCAGACGTTTTGAGAGATAAACATGGCATTTCACACAACCCCATTGTCACAATTGAACTCCACCTCACCCCAAGCTGTGTCAGGGTGATTGGCACATGTGGGCCTGCCAGAATTGGGATAGTTGTTAGCATGGAACCAGCCCTGCTCTTCAGCCTCCATCATCCAGCACAACCTGGAGTCACACTGAAGAGGATTCCCACCCAACCCTACATAAACCTCCTCAGGGTGGTTTAAACCAAAGGCATCTCTGCTCAAAGTTGGAAGGCTGTTGAATCGCAGTACCAGCCTTTGGCAAGTTTTCAAATGTGTTTGGTGGAATGAATGAAATAGAAATGTTGCTGAGTTCTAAAATTTCCATTTTGGTCAAACTTTCCCACATTTGAGGACTGATGTATCTGATGGGGTTGGAATCCAAGTAAAGCAAGGCTAAGTTGTCCAAACCTTCCCACATCTGGCTGTTGATATTTTGAATGCCATTGTTGCTGAGGAAGAGGGACCTTAGATCAACCCCTTGCCACATTCCACTGTGCAAATTTGACAGTCTGTTTTCCTTAAGTTCAAGGAACTTCAAGTTTGGCATGGTTGCAAATGTACCAGAAGCCATATCAGGGAGTTTGCAGCCACCTAACCACAAATATTCAACAGCAAGAAGACCTTGAAACATATCTGGTCTAATTTCTGCAAGTTCAGTGTGGTCCAATCTTAATGTACCCAAGTTAGACAGTTGTGAGAATGAACCTTCCTCAATACTAGTGATTGGATTGTGATATGATTGGATTGTGATACAATGAGAGCTCTTTGAGGGAAAGAATCTCAGTGAACATTTCTGCCTCAAGAGCTGACAAGTTGTTGTCCTGAATACCTATTCCTGAAACAGCAGGAAGAGTTGAAAAGGCACCAGGGGAAATCTCACTGATCTGGTTGTAGTTCAGGAAGAGAAGCCTCAAAGAAGTAAGCCCTTCCCACATGTCAGCTCTGACAACTGTCAACTTGTTGTGTTCTAGTGAGAGAATATCACAGACTGCAAGATTGGAAAATGCTCCAGGCTTTACATCTCTGATTTGGTTTCTATCCAGATAGACAATGGTAGCACCATCAGGAATCTCAGGCACCTCCTGCAGGTCATGGTAGATCTCGGAGAAGAGGAACGCCTCAGTTCCACCCAACAGGGCAGTGATCAGGACTGAAAAACCTGCAAGTAAATCAGCAAAATGTGTACCGCATACAACTCTAACAAACATACTAGGTCATTTCATGACACAGTGAAAATTGGAGAACACAGTCAGAATAACCAGCAAGGAACATTGCCACTTTCTGCTTCAGGTTGTTGTGGTGCAAAATTTTGTTTGGAAAATTTCCCTTTGTGACACTCCTTGTGATGATATTTGTCGAAGCCCTTGACCAGCCACAAAAAGGCAACTGTGGCACATAAGGTGACAACAACGCAAATTCAACACACACAAACAGACATCTGCCAGATGCTCTCGGACTCTAGATGCTGGCAAGCTGATCACGTTTATTTCATAGCAACATCCTCCAATGTCCAGTTCCAACAAAAGCAACTTTGAATGGGTGACATTTCTGACAGATACTCACAAGGAAGACACATTTTCTGTGTTGTGTTACAGTCTACTGCAGGTCCAATCCACCTATTTGTATTCTCTCTGGAATCACAGGGAGTAAACTACAGTTCAGACAGATTCAAACACGCTGACAGCACGACCCTACTTGTGATATCAAATTCAGCTCAAACAAACCTCTGTGGCTGCAGATACAGCTCCACCAGTTCATATGTCTAAGGCTCAGCGTGACTTCCTGAATTTGGCACAATATCTGTACCCTCAGTGAAGTGATGTTGAATTGCCACTGAAATAATTTCTGTCATTTTGCTGCAACTTTGGTGCGACTGGTATCATTATTACAGAGATGAATTGCATTAGCAGAGTAATTGGGTTGGTGGGTGAGCTGAACTGGGATCTATGACTCTGGCTGACCTCTGCTTGACTGGAGTTGTATCGTGTGGAAGATGTCACATCTTCCCACGCGGGTGAACCAGCTTTCGCCGAGGTAATGAGTACCCGGTGGAGCTGCTTCGGTGCAGCTGCACAAAGCTGAAGCTATTCTCCCAGAGCGGCACCCACACCCATGTATAAAACTTGCTGCATGATGCCCTATGCCAGGAGAGTTTCTCTCTGCATGGAGTGATAACAAGAAGCAGTGCTCAAGGTAACTGCAGTGCGAAGTCCCTTGCCGGTAATGTTGTCAATTCTTCCTTGTCCTCCTTGTCTTCTGCAGGGGGGGGGTCTGGGGGGTCCAGGGGCAGGGGGGTTCAGGGGCGGGGGGTTGGGGGAGAGGGGGCAGGGAACATTTCATCCACCTTGCCATACAGTGCATACCACAAGGGACTTCGCACAATAAATACAAGACTTTCACACTGTTTCACTCCAGCACAGCCAAGCTGGAACCCGAGGCTGCACAACCACGGTGCGGTAGCGACGGCCTAAGTGTATGGTGCGCCCAACCGGGGCTACCCGCACACACACACACACACACACACACACACACACACACACAACAGTTGCGCTTTTCTGTGTCTGTTTGAAGCCTTACGTGAATCGCGGTTCAGTTGGTGCTGCTCGGTTTGACACAGGGGACAGCATTTTTGACAAAGCAAGTCAACAATGAGTTTTCATACAATACATAGTGAGTCAGACTGTACCAACCAAACCAAACCATGCTGAGAGAGACACAAATTTCACAGGACACACCAACGTCTCAAGGCAAACTTTTGTAACAGAAGGCAGTGACAAATCCATGGGGTTTGGGGATTGATCCTGAATATCTCCCATGCAAAGACACACTCTTGCTCCTCTTTGTGTCAAACCAGCACTGTGAGCATGTCACATTCACAACAATTTGACAAGGGTTTTGAATGCATTCCTGTGAAACATTTGTTTGCCTTTGTGATGCCTCTGTGTTTGTCTCAAAACTGTCTCGCTTCTTGACTTGATTTCCATGCAGAGATGTACAATCAAGAAGGTTTCTATTTTGTTCTTCCAGAATTTATTTTGATTGTTGTGGAAGCAGGAAGCAGCAGAGAAGTTGCTCAGAGAACACACTTACATCTGCATTTCGCCTGGAGAAACAAGAAAACACAATAATGTTGTCCGACACGTGAAATTGGTGTTTAATAAAGCCCACCAGTGCAATTGAAATCAACTTGGTGCCAAGCTCTGTTGGGATAGTTTGCACATGTTGGTCTGCCAGAAAGAAGATACTCAGAGGCATAAAACCAGCCCTGCTCTTCAGCTTCCATCATCCAGCACAGTCTGGAGTCACACTGAAGAGGGTTCCCACCCAACCCAACATAAACCTCATCAGGATGGTTCACACCAAAGATGTTCCTGTTCAGGCTTTGAATCCTGTTGGACTGAAGTGTGAGCCTTGTGAGATTTCTCATGTTTTCAAATGTGTTTGGTGGTATGTAGGAAACAGAAATGTTAGTCAGCTCCAAAGTTTCCATTTTGGTCAAACCTTCCCACATTTGAGGGCTGATATATCTGATGGGGTTGGAGTACAAGAAAAGGGCAATCAAATTGTCCAGACCTTCCCACATGTGGCCATTGATGCTTTGAATTCCATTGTCACTGAGATAAAGGGCTCTCAGGTCAATTCCTTCCCACATTCCACTGTGTAAGTTTGACAATTTGTTTCCCATAAGAAAAAGGGACTTCAAGTTGGGCAAGTTGGCAAATGTACCAGAGGCAATGTCAGTCAGTTTGCAGCTTTTCAGCCACAAATGCTTCACTTCTCCAAGGCCTTCAAACATGTCAGATCTAAGTTCAGGGAGGTCAGTTTTGGTCAGTGACAACAACCTTAGATTTGGAAGTTGTGAGAATGTACCAGCCTCAATACTGGTTATAGGGTTCTGGTTGAACCACAACTCTTTAAGAGAAGGAATTGGACCAAACATAACCCTCTGGAGAGCAGTGATACTGTTCTCCTGAAGATTCAGTTTCTCCAGAGAGGGAAGGGAAGAAAATGTACCAGGTGCAATCTGACTGATCTTGTTTCTGTAAAGAGAAAGAACCTTCAGAGAAATCAGCCCATCCCACATGTCAGCTCTCACTGCAGTCAACTTGTTGTTGTGCAGTTCAAGAGCTTCACAACTTGCAAGGTGAGAAAATGCTCCAGGATTGATTTCTCTGATGTTGTTGTGATCAATCTCAACAGCAGTGGCACCAGCTGGTATCTCAGGTACCTCCTCCAGTCCCCTGTATGGCTTGAAGAAGAGAAATGCCCAGGTGCCAGTCAGCAAGGCAGTGATCAGAAGTATAGTATCTGTTGGAAAAAGGCAGCAAAGTTCAGCAACAAAGTTCAGCAACCTTCAATTCCAACTGCAAACGCAACAAACACAATTTCAAGACGCAGAATGAAATGAGGGGAACCACAACAATAACAGGAGGAAAAGCATTGACATGTTTTTCTTGATGTGTTTCTGACGTGCCAAGGTGACAATCTGTCAGAAATGATGTCCATTTTGTGCACAACAAAGGCCAAGAATGACACAAATATGTCCCCGTTTGTCCCAGACCTGCTGGTACTCTATTGATATCACTGTGGTGTTCCTGTCATTGAGCCCCAAATTACTGAACAAATCAAATCACACGGTTTCCGTCAGCCAGATAAACCTTCTCAAAATCTTCCACACAACATGATTCCACCTTGTGGGCTGTCTTGTATGCTGCAAGCTGAGCATTATAAATGCCATCAATAAATTTGAAAAGATACTTGCATAGAAGGTGCATTGTAGGTGATGTGTGGTGGAAAATTGCACACAGGTCCACTCCAGTGTCTGTTGGCCCTGAAACTGTAGGCAAAAAATGAATGTTCTGACAGTTCGAGTGAGGCTGGCAACAAACTTTAATCTTTACAATGTGATCTTGGATGAAAAAATACCTCAGCAGCATCCCAAGAACAAGTGCAGGGGAAGATGAAGTTCTGCCAGTGTGCAGTCACTTTCTGTCAGACTCTGTTCAAATTGGTAAATTTTCTGTTGACTTTTGTGATGAACAATAACCACTCTCAAATTGTTGCAATTTAGTGCAATTGTGTGTCATTATCTTTCATACAAACAAATTGGACTGAGTTTGAATCAATGGAATGCGTGATTGGGTGGTAGCTATACTGATGGTGGGTCAGTAACAGGTCAATGTAAGAAATCTTGCACACTTGATCCTGCTTTGTCTGCACCAGATGACGGCAAAAAAAGGGCCAAAGAAATTGAATCCAATGCCTGTAGTAGTGGGGTGACATGGCAATGGGTCTGGTTGCACCATAGCAGCCAAACAATGCATAAATATTTTCACTGCCTACATTTGACAGCAGCGGAAATGAAGGACAAATTGTGGAAGCGTGACAACCAAGATGCTCTCTCTATCTCTGCTTTCTAAAGCACCAATATTCTTGCAGTCAAAATTTCAGAGCTAAAAAGTCACCATACCAACACATCTCTGAAGTTGTGGGGTTCCAAATCTAGCTCTCCTAGCTCTGTAGGAATCAGCCATCATTGGGTGATCTCAGGATGTGTGTTCCCAGTTTCCCATTGAGAGACAGGGCTGGAGCTCAGAAGGGAGGAAATGAAATTCAAAGATGCACTGAGCAAACCAAGCAAAGCCTGGCCCTGTGGAAGCAGTCAGAGTCATCAGAGGCAGCGAGCCAAGCATCAACTCTTGGTGTTGTATCTCTTGGAAAATTTGAATCCATTCTCTGGTTTCCTGTGGGCAGTTGCATCAAGGGAAGGTTTGCCATCAGGCAGGAATTTTGTTCCAGCCACCACATCTGATTCATCATGTGTTCCTCGTCAACCATCCTTTTATATTTGGAAGGTGATTGGCTAAATTTGGAGAGATATAATGTTTTGTAGATGGAACATTCACCAGAACTTTCTGACTTCATTGGCCTGCAGTTCAAAGGGGAGAAAAAGGAGGGCATCTTACTTTCCAAACTCCTTCATTTCAGTTTTGCCATTCACTGTCTATCTCCCGTGTTGCTGGTTTCTCCCGCAAATAAAAAGATTTGTAGATTTGCTCACACATTTATTTTGATTGCTCTTCAGCAAAATATGTCACGTCATCAAGACTAGAGCAAATAATGCAGACGAAAGATCACGGAAAATTACAAAAAGGTTCATTGCTTGGATAAAAGCTGGCAAATCCACGGCTGCCCAGAACTGCCCAGGAGGAACGTTTTGCTTCAGTTCCCTCCATCAGCACATTCAAAATCAACCTGGTCCCAATCTGTGTTGGGATGGTTTGCACACACAGGCCTTGTCCCCACTGCTGGACTTCTGGTGGCATGGAACCAACCTGCCTCTTCAGCCTCCATCATCCAGCACAACCTGGAGTCACACTGAAGAGGATTTGCAGCCAAGTCCACCCACACCTCCTCAGGGTGATTCACACCAAAGATGTTTCTGCTCAGAGTGTGAAGCCTGTTAGAATACAGCAGGAGGTGTCTGAGCTTTGGCATGTTTTCAAATGTATTTGGTGGAATGAAGGAAATGTTAATACTGCCAAGTTCTAATGTTTTTAAATTGGTCAAACCTTCCCACATTTGAGGACTGATGTATCTGATGGGGTTGCCATGCATGGAAAGAAGGGCCAAGTTTTCCAAACCTTCCCACATGTGACCATCAATGCTTTGAATCTCATTGTTGCTGAGGAAGAGGGCTGTCAGGTCTATGCCCTCCCACATTCCACTGTGTAAGTTTGACAATTTGTTTCCCTTAAGTTCAAGGTACTTCAAGTTGGGCATGGTGGAAAATGTGCCAGAAATAATATCAGTGAATTTGCAGTGGTTTAACAACAATTGGTCAAAATGAACAAGCCCTTCAAACATGTCAGATCTGATTTCTGTGAGGCCAGTGTGTTCCAGACTCAACAGGTGCAGATTTGAAAGTTGTGCAAAGGTACCAGCCTCAATGCTGGAGATTGGGTTCTTTGAGAACCCCCTCCCCCACACCTGTCCTAGTGAAGGAATTGCAGTGAGCATGGTCCTTTCAAGAGCAGTGATATTATTCTCCTGAAGATTCAACTTTTCCAGAGAGTGAAGGGTGGAAAATGCTCCTGGAGAAATCTCTTCAATTTTGTTTTGCTCAAGAGAAAGAATCCTGAGCTCGGTGAGGCCCTCCCACATTTCAGCTCTGACTGCTACCAGCAAATTGTTGCGCAGGTCCAGTCTGGTACAACTAGCTAGAAGTGAAAAAGCTCCAGGCTTGATATCTCTGATAACGTTTCCCTGGAGGTAGACAGAAGTGGTGCCAGCTGGAATCTCAGGTACCTCCTCCAGTCTCCTGTATGGCTGGTAGAACCGGGTTTCCCAGGTGTCACTCATGAGGCCAGGGATCAAGGCAGTGATCAGCAGTGCGAGATCTGTCAGAAAATGCAGACACACTTGATTCAAGAAACAAACATTGTCAATTCATGATGTACAATTGAATGACTGTGCCAAATCACATAACAAAATCCAGCAAAGCACAAAGAGCAAGATGACCCTTCCCATCAAAAGAAGAAAATGTGAACAGGAAATATTTCTCTTTTGTGCCTCAGAAGTACTCAGCAAAACAAAAAAAAACGCTGTCTTTCCAGGAACACAAAACAACATCCTCAAACAGCCAACCTAGGTCTGGCGATTTCATTTTTCTTTTCCTCCGGCTGGGCAGTGTGAGAGACATCCACCAGTAGAATTGTGAAGAGGCACTCACAGAGCAGATGCATTGTTGGTGATGTGTGGCAGAAGATGATGCACAGATACAAAACCAAATGTTTCAGGCAGTTCTGTAGAGTCTGGAACCTCTTCAAACTTGTGCAATGTGCTTGTGGATGAACCACCTGAGCAAAACCTCAATGAAAAAGTTCAGTGGAAGACATGTACAACTCTACCAGTGTGTAGTCACTTTCTGTCAGCCCCTGAATTGGGCAATTTTCTGCCTTTTATGATGTCCAATCACCACACCCAAATGGTTGCAGTTTTGATGCAACTGTGTGTCATTTTGCAACCAAATTGGACAGAAGCTTGAACAGATGAGATACTTGGCCTGACCAAGGTTCAATCCAGTTTGTCTCCATGAGACAATGACACACAATTGTGACATAATTGCTGTAGTTTGGGTTTTTGTTTTGATGTGTCAACTGCTGTACAGTTGGTTGTACTTCATCTGTGGCCTCAGGAGAGAAAACACATCAGACTGTTGACAGCTGTTCCTCTGCTATGCTTGATTGAGGTAACACACCAATGAAGGTCAAGAACAAGCTGCCTTGTGTGAATCAGATCTGTCTCGTTGATAAATGAGGATGATTTGGTGTGGTTTGTGAAACCCAGGAGACATTCACACATCATTCATTTTCACATGATTCATTTCAGAAGTTCACCCCAACCCGGGTCCTCTCTGATGTCATCTGGATTTTCTGTGAACTCCAGAGATTCGTGGATTATCTGTCGCGCCAAGGTATGGGCGAACGTGGCTGGTTACGCATTGCGAGGACGCAGCTGGTTGTCATGGATACCAAGTTACAGAGATGAGTCAGCCGGGTTGCGGCAACGATGCTGTCGGTCGATGATGACTTTGGCGAGGATGATGACACGCACCACATCGTGGCTGGTGCAAGCACAGGAAAACAAAGGGTGAGCAAAACCCTTTCACAGATGTTACGTGTGAATCTGCTTGTTTCACTCATAATTAAACATTCCCACCTCCTATGCTAAAGCTCTGGAGCAGCTTTACGTGTGAGAGTATTCAACAGTGGCCTGGGTACAAGAAGCTGTGACATCAGCAGCTTGGGGTTGTTTTGTCATACTTGAACTAGTTGGAGCTCAACAATCAAGAGCTTGTTTGTGTATGTTGGGTGTACCATGGGATTGCATTGTGAAGTGCGTTTGAGTAGGACGTGAAGGTCACTGGGTATCACAGGGCACACCCAAGGGTACAGGGTGAACCCCCACATAGCACCAAACTTCCACATGGGTTGGTCTTGCTCAAACTGACCTTGTGAAGTCGTGAAGTGCTTATTGCACGAGAAGACTTTGTGATCCCAAGACAAAACAGCGCAAGACAGATGGTTGGAAGCTGCACCATGTCTAAAAGCCACGACCATTACAGAGGTAAAGAGAGGGGAGTCTTGGATTCCCTCCAAAAGAGCATTTGTGTCTTTGTTGTGCAGCTGCGGATCAGGTTTTGGAACAGTGCTCCTGGTGACACCTCAACATTTGTAAGTACATCAACCAGCATTTAGTGGTCAACCACAGAGTGTGGTCAAAGGTTTACAGGATGTCATGGCAACACATCTTGTTCTCTCATCCAATTGAAAATAGAAAGCAGTGCATGCAAAGGTGAAACAAAAGACAGATTCAAGACAGAAGAGGAAGAAGTTGAGCTGAACCTGTGAAAGGAATGTCAGGTGAAAAGTAAATGCCAACAAAAATTTTGACACCACTGTGAAATGTCCTTCAAATCCAGTCTCCAAAAGACCTAACTGTACTGTAGACACTTGCTATATTTTAAGGAATTAGTTTGGTACAAACTCCATCAGTTACCTGCCTCAACAAAAATTTGGACGTTGCGGTGATTCGAACTATATAAACATTTCAACGCAAAATTAGCCGCACATGCGTGACACTCATAATCTCCGAGACCATATCTCAAAGATTGCATTTTTCATAC
>JAAUXT010076137.1_pt1 | contig 22918 bp, 29 predicted proteins | sample 7278171 | NCBI WGS metagenome assembly JAAUXT01 (sample SAMN14350112, study PRJNA611818) | marine sediment metagenome | isolation source: surface marine sediment (1.8m) | place: French Polynesia: Moorea | collected 2018-08 | reverse complement strand
GATTTGCCTGTCTGGCGCAAAAACGACGTTGTCGTAGCTCCGCTACCCGAATCATGAATCGTACACGGATCTCTCACCTTTACCTCGAGCAATTCAACCCCAGTCTCAGGCCATAAAGAACAAGTTCTTTTGGTGCAATTGCTCGAGGTAAAGGTGAGAGATCCGTGTACGATTCATGATTCGGGTAGCGGAGCTACGACAACGTCGTTTTTGCGCCAGACAGGCAAATCATTTCCGTGGTAGAGGCCACGTTCCTCCACGAGTCTCAGACGTTTCCAGGTGTGCCGTAGCTTGTGATCGAAGAGCAATCAACGTTTTGGGTGTGGCCGGAACTTTGACTTTCTCTGAACATGAAGAAAGGATTCACACAGTACGTCAGTCACAAAAGAAGAGAAAAGACGAAGAAGGCACTTGCAATCACTTATGTTCGTGCATCAGACAAACTCGACTTTGCACCAAATGGTTTCAGATACGAGTGGAATCACAAGAAAAATCATTCAAGTCCTTGATGGATGCTCTGCCATCTGTTCACTTTTCTTTCTCTCACGACGATCCAGATGACATGAATCGTCTGTTGATTGTGTCAAACTTTGTCAAACTGCAGACAGCTTTGAGGTCATCTCAGGTGTTGGTGCAACATTGAGAATTCCAACGCTCATTTCTATGTTTCAAATACGGTTGGTGCACGAAGTTGGAACCACAGAAGACAACTCTTGCGAAATTGTGGTTCTCAACTGAGTCGAGAGATTTACCTGTTTCATTCAGCATAATTCGCTGTTTTCTCAGGCCACACGCTGTGTCAATGATCACAATGCAGACAGAGCTGTTTGTTCAGGTGAAGAATTCATGCGGATTCAATCTCCTTGGACTCACACCGAGGGATTCATGCGCAGTTTTTCACGAACATCTTTGACTCAAATTGGGTCTCTGTTGGCTGGATGCTCACAACGTGTGGTGTGGTCGGCCGAGCGTCGTAGTTACACGCTGTTTCTTACATGCTCAGTGTGTACGTTCTGTGAGAGCCGTTGGCGTGCATGCACTGTCCAGGACAGAGTACGCGGAGACAAAACACAGCCCGGCCTTTGTTGTTCAAATCTAAGATGTCGACATCTGCAAGAAATTGATTTGACTTTGCTTTGGTTACCTTTCCGTCAAAAACGAGATCGTTCTGTTGTGTTGGAGGTTGCAATTTACTGAGTCCCACTTGGCACCATGCAGTGCCACGAAAATTTACAGCAGAAGCTGGCAAGAAGAGACAAAGCAAGCGAAATGAGAATGGCTGCTGAAACCAAAGCCTGCAATAACGTTGCAGAATCAAGTCACGCTGCAGCAGACTGACGGTAAAGGCAATCAAAGTGTTTTGATGAAAATGCGAAACACTCGTTCAACTCTTGGGAAGAGCAGCAGATCAAGGAGAAAAGAACACTGGAGCCAATTTACAAACAAAACTCCTTTCCAGCCCGTGTTTCTATCTGGAGACGGGTTGTGCACCAGGACTATGCACTCAAAGAACTTCAGATCAAAAGAGCCCTTTGAATTTTGCAGAAGCTTGTTCGTGTTGTTTGCTACCAACGCGGCTCCCATGATTGGCTTTTTCTGGTGGGGAAGAGGCACTCATCTGTTGCGATTTGACATCGAACACACTGCAATCAGCTTCGTACATTGGCAGAGACAACATTGGCGCTGGTATCCAACAGCAGTAACAAAACCAAACACATGGCATTGAAAGGAACTCTTTGTTCAGAGTTTTGGGGGAAGCGTTCCACTGTTCCATTCCAAATGGTTACAAATTTTCCATCTATTTGCTTTGTTTGATTTCGGTCTCCCTTGCGAGCCTAAATTGGCAGGAGAGAAGTCACCAGTGCACAGGAGGTGTCTGCCATTGAGTCGTCTGCCCCAAAACGTGTGCTCCAATCTTTGGTACACCAGTACCTTGCTGGCTCTGGAAGATTCTCTTGCTTCGAAGGCAAATACGACTCCCTTTTGTTTGTGCTCTTCGCCACAGGACCACACACTCATTGTCCATCTAATTAGCTCTGCTTTTCCTGTAATTTGCTTCGTTTTTGTGTGGACTCGTGCCAAAGTATCTCACTCACGCGTGTGTGGAGCAAATTCCTTTTTGACGGCGTGTGACAAGCACGACAGTTATCACAGAAGTGATGCTCCACCCGGTGCCACACAAACAAGATAGAGAATGATGTCTGTCCTCGAACTTCCGTTTTGGACTGTTGCAAGTCAACAAAACTGCTGGTGTGAATCTGGTGGCTCTGGCTCCCAAGTTGGTGTTGTGAATCTGGCCACAATACCTGGTGTGGTTCAAGTTGGTTGGTCAGTCTGAGTTTGTGAAAACAGCACAGGGGGAAGTTTATGGACAAACCTGTACCGGGCACATGTTCGCTGCAACGCAAAAATGCTCTTGTCAAGTACAAGCACGAAACAGCGTGTCTGAGGTCGAATCTATTCTGGTGCCTGTGCAGAGCATTGACAGGAGGTCTTGTGCCTCTGGAGAAGGACGAAAACCCCACGGAATTAGACAGGTTTGGCATGCAACCTCTGCCTTTGACTTCTTTTGACGACAATGCATTCTTTGAAATATCTTCCTGTGTGATCAATCTTCTTGTGTGACCAAGTTGCAGTCTTTAATCCGGGCTGCACTTGTAGTTCGTAAAAACCAGGTCACCGGAAACTGGGAAAGACAACCTTAATCTGCAAGGCTGGAACACAAACCTGGTTCTCAATAAGAAGGGAAGTTGACCTCAGTTTCCTTTGCAGATGTTCACTTCGCACAGACCATGGCTGGTCCGTTGGACAGATCTATTTCAATTTTTCCGAGAACAAATGACAGGTGAAAGGCGCAAAGCAGCTCACAACATTCAAAACTGCGAAGCACAAAAACAGTTTTTGCACCAGCCACTCATTCACAAAGGAAAGAATTGCCTTTTATTTTGCAGGCGCCAGGTTTGTTCTGTTGCAGAACAACAGCTTAAAATTCAGAACAAAACCTTCTCTACTGTGCGCATCAGACAAGTGCAGTTGAGTCGCTGCATCTTTGTTGACAATTGTCGTTGATGATGGAAAGATAGGGGAGGCTTTGCTCACGTTGAAGTTATTGTGCACAGGTACCCGCCATTGGTTCAGAACCATCAGGATAGGTTCCAGGCAAACATGCCGTCTTTCTCTTAATTTGGGCTCTCAAAAACTAACGACCGTGCTGCTCATCATTCCTCGTTCATTGCCTCAGTAGTGATTGTGCCTGTGTGAATTTGCCTTCAATTTCAGGTCTACGAGACAAATTTCTTCTTTGAGCAAATATGGCGAGACGAAAGGCTGGCGTATGAGTCGATCATCAACCACACTGCAAGCATCACTTTGCCTCACAGCTGGTGAGTGTTACGTCTGCAGGAATCTTCTGAGTGCTGTGCATATCTGACACAAAAGATGTTGGTGTTGGAAAAAAAATGCCAAATGTGAAATGCAATGAAGGAAAATCAATGGCACCAGGTCCCCGACAGAGACAAAGCAAAGTTGTTTCCGACCACTTCTGCTGTAGACATCAACAGCATCGCGCAGCTTGTGAGCCAATTCGACACCAAAGCGATGCCTGCTTTGCTCGTGGTAGAATGCAGCAAATTTTCTCCATGCTATTTCCCTGACATGGAGTTGTCTTTCGTAAAAAGCGTTTCCTTTGACCTTCATTTTCAACTCTCAGAGGGAAAATTGATGTTCTGGTCTTACAACTCGCAAAGGAGAAAAAAGAAGAAAAAATCATCGCAGCGAAATGCAAGGTTTTGTCGTTGCTTCTTGTGATGTTCCAGGCAGGAGAGAATCTGGGTGCCGGACCCATTCTTCGCAAACGGAAAAGACGAAACGATGCACGAAGTGACGGTTCCCAACTTCTACCTGCGCATCTATCCGGACGGCACCATCCGATATGACATGAGGTGCGCAAAACCTCAAAATCTCGCGCTTGTGGACGTCTCGCAACAGATTTTGTGGAGGTTCATTCTTGTTTCGGTTCAGCTTGTGAGCTCCACGCTTCATCCAACACTTTGATTGTTTTGTTCCTCACACCAGCACCTTCAACTTCGCGGTTGAGGGCCATTGTATTGTATCGACATTTCGATCTACTCAAACGTGCCTCAGGCTAAATGTGCACATTGTGTTCTGGAAACCCAACTTCAAAGAAAATTGGTGGGGAGCGTAACACCGAAATACAAGTTGCCTCTTCCAGAATCTTCACAACTTCCACGAAGACTGCTTGCGTGACAAGGCACGTCCTTGCTTATTCAGGAGACAGCACCTGAACCAAGGACATGCCGTTTCAAGACAATGTATTTTTGTTGTTCCCAAAAGACATTCTGCGAACAATGACAAAGAATTTGAATCAATACAAAATATTTTCAGGGTGACGATTCATTTGTGGTGTCCAGTGGACCTCTTCTATTTTCCACTCGACTCACAAAGATGCAGACTCCAAATCATGAGCTGTAAGTGCCCAGTGTTCGCAAAGAAAACATTCCAAAATACGGTGCACTTTATCAAGTTGATGAGATCAAAAGTACGAGTCTTCAGAGATTCCGAGGAAACTTTGGTGAGGGGACCTTGAGGTGAAAGGGATCCAGCAACCCGAATGAGCAGATCTTGCTCTTGCAACATGAAATCCAAGACTCGGCAACTGTGGTGCAATGGGAACAGAAGAGGCACCTGGTGATTTTCATGTGTCAGACACAACAGCCAGAGAATGTCCACGAAAATTTTGCGCTTCTGCGACAACGGCAAGTTTTAGCAACCACCGATTTCCATTCTGTGCAGTGCGCCAATTGCCATATCAGCGGCACAGACAACCAAATTCCTACTGAGAGCCAATGGCCCTTGATTTTTCTGTGGCACCGATCTGGCAACAGCGGAACCAGGCGGAAGAGCGCACGGATCTGCTGAAACTCGCTGTTGTTTGTTCGTGGACCAACCTCACACACAAGAACAACGCAAACACGCATCCGCAATACAGAAAAGGCTGCATCTCCACGTTGCTTGTGCTCAGGTTGAGGGACTCGGTGTGAATTGCAGACCGATACAAGACAGACGAGGTGCTGTATCGTTGGCGGCGAGTCAACCCGGTCGAGTTCGGGCGGGAGCGAGACAGCATGATGGCGCGGTTCTCCCTGCGCAGCTTCAGCATCGGGGACTGCACGCAGAGCTTCAGCACAGGTCAGCAGCCAACAGCAGCTGTCTCCAAGGGATCAGCAACACCTTCGGAAATTCCTTGGAGAAATTTCAGGTGGTTGAAAAGACAACACTGCGTGCCTTGATGAATTTGTGGACATCTGGGTTTGGTCCGCTGGCTGAGAACGTTTTGAGCAGTCCCGATCCGATACACCCACAGAACAAAAATCTATTTCCTGGTGCCGAAGTGCACACACTGTTCTCACACCGCAGGAAGACCACTGTGTCCGTTCTGACTTAAGTGGGGTTTTTTTTCAAATCAGAAGACGTCTGGAACTCGTTCAAATCTTTTGCTTCATTCTCAACCGTTTCCAACTGGTCAACCTTTCCCAAGCTGAAGACCAATGACGATTGACTCGGAGAAAGGACATGGCCAGACGCTGTTCAGTTGGGTCCCACAACCTCCTTGTGTTGTAGGAGCGTACGGGTGTCAGTACGTGGAGTTCCATTTTGAGCGGGAGATCGGTTACTACATCATCCAGATCTACGTGCCTTCCATCATGATCATCCTGCTCTCGTGGGTCTCTTTCTGGCTGGACCCGCTCTCCGTCCCGGCGCGCGTCAGCCTCGGCGTCCTCACCGTGCTCACCATGCAGACGCAGAGCGGCCAGATCGCCACCGACCTCCCAAAGGTATCCTGTCTGAGGTGTCAGAGCGATTTTTTCTGGTCCAGGTCTTTGCAGGTGCCATCATGTTCTGATGGAAAAAATGTCAGCTCTGTTGTTGTGCGTGAGTGCCATCGGTGTTGGCAGTGTCGTGGGAGAAATCAACAAAACGTTTGCGTCCCCAACGACATTTGTGTTTGCTTCAAAACCAACGACAGCTTGTACTCAGAAGCACGACACCTGAAACTCGCGTTGAACGCAGTTTCGCGAAAACGGCAGATCTCTTTTCTCCTCCTCTCCAGGTTTCTTACATTAAATCGATGGATATTTGGATGACAACCTGTATGGGATTCTTGGTTCTCACACTGCTGGAGTTCGCATTGGTGAACTCCCTCGCAAGACATCAAATCAGCATTAAACGACGACAGAATGCACTCAAAGACCGAACAGGGGACTGGGAGCGAAAGAAGGTGGCAGAAAATGCAGTCTCAGCAAATATGAAGAACACGAAGGAACCTCAGGTGAGATGGGCGTTTTGCTCGTTTGTTGAGTTGTGCCCTTGTGCGATGGAACAGAAAGTGGACAAGACTGTGCAAGGTTTTTGAAATTGTGTTTTGCCGAATGCAGTGGGGGTTTGTGTGCATGTCCACTTCGTATGGTTCTCTTGTTGTCCAAAGACTCAAAGTTGTTCAGAGACAACTGCAACCTTTTTCGTTTTTGTCTGCAGCAGATAAACGGCGATACAGCTGCCATGAACGGAGACTCAGTGTCTGCTCCGGAGCAGGTGTCAGTGGAAAGCATGGACAACGTCGAGACGGTCTTCCTGCTGCACCCGCATCACCACCGGTGCTGCCTTGTGTGCTTCTTGTCCAGACTGAACGTCACCGCGCACAGAGTGGACGTTGTCTCCAGGTTTCTCTTCCCACTTTTCTTCGCCGTGTTCAACGCTGCTTACTGGTCGATTTACTTGAACCGAAAACAAGGACATGCGTCGCCTGAACAATGATTTTCGTCAGGTGCACATGAGTTTTTGTCTGGGTGTCAAACCAAAACGATCCGCAACACAAAGCATCCAGTCAATGGACATCGCCACTTGAAGCAGTTTCACCCCAAGCAAATCACTGTAGACTTCACCCCAGCATGCAATCCATCGAAATGTTAACAACACAGCACCTTCAGAACATGTATGTACACAGGTGTAATTTTATTCAAATCGTTGTGGATAGCTGTATCTTTGTCAGAGAGAGTGACTTTGCATCCTCGAAGCCTTCTTCCTCAATTTGCTTCCCAAATCAACGCGCAGAAACTGCAGCAAACAAGCCCCACAAACCAAACCAAATTTGGAGCTGTTAGTTGTGCAATCAAATGGATTCTCGCACGCAGACGCGACTCCGCACGACACGAATGCGACATCAAACACAATTTGAACATTGCAAAAAGCTCCCATTAACACATTAAACAGGACCGAGCCCTTTTCAGCGGTAAATGTGCACGCAACTGTTTGTTACGGACATCATACAATTGTGACAATAAAAATCTTGTTGTTTTCCAATGAAACTACCAGGTTGCACATCGTGAGCCGGTGTGGTGCGTTGTCACACAAATGATCAAGAAGTTCGTCCTGGAACTTCAGTTTTGTTCAAGCAGATTCATTTGCTCGGGCACAACCTGACTCAGTATGGCGCACAAAAGGGTGCGTGCATACAAGGCCAATGACATCCAGTTGATAAGTTTGTGAATAAACTCAACGACAGTGGTTATTCATTGGCAAAGCTGGTCGCGTTGTTGCTGCTGCTCCTGTTGCGTGCGCGCTTGTGTGTGTGTGTGTGTGTGTGTGTGTGTGTGTCTGTGTGTGTGTGTGTGTGTGTGTGCGTGCGCCCACGTGCACGTGCAGGCGAATGTCTGTTTGTTTGAACACAACACATGCATGGAGAATCCTTGTCTCCAAACGTCAGACTGAACCACGCTTGTGTTGAAAGAACAGTGTTGGTCATCAGCTTGCAAGATGTTATCACACACTGTTTGCAGCTTCATGCACCAATGCAGGCGGTGAAGGTGAGAAATACGTCAACAATTCCTTCACATCAGAGACACTGTGCAAACCCAAAACAGTCGTTGCGTGTCGCATTTCAGCGCACACATCCATTAACATTCCAATCGAAAGCATTGGAACCCATTTTGGTGTGGACCACCAGGAAAAACAGTCCACGCAAAAACACATTCACAAATTTGCTGAGACCGCTTTTGTTGCGAACTTCCAGGACCAAATTGCTTTTTGTGATCCGACTGTTTGTACACGGATCTTCTGCAACATAAAGAAGAGCTTCAAATCGACACAAAGGTTCTGTGCACAAGTGAAGTGAAAACATGGCCCCAAAACAATGAGATCGCACAGCAGAGAGATGAGCTGCAGGGACTGTGAGCCGCGGAGGGCTGCACGCTCTCCACCCAGGCTTTGACCGAATCTTCCAGGAGAGACAGAGGCACGAAGCCCAGGCTGAGAACCCTCCAATGGAACTCCTTCAGATCGAACGCACCACCTGCAACACACGCACAGAACGTCAGTTGTATGTAAAGCAGAGGTTCCAAGCCCTCACACTTCCGTTGAACCGACAGTCCAGCACACACTTCTCATTGTAGAAACAAAACAATCAAATGAAAACACAAAAGTCAGGAAAGAAAGGTCTTCTCTGATCGCTAGCAAGCAACCTAGCAAACATGAAATTCCACTTTTGATGTGAAAACAGGATTTCAATTGCCTGTTTTCTGTTTTGAAATGTCACAAAAGTACCAAGGCTTTCTCCCGGCCGACTGGAAGTCAAACCCCACTGGCAGCACTCAAGAAAACCCAAGGCCCAGAAACAGAACAAGTCACTGACCTAATTTGGTTTCGGCTGTGCGGCGCAGCTCTCTGATCTTCAGCTCGCCGATTTTGTAAGCGCACGCTTGGCCGGGCCACGTGATGTAGCGGTCCACTTCCTTTGCCACTTCTTCTGGTGTGATGAACGTGTGGTTCAACATGTAGTCGATCGCCTGCTGCCGGGTCCAGCTGTGAACGAAACTGATCTTCGCATTTACGAAGCACGAGGCACAAACGCTTGGAAGACTCCGACAGATAGAACTCAGGCCATCGCTCACTTTACAACCACCGAATGAGCCACAATTAGTGTCGTAGAACAAGAAAGAACAAAGGAATTTGAAGGGAACTTTCGTACCGCAGGACGTGTATACCAGGGTCCACAACCAGTCTCGCTGCCCGGAACATCTCAAACGTGTACCTTCCGAACCTGCACGTGGGGCAAATGGAATGGTGGTGATGAATGGTCGGCATGAAAACACTTGTCAAAAATTGAACCCAACCAGACAAATGAAGCGAACAATGATGTTACTTCTCACAATTCGTACTGGTCCTTGTACACCCCCATCTCTTCGCCCAGATACTCCGAGTACAAACCCCAGCCCTGCAAACAGAATTCAGGTGCATAATTCAGGTATCACGGAAGCAGACACCGCACAAAACTGTGCCGCGCTCAACCTCAACGCTCATCCTCCCGAAGAGACTCAGAGTAAACTTTTTGGCCACAATTCTGACAAATTTATTTTTCTGAATCTCAACCTTCCCCTTTTTGCTGAGCAAGGTCTGCACGTTGGACAAGAATCACGAATTACACGTTTTTCTCACCTCAACTGTGGATGTGTAGTACGGAAAATAAAATGGTGCTGAAAACTTTCTGGGCCAGAGGTACCGTCTGAAATTCGGGATTGGCAGGGTTCTGGACAAAGCCACCTGAAAAATCCGTCACACGCACCTGAACGTTTGTTCTTTTGCACGGTGGAGGCCATGCAAAACCTTCAATGCGATTCTGCTCATTCACAGGCTTTGCTTTGGTTGACTGACCTGCACGTGGTGTCCCGGCGACGCCTCGTGCAGAGCAATGACCATCTGGTGAAACGATGGTCTGAAACGAAAACAACGTTTGGAATCACAGCAACAGCCTCAAAGTGCTGTTGCTGCTGCTGCATCTCCGAGTACTGTACATCCACCCCAGTCCGGGGTTCTCAATCCCGGGAAGAAGCTTGAGAGAGATTCAACCATATCTGTGATCCGTGGTGTGAATATCATCAGGAGGCGTACTTTGTTTTGGGCTTCTTGGTGTTTGCGAACAGCGTGTTTTCTGAGTATGATGCGGCGACACCATCGTGGGTCATACTTTGAACCCTGCAAATGACGAAAGACGAGTGATGAAAACGCAGTTCACTTTCTTTCGTGACGTGAGTCCATTTTCTTGACGGTTCTGTGAAATAGCTCGAAACTGTTCTTCAAGCCACGGTCAACCAACTTGATGTCCGGGATCGACGTGAGGTTTCTGAAGTATTTCTCCATCTTTGGATTGATGCGATGGAAAATGATGTTTTCGTACAGTTGCAGGATGTCGCTCTGAAAAACACACAAACACTCGCCAGGTGTGTGTGTGTGTGTGTGTGTGTGTGTGGTTATTTTTTTTGGTATATTTCTTTTCTGAGTCAGAAGGGCAACGCTTCCTGAATATCTCGTCAAAAACCAGACCCTGGGTACTTTGCTTCTTGACCAACTGGGCACACCTATATTTGTTGACACTGGTGGTTGGATGTACTTTTTTGCAGCCCATTCCTGACTTCAACGGGTATGCGGGAGAGGATGGGTAGTGCAGGGGGGGGGGCAACAACAGCTGAACATTTATATTTGTGCTGTCGTAAAGTGTTGAGCCTTTTTTTTGAAAAAAGAATCCGGGTTTGCCAAGAGATCTCTTCACCGATAAATATACCGGTATTCCAAATGGGAACGTCACATTCAGACTTTCCTGTCTCTGAGAAATCCAATTGTCAGCTTGCCAGAGTCATAATTTTGACTGTCTCTATTCTTAGTGAACACGCTGTATCACACAGCGATTCTTGTTACCTCTGTATGATTGTAAAATTGTTCCATTGTTTTCATGTGCTTGAACAGCGCCATCAAGTTGCCCTGAACTCCGAGACTTTGCATGATCTGAAAAAGAAAACCCATTCATTTGGTAAGTTTTGCAGTGAATCAGTTTGGTCAAACAGACGTTCTGTTTTTGACGTGTTCAAGGGGGGAAACAAGGTTGTGTAACCGTACGTACTTCTTCCATTTTTATTTTGATTCGTGCAACTTCTGCCAGTCCCATGTTGTGCACTTCCATCGGATCCACGTCAATAGAAAGATGCCAACGCAGCAATTGCCTGTAGTATTCGTATCCATTGTCAAATCCGTAGATTCCTTCCGTTGGACGTGTGTGACGCATGTAGGTCTAAAAAATCGCACGTTTCAGCCATTAGAAAGAAAGTAAAGGTTGTTTGTCGAAGTCAGAGTGCGGTCTAGAATCCCCGAGAATGCTCAGAATTGTAGGATACCTGCAGACCTTCAATCTCTTCGCATTGGATAACGTTTGTCTTGCGTTGGACGTGAAAAACGTCATTTCACGTGGTCACAAAAGTGGTGCCGGGGCAGCCTCGAATCAGCTTGCACCCAAACGTTTTGAGCAGGTCACGCACGTGCGTCGCCACGCGCAGCGGAGAGGCTCACCAGTTCAATGAAACTACGCAACTTCCTGAAGGCCGGCTGCACCCTGTCCCTGATGATTTCCTTGCCTTGAGACTTCAAGTTTCTCCTGCAAGTACAGCGACGATCGCGTGAGGCAATTCCGACGGAGACAAAACGCAAAAAATATTGTTTTCTCCGTCGAAATTGCCGAAATCACATGGCATCTCATAAACTCCTGACTTGCATACCAAAGGCTTGATGCAGTTCATATCTTACTTGCTGTGTTTGGACAAAATGGATCCTTCTATCTTCCAGAAGGGTTTGTAATATTCAGTGTCTTCGACCGCAGCTTCGGTTATTTCCGCCAAATCATTGGCCACATTTGTCTGAAAAACGCAGCAAGCAAACGTCGATATCAAGGGTCAGGTTCCCCAAACCCGACGCTTTCCTTGGACACAGCGTACGAGAGCAAAAATCTCACACAAACCATTGAAACATGGTGGTTGGTTCTTCGTAAAGATATCGCTTCTTCCAATCGTTTTATGATTTCTTCTATCTGCAAAAGGAAAAAGGGAATCGGGACCGTTTTTTGAGGTATTGCGGCTTTTGCTGCAAAAGGCTTCAAATGATGTTCTGCGCATTCTTTTCCGCACAGTGGGCGGATCAAAAGGCTTCTGACACCAAACCACCAAATACTCCTCCACACACTGCTTTCTGACGACCACGCAAATCTCGTAAAGCTGTCACAATCTGTGCAGTTTCCTTGTTGTCAGCCTGTTGTTCGATTTCATCACCTCGGCGTTTGGTTGAACTGTGTCCTTGTCGCAGTGGAGTTGCGGTGGGAACGAAGGATCACAGACTGGACTTCACGGGAAGATTGCACTATCAATTACCTGGAGACGTCTGAGGTCTCATCTATTCCGTCCACACACCACGTTCTGACGATACTCATTTGCGGATCAGCCTCAAACAAATGGGTTGGTCCTCACTGAACTTAATGGTTTCTGGCTGTGCAATGGCAATAATGAGCTTACGATGCACGCCTGACCTTTTCGCGAATTTCGGCTCGACGCCGTTTGACGCACTGACTGATGGCTCTTTGTCAGTTCAATCAGATATGAAGTATTGATGTTGAGGAGACAACGAGTTTGGCCTTGTATGAATGTAGTGGACTAACACTGTTTGTTAAAAGGGCAGTCTAAGGCGACAAAAGAATAAAATGCTCTTGACACATTTGGGTGCACCTTTCATGTAAAAGCTTTGCTTGTTTGTGAGTCCATTTTGTCGAGCATGCGGCACACGCACTCTGCGTTCACACACAAACTCCTGAGGCCACAAAGTTAGTTTTCTGCTTCCGAAAAGACTTTGAATCTTTCTTGTGCACCAACTAGTTTTCAATCCAGGTGGCTCTACTTCAGACTGTGAATTTGGTTTGTGTAACTTTCTTCAAAAAAGTTTGTTCTGCAATTTTCTCGCAGCTGGCAATCGAAAATCTAAGCGATAACACAATTCCCACAGAACAGAATGTTCAAACAAGAGATACAGAGTCTCAGTTTACCTGTCTGGGAAGAGCTTCTAATCTCTGAATGTATTTCAAGAAATCTTCTTCTGTGTCCAATTTGGCAGCTTTTATCCAACCTCTGTGTCGGTGGATACCTTCCAGAAAATTCAAAGGATTTAAGGCGCCGTACCTGAAAAGATGAGGAAAACTTGAATGCAGAAGCACAACACAATTAAAATGGTTGTTCAAGAGGCACTTGGCCTGCAGGAACATTTGTCTCGATTGAGGCTTCAGAGTTGCTTGCAGTCTCGAAGGCCTTATTCTTGTACTTTTGCGTGTGGTCATGTCCACTCGTACTGCGAGCTGAGTGTGTCAGCCAACCTCGGACGTATTTTGACTGATGGACAAGACTCAACGCAGAGCGGATGCGAGGTTCCAGCACTTTTGTGCAATTTTTTGACTCACTGGATTTTGCAGTTGCATCTGAAAAACTTGTCCGAAGCAAGGCAACGCAAACTTCTCTCCGTAATCATGTTCTGAATATTTCGTGTTGCTGTTTGAATTGAGCTTCAGCACATTTGACTGCGTGGTCTCGGACATTAAATGACTGACCGCCCTGTTCTTCCACAGACTTCAACATTCTATTGTCGGAAATTCCTCTTAAAATCTATCCCCCCACACAAGTTCTGCACTGCTTGGAGTGCGTCCAGAACAAGTATTTGTCTTGCTTGTAACAGTAAACATGTTTGGGGAAAGCATCTCCTGTTGACCACCCTATCTATCACTGCATGTGATGACTCTTGCCGTGTTCACACCGGTTCCGTGTCCGTGACGGAACACCGTACATGTACGCAACGTGCGCGCAAATTGCGCACGAAATGACTCACGGTCCTGTTCTTGTTGGTTGGTTCCTTCAGGATTCAATGGATCAACAGGGTGCAAGACCCGAAATGACGGCAGGCCAAAAGTTCTTTCCATCACGTGGCCGGAAAATTTGGCAGAACTTCTCAGATCCAACAGTTTGTTGTTTTCTGGAGCCCCTTTTCCAGACCGAGCTACTGCAGCATTCCGATTTTGATCTTGAGACCGCGTTCATACAATGGACCCCTAAGGAATCTGCCGCCAGAGAAGTTTGGTATCAGGCATCACAACGTAAGGACTCCAACAGGTACCCGATCGTCTGCTTGGGCAATTTTTGGTATGAATGACACAAATGTACTCACAGTCTCCACTCGTACCCGGAAACAATCGTCTGCAGCTGGTCGCTGAGCACGCGCAGTGTGAGGAGATCCGATGTGCTCAACGCCGACTCGTCAATGTCCCGAGCCAGCCTCAGGAAAACCGTGCAATTGTTCTGAAAGAAAAAACACGAAAGTGCTTTTGTTTGACCAAACGAAGTCAAAATGGGTATTTATTGTTACCCTGGGCGAAGTACCATTTCCAGGGTTGTTCTGTTGATTTGAATCGGCCAATTGACAAAACCCAGGGATGCAGCGGCTTCGTCACATTGACGCACACGACACGTGGTTGACGCACAACTCGCGCCATGCACGAAATTGCAGTGGTAAGCACTGCATGAAGCACCTGTGGTTAGGTCGATAGAATTACCACAAATGCTGCTAAATCATCAAAAATATACTCAAGCACAACCGTACTTTTCGATAATCCATTGTTTCAAAGGAGTAAGACTCCAGTTTGTCGTCGTGTGCGTGGAACCCCTCAGAAGTGCAGAACTCAGGAAATTCTCGCATCTTCCAGTTCCAGAAGGCCTCAGTCACCTGCCGGAGCTCCTCGTTCTGCACTGCATCTGTCACAAAAGGATTGAATTGAACTCTTAGTTCTTTCGAGGATCTTTTGCTTGCAACTTCGTTTCCCCTTTGGATCTGAAGCCAAAATTTGAATCCTTGCCAATGGGCTGCGAAACTCAAGAAGGGTGTCTGAAAATTGTTGTCAGGGCATCACAAGGCTTGTTTTCGGCTTGCAGCAACGGCTTGGAAGAAAAGTGATCAGAAAAACACAGCGCAAAGACGGTTGAGAGATCAAGGCTCCGTTACACAGGAAGATATTGCCGTTCCCACAACAGTCCACGTGGAGACAAAGCTCCCGACACCACAATGCGCAACTGCCACCCTCCAACCGCACGCAGCTGAGCATCGGGCAAAACATTCGCAACTTACTATGTTGCTGAATTTTGACTCAAAAGTTTATCAGACTGCATTTCGAAGGCATCCCTCGTGTGTTGACACAAAGGTAAAAGACATTCTGCTGGTGGGCAGCGGAGCAGGAAAAATTTCCGACTCGACTTTGAACAAGAGTTCAAGGGTCAAAACAAGTTGAAGAATAACGTCCACCAGGAATCTAAACCTGCCTCGAGACACTTCTTGGAGCAACTTCTCTTGTTGCTCGGCCAGGATCCAGCACGCACTTCGCGGGGTTCATGCTGGAACCCACCGCTGTGCGTAACCAGAGTCGCTTGCGAGACAAGCAGCCAGAGCCACGAAAGTTCGGGCTGAGGTGAACCAGACGCACAAGCACCAGCCGGAAGGTGCTCTTCAGGTGCAGTATTTGGACCAGAACAGACGACATTGAGAATTCCAGCTTAGGGCGCCGTTCTATGGATCCATGTTGGTTTGTCCAAAACTTCACACCAGATTCTTTGAAATATGTTGTTCAGATTGGCATGGAAAACCTCGTTGACTTTGTGTCTTCGAGATGCGTCGCTGTGTTTGGCTTCAACAAGAATTACGGCAAACGAGTTTGTTGTCGTTGTCAGTTGCAGAAGTCTTCTCGGGAGAACGACCCAACACTGATTTTCATCATCCGAGATTGTATGTTTATCAAGCCATTTGTTCTTGAAACCTCGTGAGGTGCCACACTCACCGGGAGAATCGTGCAGAAAGGCAACAGCTGCGCTCATGAACAGCAACACGAGGAAGACGCGACGCAACTGCTGGAATCCCCTTCGTAATGAGCTCAGACGATTCATGGTGAATGCTGGAACGAGACAACAACAACTTTTACAGAATTATGATCACCCCATCAAATTACTATGAGCAGGATTGCCTCTTCTTGATTGGGATCTTGTAATGCCGTTGGGAGAGGCGGTCGTGTGCATGGGAAATGAATCGCAGGGCGCAGACACACTCACTTCGTACGTTGCATTGTGCAAACGTGAATTTGGTTTGCATTTCAACTGTATTTATTGAGTTTGTTTTTTGGGAATCACAATCTACTGTCTGTTTTTCTGCCCAATTAGATGCTCAAATGTTTGTCGCGCGACACCCGTACTTTTCGCCACGGCTTCTTCGTGTGCATGACGCGCTGTTGTGTGGGAAATCAAGAACAAAAACTCCGGTGAACTTTGAGGTTTGACCACTGGGACGTGCCACTTTTCTTTCGCACACGCATAGCAAACAGTTTGCGTCATTTTTGTGGCACATTGACATGCAAAATGCAAATTAAGCAACGTGCCGAACGCAATTTCAACAGCGACTCTTTTGTATGTGTTTTGTTCTTTTGACGTACCTTGAGACAATGAATGATCAATCCAACTGTGAGAACCTGTCCGGTGTTCACGTCCAGTTCACGAGTGTTCGCACGTTTCCCATGACATTTGTTTTGCTTTCCTGGTGACTCGCACGAAGGTGTAAAATTTCCTTGAAAATATTTTCATAACTTTTCGTTTATTCCATTGAAAATCATTCCCATCAAATTTTCCACAAGGCAAAATCTTGTTGAATGTGGTATCGACTTGGTCTGCAAGTCATTGGTGACGTGTAAAGCTGCAACTTATGAGATAAACATCTCTCCGTTGGGAGAAGCGCAAACCACCTTCACTGCATGTAGTTGTTCATTCAGAAAGGAATCTCAGACCTGCCGCAGATCAAAAGACAAAGGCATTCAGATTCCCCAAGGACATTACGTAGGAACAGAGCAGGACAATTCAGAAGAAGTTTGCTTCTTGATCTCGACCGCACAGCTGCGGACAACGGAGACCTGACGTTTCTCAACGCCTGGGAACTTGCGGTCAAAAGGGTTGTCCCTCGCCTTCTGCAAATCATACATTGCAGTTGCAGTTATGCAAGCAACAAGACCAACACGAAAGGGTCAGAACGAGAATGCAGTCCCTTTCATATTTTTGTCTGACCTGGCTTTGGGAAAACGTGGACACGTCAGCCTGTTCCAGGGTCTCTTCCATCAGAGTCTGTCCGTGCCTGCCAAGCCAAAAAAATCTGTTGCTGAACGAAAATACGAACCGTTGATCTTTTCAGTGACACATACAAGCTGCCAACTCACAATTGTTAGACATTGTATCTCTCGCCTTGCATTTGTTTATTTTCAAACATGCCAGCTCTGAGCGAAGGAAACTTGTTTTTCCTTCAGGAAGAGTGGCAAGAAAACTTGCGAGGTCAGAATTTCGCGTTCCGTGGTCACCTAAGTACTCAGCGAATGTATTTTTGTGCAACCTGGGAGCCAAGGTAACGGCAAGGCTTCGACTCCATTGCCCAGCAGAAAAGTTGAATTTGGTCTCGTTTTGTTCACCCGCTTGTTCACTTTGGTGAGTGCGTCGTGGGTGTGGAAGCTTTTTTTCAGGTTCAACACGTTCACCTGAATAGGATTGTTGTTGACCCCTGTCCTCGAGTGCATGTAACTCCAACCAACCTTGTTTATGCAAAAGACCAAAACGTTTGCTAATGGACTGAGTGAAATTTGCAGTTGTAGTGACAAATCCAAAACGAAATGTCGCATTTTGTGTTGTTCATGTTCTGGTTATGAAGGATCTTTGCAGGCACGGACTCCATGAATTTTTCCGCGGCACAACCCTTGTCACAAAAGTTAGTCGGTTGGAAGGTTAAAAACAAAAAAGACAATGATCAGAACCACAGAACAAGGTGTCAGAGAAAGCTTTCTCAGAAAGTCAGTGTCCCCTCCCACGTTCGTATCATCAACTCACAAATGAAGAGCAATCGATAGTGAGAGGGATGACAATCTTCTGGAAAAGAGGGGAACGTGAACAATCTTCGATTTGCAGGAGACAGGTGAAATGCACAGAATGAGAGACTAACAGGAGCCTGAATGTGAAGGCATTGAAAGAGTGTTCCGGATGGGTGTTGACCACTGTGTTGCCGATCTTCTTGGTGTTTCTTGCTTGCTGCGTGAATTTTGTGAGCGGCAAGCATGTTTCTGAGGATTGGGTCCGACATGTTCGCGAACTTTCTGAAGGCTTCTTTCAAGTTCACTCCACAAACATCTCAGAAACTAACACATCCAAATTGCCATATTTACAAATGTCTGGGAGGAGATTGATTTTCAGCCGTCTACATGAAACTTTTCCCTGTGAAATCTGAAACGTCATTTGGTCGCTGGACGGAGCTGCAAGAAACAAACAGAATTGGGTCTCAAAAGGGCCACGGAAGTGGCCAATTTGTTCCCAATCACAGAAGAACGGTTGACACCGACGTTGCTCGGAGGTAAATTCAATACAGTCTTCACACTGACCTGCCAATCACTGGCCTCCATGAGCGAACTGTCATAAATCATCTTTTCTGATTCACATTTTGAACATCTATTTTATTCTCACCGGACAAAACACGTTGTCCAGAGTTATTCATAATGCAGAAGTTTATCTGGGAAGCCTTCGGTTCACGCAGGAGGCTGCAGAAGCTTTCAGAGTCAAAGAGCTAGTCCACACAAGAGCGATAAACTGGGTTATTAGGGTCCATCATTTTGAATCAGCATCATTAATGCAAAAGCCAAGCACTTCAGCAGGTTGTATCACAGCAAAATTGACCTTATTTTCTCAAAGTGTGGAATCTAGTTCAGTGACAATGTCTGCATATTTTCTCTCGTGATTGAAAGGCAGACTCAACAAATCTTTTGTGCAAACTGAAAGTCGTCTTCTTCATGCACTTTTTGAAACTGAACTTGGCTGGCCGGGTGAGAGTCAGGCATGTCCCTTTTGAATGTTGACTTCAAAACAACCTGAGATTCAATAAATTTCTGTAAAATGCACCAGTTTGACTTGCAAAGATACAGCCAATCCAACCAAATGTCTTCGATCTTCAAGGACTTTGAAGAGCAGACTGATAAGGACTCGTAGAAGGGTGTGGCCGTCTCTCTGCGCTTCCTCAACTCCCACATGCCAAGGATGCGAAGTTCAGACGCGATTTGATTCTTCCTCTCTTTTTCAAGACTTCTGTGTTCCTTTGAAAAACGATCTTGTTTTTCTGTTTGGCGTGATGCTGAAAAATCCCTCCCCCTTTTGGACAAAACTTCAATCAAACTCTGAGCCTTTTTCTAAAGATTTTAATGTCGTGGGATGAAATACATTTTTCAACACAATGTGACACCGGCAAATGAATAAATGGTTTTTGTAACCTTCGAAAGTACAATGCTGAAGATCACAAGTCTTGCGGAATAAATTTGGGAAGCAAAGACCAAGTCACGGTTTGTTGTCATCTGTTTGCACGTTTTGCAGTATCTGCGTGAGCAACAACGTCAAAACAAAGGTCCTGCGCATTTTGGATCAATATCGTCTGGGGCAAAAGGCAAAAAACATAACTGGGCCTGCGGTGCAAACTTGGGTGGGGGAAATGAATTCAAGCATCTGCCAGAGCATCAGAAAACAGAAACGATGACGATCAGAAAATCACAATTGAAGTTTTCTGTACAGTTTCAAAAGTTCCGCACACGAGCAGTTACGAGAACATCGGCGCCCCATTTCGTCGAAACAGCCTGCAGGGGCCAGACAGAGAGAAACCCCACAAAATCTCCTGGACAAAAGGAAAGAATCCCTCACAAAAAAGGTACACCTTCAAACGCGTCAACTTTGGTGCTAACATGCTTGTGCTTTTTGCTGATCACCTGGTCAAATTGTCAAGACAAAACTTCTTTGTGGGGCATCTTCTATTTACAGTGATGTTTGTTGAAGGGAACTTCACACGACATAAATATCTGTTCAGTCAGCTTCAATATCTCCGTCCACACCATTGGCATTGTTCTCCAAGACAACAGAACTTTACACATGAGCTTTATACTTTATACTTTGACGTCGCTCCATTTTAAATCTATTTACAACAATTCGCTTGCGATTTATCCTGTGATGACCCGCAGGACACTGCAGACGAACAGCAGACTGCTTGTGGAGAAGCAATGTTTTCCTGCAAGTGTCTCTGCTGAAGAGATGTAGGCTCCAACGCGCACGTCGTCGATCCACTGCTCGATAGACTTCTCCAGCAGGTGCAGAGGGACCCGCCCGGCCTTCAGCACCTCGTTGTTGAACTCGCGAACATCAAACGAGTCCTCTGCGAGCGAAGGAGCATGTTTTATTTGCAATTGGCAAGCATGCAACTTTGACCCAAGCTTGCCAGAAGAACCCCAGGTCAACCCTGAACTTCTCTCTTCGTCAAGACAAGACACATACCCAGTTTGGCTTCGGCGAGCTGCCGGAGTCTCAGGATCTCCCTCTCGCCCATCTTGTAGGCGCACGCCTGGCCAGGCCACGTGATGTAGCGATCAACCTCCTTCTCGATCTGTGCGCGCGGGATTGCGGTGTGGTCCGCGATGTACTCGACCGCCTCGTCCCTCGACATCCTGAAGAACGGCGCATCAGTCACGAGATGGAAATCATCCGTCTTCACTCAATGAGGAGAGTCGGAAAGGCCTGGTCTTTGTGTTTCAGTGTTCGTGTCAACAAAACAGGCGAATGTTTCTGGAGGCCTGCAGCTGATATCAGAAATGTTCATCAGCCGGTGATCTGTTGTTGCCAACTCGTCTCAGCATCTCGTTCATGGAGGCAGGACTTTTCTGAGGCAAAAACGAACGCCCAGCAGATATTGCGCCGATTTTCCCTAGGTCAAGGAAGGGTGCCTTGACAATAAAGCGGGTGTCAATCTGAACCCCAGACAACATTACTCAGTGAGTGTGATGATACCTCACCCAAAAGCATGAATGCCTGTGTCAACCACCAAGCGACAAGCTCTGAAGATTTCAGACGAGTATCTTCCGAACCTGCAACATGAATAGAAACGTGCAGACTATGTCCTGACGAGGAGTCAGTCCCCCCACTTGACAATGAATCAGACGAAACGTATTCGCACGATCAAATAGTCTGTGTCCAATTGCATCAGGATTTATGAAAAGGAACCGGTTGCGTGGTTTTGGTCAGAACCAGACAACAGCCCAGCCTGCAACCTCGACTTGTTCATAACAATGATGACAGTTTGCCGACGAACAAGGAAGTTTTCAAAAGTAGGGGTCCATGTCTGGGTCTCGTTGCCAGAGGGCAGGGCATATGAAACTGACTCCCTTTGCCAGAGCTTTGAAGACAGTGGCAAGAGACAAACTCGTCAGTCCGAAATGAGGCGCAACGATTGAAAATTCACAAGACTAACAATTCCAGGGCTGTCTTGTTGTAGAGTCCCATCTCTTCACCAAGATACTCCGCATACAGTCCCCAGCCCTGTTGAGAAAAAAGAACCATGGAAGAAATCGTTGGAGTTGCAAAATATTTCTCCTGTGGTTTGCTTCGATTTCTGACTTATTGACTTCTGCACGGCCAAGGCAATTTTCGCACGTCCCTCCTTATGGCAAATCGAGAACAGTCGCCTTGTGAGGAGACCTCATTTCCTGTACAAGCAAACAAAATCAACTGCCCATTGGCAAGACTCACTTCAGTGTAGGCGGTGTACCAGGGGAAGTTGAATGGTATAGCGTAGTACTTGGTGCCCCACAGAACACGTCTGAATTCAGGCTGAGGCTGCTGATTGGCGTAGGTGATCTGAATCAGGGAGGTTGAATATTCTAAATCGCTAAAGTCTTCAAAATTGTAAAGAAAAGAGGCAGAGTCTCCGACAGCTTCAGCACCTGCACTGAAGGCTGACAAATTTGACAATCACCCAATGTTGTTCTGAGGTCGGTGTTCTTTTCGGACAAGTTCATCCCCTTGGATGCGACAGAGTAAAAGTTGCAAATTTGGTCTCCAATTGCTTCAGGTCGGTATTTTCCTGGGCAGACACAAAATACGTTGGAGTGATTCTGTTCACTTTGCTCCCAAAAAAGTATCTTTTTCACTCTGTTTGACAGGCTCATGGTTCTCCAGTACATCATGGGTGAAACCCCCTTCCCCCAGTGAGTGATGAAAGAACTGAATTCCCATTTTCATTTGTTTGTTCCAATTTCCAAAGCCCTCCTGCATCAGGCTCAGGCTCCACGGAACTCGCACTATGTTCCTTGATGCAGGAAAAACACACGCAAAACTCGTGCACTGCATCGCAAGAACTTATCGTTGCGGCACGTTCATGCCTGCGATGAGCTCGGTGGCGTACCTGCAGGTGATGACCAGGATTCGCTTCGTGCAGCGCGAGGGCCATCATTGTGAAGGTCGGTCTGCAAAGTTGGAAATGGTGAGAAGAATACAGCAAACAGGCCACCACAACGGGAACGATGTTCCACAAGAAAACAAGAAACAAGAGAATGCGTAAAACCTGAAACAGTGATTCACTCGAACTCTCGTATTTTCAGGTTCTCAAAAACCTTCGGTTTGACAAAATGATACCAGAAATATTCTTTATGGGCAGAATTTAAAATAGACTGCTGCATTTCAAATTTCACAGCACTGGAATTGTTTGATTTGTTTGTATGACACTTTGTTCCGGCGTGCAGCTTGTAATGAGACAATCACCATCCAACAAGTCAAATTTGCGCAAAAGTCCATTTCCCAACAGTCACAAAATCGGTCAAAACGCTGGTATCTGACAAATTTTGTTTTTGCAGTATTTGGACAGTCTGCTCGCTTTCTTCGACGCAAGCTTGCACGCCTGTCCAACACAGATTATTTTTCATTCAACAAGCAATATGCTCCAGGCGGCAAGACAGTGTGCGTGCTGTGCTTTCGAACGTCCAAACAGCTGTGAACGTCAAACATTTCGGTTGGATTTCAGAGAAGATATACAGACTGTATGCCGCTTTCTGACCGCGCTATTCAGAAAGTGCAGTCATGCGTATCATTAATGGGCATTCTGAGCTTCTGATTGGCTCCTGCTATTG
>JAAUXT010125644.1_pt1 | contig 22920 bp, 22 predicted proteins | sample 7278171 | NCBI WGS metagenome assembly JAAUXT01 (sample SAMN14350112, study PRJNA611818) | marine sediment metagenome | isolation source: surface marine sediment (1.8m) | place: French Polynesia: Moorea | collected 2018-08 | reverse complement strand
GCATTTCTTGCAACTATATGTGCCCTTGGAACACTGTATGCCCTTGGAACACTCATTCTTGCCCTTGGAACGCTTCATCGGCCAATATTTGGTTGCGTGCAACATCTAGTTGGTTTTTTTTTCTGTTGGGCGAATTGTGCAAAACACCTGCACGATCAGCGGCGGGTGATACATTTATTTGGCCGAAGACCTGTCCTTTGAGGAGGAAAGGGTGCAGCAATTCTCACTCATGTGGCAAACCGAACTGAAAATTTTTACGCCTGCAGCACGACAGCAAGGAGTGTGTGGAAGATCCTTTTTTTGTGATGACACTTACCGACAATTGCCCATCAGAGTGATTCATTTCCATCACAACTTCCTTGATTGTCCGTGAGAGCTCAGAGTATCCGCGTTGTCCCGAAAATCCCATTCATGTGAATGATCCCGCATCGTTCGGAAGATTGAGCTCAATTCTGCAGCTCGCCTGAAGCTGTTCCTGCCGCTGTTGGCACTGTTTCATGGCTGTGTAACCGAAGTCATTGTTTCACTCCCTTTTATTTGTTCATTTCTCTGTTTTGCCATCAAGTCAATATGAAAATCACTCGAACTCGGCTTGGCGTTACTCACGTTGTGTTTGCAGTGTCGCTGAACACTATTGTGTTAATGGTCACCATCCGGGAGGTCCCTGTTGCAGCAAATTTGATCGTTGCATGTGTGTGCTCTGCGGCATTCATAATCCAAATGTGGAAACCAATCAGCGGTCACAGACTTTCTGAAAACTCGCGGAATGTGGGTGTGGACTGGAAACACAAAAGTTCCGGGAATTCCGGAAACCACAAAAGCTAACAGCTCCCAGGATGGGAATAAGACGGGCAAGTCCTCTGGACAGGCGAGACTCCGTTTTGATATTTTTGCTCGGGAAAAAGTGTGGGACATAACATCCTGGGTTGGATCTACTGGTGTCCACGGGGGTGCAATTTTCACTGAAAATGAGGCTGGTCCTTCCCCCTTGACTATGAGGTGAGGTGTGTCGCACCTGGGGGGGGGGGGGGGTGGGGGGCAGCAGTGAAAACGGGGCAAGTTCCACATGCGCAGCGCGTGCAGATTTATGCGCGACGCAACGCGTATAAAGGCCCTGCTTTCTTGTGCGCCATAGAGCGAGAGACACTTCTCTTTACGATCGTACGAGTGCAGCTGGTGGAGAGTCTTCCTCGCGCCCAAAGCAAGCATACTCCACCCCGAAAAAGGTTTGTCCCACGGCAACTGAGGCATTCCCACAAAGCTATTTTCTGTCAAAAATGGAACTTCCAAAGTACAAGGCTGGGGTGAATGTTTGAGAAATTTTGGTGTTCCTGCTTTCTTCCGGGTAGGATCTGGGCTTCGTCTGAAAAGGAGGGGATCCTCAGAATACGAAAAGCACAGAGGATCCGGAACCCTTGAAAACTTTATGGGGAAATGACAGACAGACAGACAGACAGACAGAGTTCAGCCGCAAAGTCTTGCAAACTTTGCACCTTTGTTCTGCAGACCTGAACGTTTTCATGCTGTAAATCTTTTTGTGGATAAGCTTTGCATGAGATCAGTGCTAATATCAGCAAACAGGTTGGCAACTAGTTTGTGGTATCGTATTGGTTCTCGTAGCCAATTCACTGTGCATACAATGTGCACTCACAGCCCACAAACGTTTGATACTCGTACAATGTGCACTCACAGCCCATAAACGTATGACCAAGGGTGTGTTTGACTCTTTGGACATCTCATGCACCCAACAGTGAGTTTGGTGTGAGTGGTCTCACCCATCATAACTCATCCTCACCAACCGTCACCCACCATCAGTCAATTATTGTTACCCGCCCACCTTTCATTGTTTATAATCACACACCAAATGTTGTCTAGCATCACTGACACACAGGCCTGTCCTCACCCACCGTCACCCATGTCACGAACCAACACGCACCATCATCCACCATCGCCTGTCCCAAGTCAATGGGATGGGTTGGATGGGTCCAAACGTAGAGCTTTCAACTTTCAACTTCTGCCTTCCGAAAAATGGTCATGATACCATTTGATTTCAATGGTATCATGACTACATTTCGGAAGGCAGAAGTTGAAAGCCCCTCGTATCTCACAGTGTCTCTTCATGGTCAGTGCCTTGTCTCTTTCTCTTGGATACCGCAATGGCTGGTGTATTGTTGTTTGTCTCTTAGCTCAATGTGTTGTGTTCAAGACCGTAAGTTGTTTTGATTGAGTTCTAGTGATTGACTTTGTGGCATTTAACTTCATTGGTGAATTCAATATTGAAGTGGTGCAACGGTGCACTGGGCGGGAACTTCAAGCCGTGTTCTGAAATATCCGAACATCCGAAATGTCAAACCGTGTTCTGAGACATCCGTAAAATGTCCGAACATTGCTGCATGTCTGTTTCGAAAACCGCGTAAACAGGAGGGATTCCCAAGTTCCTGTAATTTGAACAGTTGGCGGAAAAAAATGTGAATTTTGAAGAATTTAGACTTGGGCTTCACTTCAAACAGAGAAGGTACAGTTTAGAACTGTGACGTAATAGCTGGTGCACATTGAGCATCAACATTTTTGACAATGTAGTTGTGTTTACTTGCACAGATTTCTATTTTATCTCTCAAAATTTGTACTTCCAAGATCTGGTGGACTCAACTCTCAGAAACATCATTTGGGTTCGATCTGACTCACACAAACCTTGCGCGCACTGGTTGATACATTTGATCAGGAGCTTTAGCCCAACATAAGTTCTCACACTGTGCGATGCCCCGACGACCGGGGCCCACAGCAACAACCAGAACATCACCACTTTGCCGTTGAAAAGCGTTTCATGGCAGCGGATTGCATCACAAATTTTTGACATCGACCGAGGGCACTGAACGGAATGAGAACGGACACTTTGCAAACTGAAACTCATTTCTACGACCTCAGGCAAATCAGTTCTGGTGATCAGGATGTCTTGCTCATGCTGATCGCCAGAACTGATTTGCGCCTTGTATTGATGTTGATAACTGCAGTGGATTGACGGGTTAATTGGTACACATGTCATCGAAAAGCTCTCATGTACGAATTTTCTGATGCAGGTGCCCATGCTGAGAAAAAGAAGCATCGCAATCACAGGATTCTGAACCAAAATACTGAGTGTTACCTTTGCGCTCGCTGTTCTCTCGTGAACGCAGCTGGCAGTTCTGATGAAGCACAGATCTACGCTCCACTGAAAATCGTGCTAAAAATGGATGAATTTGAAAATCAGGAGGAAGCGTTTGAGGATGACTTCTACGATGAAGACGCCAACAACGAACCTTTCTTCTGTGGTCTGCTGAAGACTCAGCTTGAAATTGCCAAAGAAAATGCGAAGGAACGAGAAGAAAAGCTGCTGAAAAAGTCCGAAGAGGAACAGAAGCGACAGGAGCAAGCAAGTGAATCGAAACGATACTTTACTCGTCCCAGACCGAAAAAGGTTGTGCAGTCCAGCGATGATGAAGACAACTTTGACGATGGACCTGTGGATTATAGTTCTGATGAAGACAGGAGAGCGCCTTCAAGAGAAAAAGAGCGAAAATGTCTGTTGTGCTCTGTTAGCAATGCTGACAAGCCAAAGTTGAGATACTCCCTCCTGAAAGGCAAGTGCAGATACTTGAGGTGTCGAATTTGCTTTGCTTACATCTTACAAAGTGGGCCCTGCCCTTGAGGTGTCGAATTTGCTTTGCTTACATCTTACAGAGTGGGCCCTGCCCTTTGTTGCAAACTCAGATGGATGTGTAATTGAGTTCAGATCAGACGCTGAGTCTGACGATCTTTGTCAGTCAACTTCTGAGTGTGAACTTCGATCAAACACACGGGCGCGCGCTTCACCACAAACTCACCACATGGTGGCACGCGATTGATTTTGCAGGAACAAGATGCCAACGAGATGACGTCGAAAGCAAATTGCATAAGTTGCTAGGCACCGTCCCCATCTTCTGTCTCCCTGGAAATCCGTTCATCTGCGAAGAGTGCTTGAAGAAGACGATAGAGTGGTACTCGATGTGGGAGACAAGCACAGCTGGCATCAAAAGTTATCTTGAGGTGAAAGAACTGTCCCTCGGCAACAAATATAAAAACCAACGAACACACACCAAGTTCGGTGTGTGTAAAATTTCGTTTTGGGTGCGCAGTCCGAGGAAATAAGAACATGTAAAAGAAAGGGTAATGGGGGTCTTGCTTGTTTGTCATCAGTCGGGAGGTTCTGAAAAGTTGTTTTTCTTTGTTGAAAACAGAAAGAAGAACCAAGAAATGTGGCCAGGTCGAGCATAAAACTGTTGGAACACAAGCTACAGTTCGTTGTCAAGAAATTTCTTCACGAAAAGCTGTCCGATGTTGGAGAGGACGTGACCATCATGGTGAGCCTGTGTGACAACCTTTTTTTCGTGAATGTTTGAAAAATTCGGCACTTTTGTTCACGACTTCACTCGCCTCTCTTGCACAGGGGAACGTCTACGTCTCTATTGGAAATGAAAGCATGGTGATGTTTCCGATAGATTCAACGGCAGAAATTCAGGTATGGTCAACTTATTTGTTTGAATCTACGACCCTTTGTCATGCGTGACTCACTCAAATTGAAACAGAAAAGCAGATATCATTCGAACATCTGTTCACGTGGACAAAAATTGGGAACGAAGATGGCCATGTTCTGCAGACACAGACAGCTCAGAACGATGACGACGATGATGACCACAATGACGATGATGATTACTACAACGCACCACCCATGCCTGAGCTGAACAAGAAGGCGAAGGATGATGAGAAGGACGATGATATGGACGATCCTGGTGAACCTGACACATCCTTCAGGAGTGAGGACCTCGGAAGTACGTGGATTGGGGAGGGAGGCAGCTGACAAGGAGGCGTGACGATCTTTGTCACAAGTTTTCGTTGTGTCAGCAGTCACTCAATTAAAAGTTCTTTTTTTTTTTTCAGATATGTTGGATGCAAACATTGGTGGCATAATGGGCAACTTGCACAACATCAAGATAAACTTGAATGACATAGAAGTGGATGTGGAGGACGTGAACACGACTGCAGTCGACACAGCTTTCACTGTCGACTTTGAAGAAATGTCAAAGAAAAGGGAACAGGTTGCAAAGGATGACATCGAGTTGGGAATTGAGTCCTTACCGCCGACGCCAAAGAAAATTGTGGCAACAGGCGGCGAGAAAGCAGATTTGAAACCAGCTGCAAAGAAAGAACCAAGTTTGACGATCAGCGTATCTTACAAAGATATTCAGGTGCCGGTCTTTGTTGTCATGTTTGTTTTGCTTGCTCACCAAGATGGACAGAGATGCTTTGAATGTCCTTGTCTCTCTGTAAATGGCTTGCTGCACGACGTGAAATCAAATAGTTTTGAACATCTCTTCTTCAGAAAGCGGAAGAAGCGCTGATAAAAAACAACCCAGCACCGGTAAGTTTAGCCTGTTGTGTTTTTCTAAGTCACAACAGCAACCGCTTTGTGAGCGAAATTTTCCGAACCAATGTTTTTGCAGGGAAGATGTCCTGCCTGCAAAATTCTGTTTTATCCCAACGAATACCTTCGACATACGGTCACCAGTGAGCGAAGAAAGTGCACCTTCTGCGTGTTTCAAACGTCCCTCGTGTAAGTTGTACATACATTTCTTTTTGTTGATCGTTCAAGGTGTTGCACCAGGTGCTGAGCATGGTAACACTGGGCCGAAACATCGTCTCGCAAAAACTTTTACCACCGGATCACACTGTTAAATTTATCTTGTCGTTCTTGTTTAGTTGCGTGCTAAAGAAACACGTCAAGAAGAATCATAAGGGCCAGACTCCTGTCGCAACGTACAACCCTGTCGACCGCTCGTCAAACGCGCTGTAAGTGTCAAGACTTGAGACAACAGTTGCACGAAGCACTTTTTGTCCACAAGGACTCTGAACAGAAACGCTCAGTTTTGATTTTTTTGTTTGTTTCAGGTTCAAGTGTGACAAGTGTTCAAAATGCTTTGTTCATCACATTTTGCTGACAAAACACAGAATATTCTTCCACGGGTACGTGTTCGAAGTTTGAGTGTGAAAAAACAATTGCTTTTGCTTTCGTGAAAACGTTTCCTTCCTTGTGAGCAAACCAAATTCAACATGTACATCTCACAGCGGTTTGTCTCACCGCGGCTTTGCTCTGTTCGCTGGGAATGTGACAAACACTTTTAGCTGCTGTCACCAGACTTGCGGTGGGAATCAGCCTGGTCTGTCCATTTCTGTCTTCAAGTGGCCTTAATTGGGACTTATGACTGTTGCGTTTGCAGTACGAAGACAATGTACCCAGAATATGTGAAGAATCGAGTCATTGTGGACGAAGTTTCGGCCGGAGAGTCAGACGAGGGCGACATCGATGGCTCTGACGATCCGGACTACGAACCCTACGGCCACAGCCACAGCCATGGCCACGGCCACGGCCACGGCCACGGCTCCGATGACGACGAAGAGGGTGCGGTGAAACGGAAACGAGGCCGCCAGAAGAAGAAAAATTACGTCAGAGGTAATTCAGACAAGTAAAATTATTTGCACAAAATCCGGGAAATCAACGCAGCGCAAAACAACAAAAACAGTCATCTGCAATTTGTTTGCCGGTCTTTATCATGCCTCTCAATTGTCGGTCTTTCCCTTGACCAAACGAAGTCCATCTTCGAGAGAAAACATGACATGTCTCTTTCACTTTACAGTGTACACAGGGCCGCTGTTCAAAGACACTGAAAATTACCGACCCGGTCCAAAGTCAATGAAAAGAAAAAAGAGTGTTGTGTGGCACCACTTCGAACTCACAGACAACTACCGCTACGAGAAACAGACCGCCAGGTGAAGTACCCACACTGTTTCAGCCACGTTTTTGATTGTTCCGCAAAAAACCTGGAAAGGCCCAAGCTGCGAAGACTCAAATTGTTTGTTGAGTGCAGGATCCTGTGCCTCCGTCCAAGAATTTCCCTTGTCGACAGGTGCCTGTATTGCGGTAAGGAAGTACCGCGGAAAGATTCGTCAACATGGGCCATGATTTCGCACATCAGCAGCAAACATCGAGAGATTGACTTATCGCAGCCTCCTGAAGATTTTGGTGAGAGGGTCAATTGAAGACTGGGTGACATGTACAAAACCATTGGGACATCACACCACTTTGCATTGAGTTGTATCGATGTTTTCTGTGCAGAAGAGAACAACTACTACAACAGCAACAGCAGAAGGAGCTACGGCAATGACGAGAATTCAAGAGCAGCGCAGGAGCTGGTAAGTCACGCGTCATTCTCGATACGTCACGAGATATGATGAAATTGAGGTCAAAGCACTCCACGCAGTGAACAAAACGATTGAACTTCAGGAGAAAATGGTGAATGGAGAGTCCAGAAAATCCTACGAAGACGACTCGGATGACGAGGTATTTGTTCATTTTTTGTTGAACTGTGCGAAATTTCGTACAGATACTGTTTCACTTCCGAAGTAGTGATACCATCGTTTACGGTGAACACTTGTGTTTTCCAGTTTTCTGCGCCCAGGTTCAAGAGGCCAAGGGTGACCTACGGGCATGACAGGGAAATGATGGACACAGAGGAGAATGGTGACTCCGCAACTCAGTGTGAGTTGAATGACCAGTGGGAGATTTTGCTCACCTCTTTTATTGCTTCCCACGAATGTTCAATGTTTGTCGAAACAAGAACACAGTGCCATTGCAGAGCCATACCCAACGATCTCGAAACCCAAACAAGCTATGAACACGTTTCCTGCCTGATGAAAATATTTTTTCTGCAGTATGAAATTTTGTCCTTGATACATCAGCTGCAAATGCTCTGGGATGACTCCCCCACCCCCACCCCCACCCCCAAAAAATCTTTTTCTCACCCTTCGCGCTGCAGGGCAAGGGGAGCGGCTATGAAAAGGTTTCGTGTCTAACTGCCCCCCCCCCCCCAAAGACACTTGTGTCTCTACCACCCGTGTTTTCGTTTCAGATGTCGTGGGCAGTGAAGGGGAGATACAGGTTGCAACTTCAGACGTGCTGGCGAGTTTGCGAGAAAAGGGCATTGAAATCACGAAGTACCAGGACGGAGGCTCGAGTCCAACTTCCGCTGCGGTCGCTTCAATCCCCAAGAGCGACGATGACATCGCAGTGCTCATGGAGGAGTCCATCAACGCTGGAGGCGTCAATATCCCCCTCTCTGAACTGCTGCACGACGAAGCACTGGTCTCAAACACGGAGAGTGTTCAAGAGTCCAACAAAAGTGACATCAACTACGTGACGCAATATGTGAAAGAGAAGTCCACGGGACAAATCATGCAGTTGCGAATACCTCAGTCCCCCGCAAAGAAGAAACCATCATAGGTGCCACGTGTGCCATGTAAACGCACAAAGACTATGGAATAATCCCTTGTCGATTCTCTCACTGGATACAGTTTACAAGACAACACCACAAAGTAGAAAGAGGCGAAAACATCCCGTGTTTGTCAGAAATCGTCACCAGGTTGGAAACAAGTCTTTTCATGGAAAGGCAGCCGTGCGGGTGATGGATGACTTCGGAAACGTCGTGTTTTTCACATCCAGTGTTCCACACACACACCCGCGCACACTTTTGGTGAAACTGATGAAATTGGGAGAGATCGTCCAGGTTTGTGGCTGCGGTCGCAGACAACTTCAGGTACAGGCCAGCAGTTTACGAGGGAACAGGACTTGTGATTCACGAGACAGAGATACAAACTGCAGAAAGACAACATGCGGAAGACAGTGCTCCTGCTATGGTTCAAGAAAAACAAACAGATGGTGCGGTAATTCACTCACCAGCGTTTCTTTTCAGTCTTGCCATTCGTGCTGTTTGGTCCTTCATTGCCAATGCTTGGTGGCAGGGCACGGAGGTTACGCATCTCACGTCTCAGTACGTGTACGGTTGGACTTTTGAAAATTGGGTGAAGTTGGACGCCACCACTGTGTGTGAATTGAAACTTTGGCAAAACTGTACGAAAGCAAAAATTCCGCAGTTGGGAACAATGATCTGGGCAAAAATTTCCAAAATAGATTTATTCTTGAACAAGTCGGCCGTGGGACAATGTCGGTCAGTTCAAACAAAGCAACGCTTTCATTTCGCAATCTCGCATTCCACGCCTTCTGTCTGCGCACAGTTCACAAGTTCGTTTTCGCTGCTGTTTTCGAAGTCCACTGTTGAATTTGTTGCATCAGTTGCTTCTTCATACGAGGGAACAGTTATGATCACTGGTGCTGGTCCGATGGGGGGCATAACGTTCACATCCACGATATCACTGGTCTCCAATGACAAAGTCATCGCTTCTTCGTAAGTCGGCAATCCATAAAAGTCGTTTCTGTCCCTGCACGTTGACGCTTGAGTTGACACGAGCCTGGACCATTCTTTGTAATGCAGTGAAGCCATTTCATTGTTGGCTTGGTGCGCCAGTGAAAGGATGGCGTACAAGTGGTAGAGGTTGTGGACCTCAGCGCCCTGACACTCCACAGACAAGCCGTCCACGTGACGCTGCGTCGACTTCCTGTCCGCCTGACACGCCAGTTCGATCAGAACGCCCAGATGGAACTGCTTCGTCCGGCAGTTGCCTCTCGAGGACCTGAACTCGTGACGAATTTGCGAAATCGGTTGTGTGGAGGCGTTCCCTGGCCCAGTGCCCCGAGAATCCGCAGAAGAGTCTTCGCGATGTGCGGATACCAAAGCAGCAATCCACAGACACGGGCAGCAACACATCTCCGATGCACAATATCCAACATTCTTCAGGCCCTACAGCAGGAAAAACTATTGACATGCACAACACTGATCGATCTTGCAAAAACCAAATTTGACCCGGTGTGGTTCACATCAAAGACTGACCTCGCGGAAGGCTGTTCGTGTGCACGCATTCGTACAAGATTGAACAGAAGCAGCTCTCACGATCTTGTAGCACAGCAGAGGCAACAAGCCGAGCCCAGCAAAGACGATCACTGCCAAGACGTAATCACTACCTTCTCTGCAAAACGACGCTAATTATCGTCAACTGCAGCTCGATTATGCCGTTCACCTGTTGCTGTGAAAATGGCGTTTGGATCCTGTCGTCGAATGCACCTTTAACTTGAGCAGTTGCAGTCAAAATGTCAATCTCCGCTTCACAAAGAAATCGAGCAAATTTGAAACCTGTGTCTCAGCGGCAGGTAGAGCGCAGGAATCATCAGCAACACCAACAGCAAAGCGGCCAGCAACGACCACCAGTGGCAGACCACACTCTCGATACGACTGTGGCACGTTTCGCACCGGTCTGCTGCAACCTTCATCGTAATTTGTTCATGCTCAGTTCATTCGAAACGATCTCAGTGAACTGGCAAGATTACTGCGACAAATATTTCGTTGCCCTTTTACTTGTAGCAACGTACTCATCACACGTCCCGCTGCATTCGCAAGGGGGATTTGAGTGAAAGACTGCTTCCTTTCAAGCAGTGAAATCGATACGGTTACAATAGTGATGGCATCGACTGCGTGTTCCGAGATTACGCATAAATATTTGAAGCTGTGAACTGTTGTCACCGTCCTCAGCACAATCGATTCTGCACTGTCTGTGTCGACTGGTTCTCATGGTTTGATCTGGCAACCGAAGACATCACGGCAAACAACCATATTTTGTTGTGCCATCCGACACCCTTCCCTCGGTTCAGCACTCATAGAAAACGTTTGTTGAAAGGTTGACGTGTGTCAAATTTTCAACCCCGAAAGCATGTTTCACGGAGATGTTCAAGATGAAACGCATTCGGTAACTTTCAACCGAAACAAAACGCAGTCACCATTGAAAAGAACCACAAGTCAATTACTTTTTTTTTCCACGTTGGCATTTATTGTTGACAGATGCCTTCATAACCTGTGGTGAAAATGACAATCGATCGTCCCGTTCCGAAGCGTTCACAAGTTACCGTGCAGCCATCGACACTTGCCACACGCGTATCAGGTTGTCCGTGTAGCCGGCGAACAGAGTTTGTCCGTCCGAGGACCAGGCGAGGCACGTGCAGTCGGGAGGCCCAGCGCGGGAGCCGGCGCTGATCACTTCCTGCCTCAGCTCGTCCACAACGATCTTGCCCTCCAGATCCTGTGGCAAACACGAAACAGAAAATTGAGGCAAACTTTCATTCGTGCAGCCTTCGCCACCTTTGTTGCTTCCAACACGTCCAATTCCGCGTGTCGGACGATGCGAGCATTGCAGAACGTGGCCAATCTTTGCACACACTTTGATCAATGGTTGCTTCCCGTACCCAAATCTTGATGCTGGGTCCAGTGGCGGCGCAGAGCCAGTAACGGTTGGGGCTGAAGCAAAGCGCGTTGATCACGTCCCCACCGTCCAGCGTGTACAGGTGCTTCCCTTCGTTCAGATCCCACAGCATCGCTTGTCCGTCCTGAAGCAAAATGTAAACTACCGAATGACCAGATCTGCAATAATCCTCGCTGCACGTCGTTCGACACGAAATTTCAAATTCCGACGTCATGGTTTGACAGATAGGGTGCAGCCTCATGAGAAATGTTGGTTTCACACTGAATATCAAGTTTCAAATGTCACAATAATCACTGGCTTCACACACTTGGCACTTGTACAGGTGGAGGACCTGAGCTAACTATTTCTTACCTTTCCTCCAGAAGCGCAGAGGGAACCGTCGGGAGACACGGTAACGCAGTTCAGGTATCCAGAGTGCCCGATATGGTTAGTCTTCAGCTTGCAATTCGTCAGATTCCAAACCTGTGAACAACGATTTCAACTTGATCCATCTGAGGTTCATGTAAACACCAAACGGTTGCGGTTGAACCAGTGAAACCAGCCTGAGTAACTGTGTGGTCCTCACCTTGACCAGCTTGTCCCAGCCACAGGACACGATGATCGGGTTGGAGGTGTTTGGCGAGAAACGAACGCAAGACACCCACTCCGTGTGGCCATCCTCCTGAATCGTGTACTTGCACACGCCAAGGGTGTTCCACAGCTTGATGGTCTTGTCACGGGCACCGGACACAATCTGACGGTTGTCAGCCGAGAAAGCAACACTCAGCACGTCCTTGGTGTGACCAACGAATTGACGGGTGGTCGCTCCCCTGGAAAGCAAAGTCAAGAAACTATATTCGTTCTTTTCGAGTAACGTCCACACCGCTTTTCCCGAAGCGTGACTTCATAATACACGCCGTTACACCTTCAGTGTCGACGTGTGTAAAAAAACACATTCCTCACTGATACCAAACGGCGTCGCCAAGCAAAATCCAGACCACCCCAGAACGTGAAGACACTTACGTGCTGAGGTCCCACAAACGCAGGGTTCCATCCCAGGAGCCAGAGAGAGCGAACTGTCCATCAGAAGACATCACGACGTCCGACACGAAGTGTCCGTGACCTCTCAGGGCCTTTTGGGGCACACCGTAGTTCGTCTCGTCCCTGGTCAGCTTCCACATGATCAGGGTCTTGTCTGAAACAGCCAACCGGCGTCATATTCCTCGGATTCAACATAATACACTGTACCAACATCAGCACGAATTGCCATACGCCCCAGACATAACCACTAGTGCCCATGTATATTTTACACTTGAAAAATTCCTGTGGATGTGCAACATACTTGGAAGCATATTTTCGCCCAGAAACACTCACCTCTGGAAGCCGACAAAATCATGTCGGGATATTGGGGTGTGGTAGCAATTTGGGTCACCCATCCTCCATGTCCCTGGAGGGTACCCCTCAAAGTCATCTGTTCTGTCATTTTTTAGCTTGTAGACGGGACGATGCCAGCGATATTCGGTGGATTTGGTGAAATCGGCTACACGTAAATATCGCCGCCGGAAGTTCACCGGAAAAGGACCAAACAACACGGCGTACGAGATTGCAGCAGATTTAATGTAATCGACAAAGAGTAAACCAACGTGATCAAACAAACATGTCAAATAAAAATAATTGCGTAAATGCCTATCTTTTTCTGCAAGTGTACATACATATTTTAATACATGGAATTTATTTTTTTCCCAGACAGCACTGGGGTCCGTGACGTCATTTGGCTGGTGAAGTCGGCCATTTTGGAAAAAGTGGAAACCGGTGGAACTAATTCAATAACAAAACGAACATTTATTGCTTGTTTTACCTCAATCAAAAGTTCAACAACTGAGTACGACGTATCAAGATAACTTGGAGTAGCAATGGTTGAAGACAGAGCGGCAGCAAAGGAGCTAGACCAATGGGTAGAGCAGTTAAACGAATGCAAGCAACTCACAGAGAATCAAGTCAAAACACTTTGTGAAAAGGTGAGAAAGGCTTCTTTCAAAGTTATTGCAAAATTCGGTGTGTGTTTCAGACATGTTTGAGATTCGTTCGGTGTTCAGACTTTCAAAACAAACATTGGACGTGCTCACTTTGCGTGAGAAGATGCAAGTTGAAAAAAAGAACTGCAATCTGCAAAGAACCGGACGCTTTTGACAAGATCAATGGGTGTCAGCTTGGAACGTGGAGTCCAGATTATTCTCTCCAGGAAACTTGAACGAAACTTGCAGTTCGAACAGCAGACGACGTCCGCTCACAAGTGTCCACTCGTTGGATCCACTGGTAGATTCTAGATCCACACAAATTCTATCCGCTGCTTGGTCTGGGAGGACTGTCAAAACATCCGCTTTGAACAACAGTTAACAGTGATATCGAAACACGATCCGCGAACAAAAACATTGATCAGTGTTGCCTGGGGAATTTAAGTGTGTTTCCAACCATTTGCCACCTAAGTGAAGACATTTTCGGCCAGAAGTACTCGTAGATCTGTGTCTTTTCAGTTCTGCTGTTTTCGTCCACGAGGTGGTGTGTCAGTGTTTGCAGACAACTGTTTGTTTTTTTTTCGGGGGGGGGGGAAGAGGGTTCGTAATGACGGGCAACACACACGCACACACAGGCGTGCTTGGGAATGGGTTCAGGTTGCAACGAACGAGTGAACCTGTGCTATGCTATGCACTGGCAACTCAGGCCAAGGGGCAACGACCAGGTCATTGACTCCTTCCCAGCCATCGCTCGCACCCATACGCTCGTATGGAACCCACAGCATGTTCAATAATTTCTGAGGGAGGTTGACAATTTTGTGTGGTCATTGGCTGAACGACAATGACGACACAATGTTCCTCATGCCTCTGCCCCTCCCCTCCCCATCATGTTCAGTCACATTTCTCGCCAGAAAAGAATCCCCCTTCGTACAGAAACCACAACGTCGTGAAATCAGTTTCAGCACTCTTCGAGATTGCACTCATGCAGACACGTCTGTGTTCGTGTCTAATGTTCTGTTCAGGTTTATCTTCCCCCTCCCTGGCAAACAGTCAACTTTCAGTTGGAGTTGGGCATTACATGTTTGGGGTATTTCGTCCTGGTTTTATCCTGTGGCCCCCCTCCACCCTCAGACCTGGTTGGGTAGGTAGCTCCCACCTCAGACCTGCCTGCCAGACGCGTGGGTCCTCAACCCCTCCACCAGGACCTGCCTGCCATCAGGAAGAGAGCATGGCGCAAAAAAAAGAAAAAGCACACGCTGAATAAAACAACAAACAACTCCTGTTTATCCACGCAACTCTTCTGGGACAGAGGTCTCAAAAGCCGTTGTTTTACTTCAATTAATTTTACATTGATCATTTTTCCAGCATGTATGCCCTTACTTCACTCCTTATTTGTCCAAAACTTGCTTTCTTGTTGCTTACAATTGGCGCTGGCGGCGGCGACTGTTCAACACTATTGATTGTGTGAATTAGTTTTTAAGCAATCAGTGGTACTCCACAATATTTCAGGCCAAGGAAATCCTAGCCAAAGAGTCGAACGTACAAGAAGTGAAATGTCCAGTAACTGTGTGTGGAGACGTTCACGGTCAGTTCCACGACCTGATGGAACTGTTTCGCATCGGTGGGCGGTCACCGGACACAAATTACCTGTTCATGGGCGACTACGTTGACAGAGGCTACTACTCCGTAGAAACAGTCACGCTTTTAGTTGCGTTGAAGGTGAGTCGATACAGCCGGACGAAACGACCGGCACTCGGACATTCCGAACAAATAATGGTGATGTTCATCGCCAAGAAGCTTCTGAGTTGCACTTTGAATCAAACGCAGACCGGTGCGGTGCGCGCTGGAATCCGCGCTCATTTTAGAAACTGTCCTTTCATCATTTCTGTGCACATGTTTCAGGTCCGCTTCAAAGACAGAATCACAATTCTGCGAGGGAACCACGAAAGTAGACAAATTACACAAGTGTATGGGTTCTACGATGAATGCTTGAGAAAGTACGGCAACGCCAACGTGTGGAAGTACTTCACAGATCTGTTCGACTACCTTCCCCTCACAGCTTTAGTAGACAATCAAGTGCGTAATTCCAGCGCTTTGTTTCGTGACATTCTGATTGTTCAGCGAAACACTGGTTGGTTGTATATCAGTGCGATGATTACTGGAACAATTGGCTTGTGTTTTTTTCTTCAGATTTTCTGTTTACACGGAGGTTTGTCACCTTCCATAGACACACTAGACCACATTCGGGCTTTGGACCGTATTCAGGAAGTACCTCACGAGGTAGGAATGTTCGGTTTGTTTTTCTGTGCTGACTACAAGCACGCGTACTTCGCCGAGTCGTTTCTTTCTTGTTAGCGCACGTGACAAGGTGGATGCGTTCTGGCAATTTCTGACTCCATCTCGGAACTTGCAGGGCCCCATGTGTGACTTGCTGTGGTCAGACCCCGATGATCGCGGCGGCTGGGGCATCTCTCCGCGAGGGGCAGGCTACACCTTCGGGCAGGACATCTCCGAAACCTTCAACCACAGCAACGGACTGACACTTGTGTCTCGGGCCCATCAACTTGTAATGGAGGTTTGCGATTTTCCTTGTTCAGCTGATCAAGCCGAGCTAAGTAAACACCATGTCAGGTCGTGAACAAGAGAGTACTGTTGCAAAAAAAAAAAAAAAATAATAATAACCAAGATAAGATGAGTGTGCAATGACGTCAGTGTCCCAATCAGTGAGTGAGTCATTGGTGTACTTGGTATCTGTCAAATTCGTGCCGTGCAGTACATTGGTGTCAATATCCTTCCAAGTGCTGACAACGCTTGCTTGTTCTTCCAGGGCTACAACTGGTGCCACGATCGAAACGTGGTGACGATATTCAGCGCGCCAAACTACTGTTATCGATGCGGCAACCAAGCGGCCATCATGGAACTGGATGATGCTCTGAAGTATTCATTGTAAGTTCAGGACCTCTCGTTGACGCGTACGACTGGGAGGCCCACCTCAACCCGACTTCAACAGCTACTCAGCTGCACTCCCTGTCTTCTGAAAAAGACAAAAGTTCCATTGCCCTGACCTTCGTTCACTGCCATGGCCCTCGGTAACAAGTCGAAGTGAGGTCAGGGCTTCGGAGGTGATGAACTCTTGTCCGTCTCGTCTCGTCCGTCCTTTGGCACAGAGAATTTTTTCTGGTTTGGCCTTGGGGGCGAGTGCCACCGTATCCATAAACCTGTCCTTCACAAGGGAGAGTGCGAGTGACCACACGAATATGTTTTGTTGGTTGTCAGTCAAAAAGAGGTCACTGAGCCCCACGGCTCCACGATCGGGAGGTGGAACGATCAGGGGACTCGTGCGCTTTGGGAGACGCAATGTTCAGCGGGTCTTGTACTGGTGGAGTGGTTGTCTTCTGTACACAACGTCTGCAGGCTTCAGGGAGCCGTCTGCGAGGGTTATAAGAATGGGTGTCTTCCTGCCTGTGCAGGACACTGGTGATTGTGTTGTGGCGGGTTCAAATTTCTGCTATTCTCGTGTCTGCGAGGTGGAGCAACTTTGTCCTGGGACACGAGGATTCCTTTGTTGTGCCATTGACAGACAGTCCCAGTTCTTCGTAGCCTTGTGTTTGGGGAATCTGGGCAGGTGTCCAAGTGAAGACGTGTTTCTGAAATCAAAACCGCGACATTTTCTGCATCGATATGACCAGTGTTTCTCGTTCGTGTGGGCAAAACTTGCTGAAACTAGTGCTCTGTGCGGGTTTGTCCAGGTGCGGTGTCGGGTCGTTTCACTTCGCTCACGCAACAACACATAAAATTCGCTTGTATTTTGCAGCCTACAGTTTGATCCTGCTCCTCGCCGTGGTGAACCTCATGTGACCAGGCGAACACCGGACTACTTCCTGTAAACCTAAACTACCGACACGGACACAACACACAAGGAAAATTGGGGAAGAGCTTACGGTACAATGGCGGAATTGAAAAAAAAAAAAAAAACAACAACAAAAAAACAGCAACGACCACTGGAACTTTTGAGCCAAAAGCCACAGGTGGACCATATTCAGTTAAAATAATTGTACTTGCACACATATCCTGTCGAAGAGGTTAGAACAAACGCACGCGACCAAGAATGCACGCGACCAAGAGCGAGTGGTGTTCGAAATGTGTGAGAATTCAGTGTTTTTGTTTACACAAAAAGGCAATTCTTCCGTAGGAACGGATTTTGTCGAAAAACGATACTTCGGCCAATTTGTGAGCATTTACCACGCAATTTCTACCAGGTTTATTGAAAGTAGTTTTGGTTGGAAACAAAACTTTCCGCTTGTTTAGTTTGATTGCTGTTAGTGCCATCACAATGCATTTTTCGAATTGCTGACTGGTTTCTTGTGGACGCAAAAATGCTGTGATCGGAAAGAAGCAAGACGTCGGTTTTCAGTTTTGGGTGCATGTCCCGGGGTTTTGTTGCTAAAAGTAGCGAAACCTGAACTCGCGTTTGTGCTTGAAACTGAAACAGCTGGTCTGACGATGAACAGGTTCGTTCTCATCATTCATTTGAAACTGAACGGTAAATGAATGTTCTGAATCGTACACAAGATGAGCACTCGCGTTCCGTTGTGTTCCTTCTCACACATTCTGTCGCTGCCCAGAGGGAAAATTCTTCTCTCATCCTCTGGCGAGAATCAAGAAAGAGTGAGCTGAAACTTCGATTGAAAGTCCATAAATATTAATTTCGTCTTCATGTGTTCACAAACTGTCTTTATTTATTTTCGTGTTTTTGTTCAACTGCGAGTGTCATTTGTGTAGTTGGTTGGAAGCCGCTGAAAAATAAGTTGGGCCGTTTTGCTCTGTGTCTGTGAGAAAAGGAATTGTTTGCCACGCTTACCATTTTGATCAGAACCTGTTTGGTATTGCGACATTTCTCGAAGACTCCGACGTTTTGACGCACACTGGTGCGAAAAATAAGGCAAGGAGACAAGGTAGCCGGTCCAAAAAATTGAAAATGTCGGGTAGCAAACAGATCGTACACATGTCCAACTGAATCCGTTTGATCAATAAATATTTGAACAGATGAAAAGATGTGTTTTTTGCGGTGGCGAACAGCAGGATGAATGTCGTTGCACTTCACTCGCTGTGGACATAATTAATTCGTTGTCGTTTGGCTTATTGCACACCAACGAAACAAATCTTGTGGACTGTCGAACCCCCGTGGACGCACCTAATGCGCGGCTCAGAACTGGCCCAGTGACACGGTCGGATTGTCGAACGATCGTGCACAGCCTGATTCGAATGAGCCTGACCGCAGTTGGACTGAACACCTGACGCGAGATTTTTGAGTTGCATGTTCAGACTTAAGTTCCGGTCATCTCAAGACCATTCGTCGGTGCATGTTTCTTTGAAAACTTGGTTCGGAGGGTGTGAGATTTTCCACGACTTTCAGCCAATTCTGGCTGTAGACATGGGTTTCGCCTGGTCACTTCGCTTCAATCATTTCAGAAATTCAGCCTGGGGGTTGGGTCCCTTATTCTCGAAACTAACTGTTGCCTTTCTCTGGAGGAGATGTCTTTGCACAAGTCACTTTGCAAAGTGTGTGATGTACGAGTACTGCACGTGTCACAGCATCCTTCCACACGACAAAGCTTGCAACCCTGCATTTGGGTTGTGGGACACAACCTGCAGACTCAGCCAACGTCAGACCCGTTGAGAATTGTTTGGACTCTCATTGTTTGGTGAAGAGTGCAAAATGCCAGACAGATCTTTGATGCGTTCTATGTTGCGCTTTTTCTGGAAGCTATACACGTAGAATTGTGTGTTGACGCCTTTGAAGGGAGGAATGTAAAATTTTGCAACGATCGAACTTGAGCTGCCCATATATCTCTGCACCGAAACTTGTGACCACTCAACTGCATGCAGGTGGACCGTGACACGAAACAAGAGACTTCGGCCGAAAGAACTGAGAGGGGAACTTCTTAACCGGTACCCTGACGTTTGCACTGCTTCTTCTTTGCACAAACGAATTTCTTGTCATTTCGAGCAACTGTTCTTTCGCCTGCGAAAAGGGCACCTGAGAGTATATCGGTAAGTCTTGATAAACTTGTGCAACCTTGAGAAACAACAAAAAAAGCGAGCGTTATCTTTGGTGCAGCTGGTCTTTCGTGAAAAGGGAAACCTTAAATTTGTGATAAACTTCAGTTTCCCCAGAATCTTCAAGTGAAGCCTGTTCCCGCCATGACGCGATTTCATTTGCTGGGTCTTTTGTGTCTTCTTGAATTGTTCTGTGGTGAAGCGGCGTATTATGGAGACTATTACTGTACGCCCGGCACAGACGTGATGGTTCATCTGTTCGAATGGAAACACACGGATGTCGCTCGGGAGTGCGAGGAGTTCTTGGGTCCGAAAGGCTACTGTTCTGTTCAGGTGCAGTGTGTGCCTATTTTGTTCAAATTGACGCCACCAGACGGGATGATTCAGAACAGAGTTTTGGCGTGTTCGGGAACCGTGGCAGGGTGGGGGGACCGGTGCACAGGTTGAAAGTTTGCAAACACTTTCGCATTGAACTGAAATATTGTCGCGTTACACATGTTTTTCTGGTGATGATTTCATGCCGGTTCCAGATTGCACATGAAGACTGAAGGGTACCATCAAAACATGTGTTTCAGGTCGTGCTCGATTTATCAACCCAAGCAACGAAACCGAATCCCAGTTTGGATTCACTCAATCTACCTTATGAGTTGGATTCATTTTTGGTTTGGACTTGAAAGGCAGTTGGTGAAGAGGTGTTTGATTTCCACGACTCTGAAGCCAATCCATGACAATTGGATTCGCATTTACTGTTTGGATTCGTGAATCGAACACTGCTTTGGACGTGCAAGTCCATTCTCAAACCCCCATGTCCGACCTTCGCGAATTGTGAGGACTAAGAACCTTCCGTGCGATTCCTTTTACTGAAACTGTATACCCTCTGAAACAATTATTCAGGTTTCTCCACCGAATGAACACGCAGTTTACTCCCACTACCCGTGGTGGCAGCGCTACCAACCGGTCAGCTACCTGATGGACAGCAGGTCCGGCTCCGAAGCCGAGTTTATCGACATGGTGCAGAGGTGCAACGACGCCGGAGTCAGGTCTGTGGTGTGTGTGTGTGTGTGTGTGTGTGTGTGTGTGTGTGTGTGTGCGTGTCTGTGCGTGTTCGAGTGCGTTTCGCCGGGGTACATTGCAAGCAAATACATCGACTGCAGGAACCGCAAACAAAACTGTGGTGGTTGTTGCGAATCACAGCTGAAACTATGCTGGGGCTGAGGCCTCAAAGTCGGTTCGTTCTTGTGAGTCCCAAACATTTGAGCAGGATGGCGACTGCAGGAGCAATAGCAACCTGCTTCACCAGACGTTCGAGACTCAGAACTGAACTCAAATCCTCGTTTTATTCCTTTGAAATTCCTTTGTTAATAGACCACTCTGGCTGTAACAAGGGATTCCAGTGAACCCAACTACATTTGTTTGGAGTCCAATGGGATTTAGTGTGATTGATCAAGTCCCTCAATTCCCTTGGTTCATTGAAGAGTGCATGGAACGCGGAAAAACAATTTCTCACCAACCGGACAGGAATTCGGGTCTGGGAGATTGGTCCAACGTGGTTGTAATCCTTGCAAAACTTGCCGCAACAAATTTTCCCCTTCCCCTCAGATAGCCTCTCTTTTGGTTTTTACACTGAAGCAAATTTGAGCGCACAACTCTGGACATGCACGATCGATTGAATGCAATTTGCAGTATAATCGTGGACATGGTCGGAAACCACATGACGGGTGGTGGTTCCGGTGTCGGATCGGCAGGCAGCGAGTGGAACGCGGACACGCTTAACTACCCGGGTGTTCCCTACAGCTCGTACGACTTCCACACGTAAGTAATTTCCAATTCCCTCTCGCGTGTCTTTTCTGGTCAGAGACGTTCTTTCATTGGCCCCAGTGAACAGCGTGCCCAGAACTTGAACCAAGGTGCCGACCCTTGCATGTGGAGCTGTGGTTCTTTTGATTTCGTTCCAATTTAACATGGAAATGTGCGGAGGAAAAAAACCAAGAATGTCCAATTTCTCCAAATGTACAACAATGGTGAAACTTTCTCCGCGTATTCGCCAAGCATGCAGTGGTCAGGCCATCTTGGTCAATACAGTGGACCAAAAGTGTCGCAATAAATAGAGTCTACGTTTTCTATCAGCTGCGGCGGTGACTGCTTCACCGGAAACTGTGAGATCGGGAACTACAACAACGCTGACGAGGTTCGCAAGTGCCGCCTTTCCGGACTGAGGGACCTGGCTGGAGGCGACGAGTACGTCCGGGTGAGTCGCACCAGCTCCGGGACGGGTCACAACATTCAGGGTGACGTCAACAGCGGCAAAGAATCAGAACGCTTCTCTGTGATGTTGAAAATCGTTTGCTTGAGAACAGCGCATTCAGGCCCCTTCGCTTTGGCGCACAAACCTGTGGTTGTTCCTGTAAGGTCTTTGAAATGCTATTGTGACAGCAGAGAGGTAGATTCTACGTACGTGTCTCGGGTATCTTTTGCGTTGTGTAATGTGCGTTCATACACCATGTACAGGACAAAATTGCTGAACATCTGAACAAACTGATCGACTGGGGCGTGGCTGGTTTTCGCATGGATGCCTCGAAACACATGTACCCTGGGGACATCGAAAACGTCCTGGACCGACTTTCTTTCCTCAACACGGACTGGTTCCCAGCGAACACGAGGCCCTACGTCTTCATGGAGGTGATAGATTTGGGTGGCGAAGCTGTGTCGGCTGACGAGTATCTCTACATTGGAAGGTAGATCTACTGCTTCAGTCTGGTTGACCGAAAGAAAAGCTTGCAGCTGGTGTGCTGAGAGCCTTGCACATTGGGCGTGGTCATGTGATGTGTTTGGGAACCAAAAAGATAATTCATCCGAGCAGGGGTTTCTGCGGCGTTACGAAACTGTCTTCATCTGGCTTTTCCTCCAAGTTGTCTTGTGTCCATCGACTGACAAATGATACTGTTCAACAACAGAATCACCGAGTTCAAATACGGGATGAACCTTGGCGATGTGGTCCGCAAGAACAACGGTCAGAAGCTCTCCTATCTGCAAAACTTCGGCGAGGGTTGGGACTTCCTGTCCGGGCTGAGTGCGCTCGTCTTCGTGGACAATCACGACAACCAGAGGGGCCATGGAGCCGGGGGCTTCTCCAGAATCCTGACGTTCTTTGAGGCGAACATGTACAAAATAGCGACGGCCTTCGAGCTGGCCTGGCCGTACGGTCATGTCAGACTGATGAGCTCGTACTACTGGCCGAGGGATATTCAGGTCAGTAGTTTCCCAAGAACTATTCGGTTTGTTCAGTTGAAACGAAAACACTCGAACCGGATCAGAAACATGTCGTTCGAAGCAAAAAGTGTACGAGGCCTGTCAATTATGATGCCGCTTTTTCACAAATAATTATCCGCTGGGTGGACCGATTTGGATGGGACTTGGGACACACTCAGAGGACATCTTGATCCTCACTTGAGGACAATCCCATTGATGTCATACTATAGAAAGTCAATCTTTAGGGTCACTAATTGAGGTCATGTCAGTGCCATTTGGCGATTCAGTGCATGGTGCTGTTCTTTGTGTTTGCATGACATCCAAACTGTTCCCATTCGCCATT
>JAAUXT010107366.1_pt1 | contig 22922 bp, 26 predicted proteins | sample 7278171 | NCBI WGS metagenome assembly JAAUXT01 (sample SAMN14350112, study PRJNA611818) | marine sediment metagenome | isolation source: surface marine sediment (1.8m) | place: French Polynesia: Moorea | collected 2018-08 | reverse complement strand
CAGTGATGGTCACTGACCATTTATGAACAACGAACGTTTGTGTGACCACACGCTTTTTATGCGTAGCATTCTTGTTTTTTTGAAATGCCTGCAGACAACACAAATTTATTTCGAAATTCCGTGGGCATTGAAACGCGATGTATCGAAGACTTTCCTCGGTTTCGATTGCTCGAGACACAGTTTTGTTTGTTGATAGAGATGCAATGTGACAAGAAAGTGCGCTCAGCGCCCATGGACGGACGAATCACTTTGTTGGAGTCTTCGTATTCATGTGGGTGTGACACTCGTCCCAGTCTGGCCAATATTCCGATTTTATCCTTTCGATATACTCTCCCAGTTTCGGGTACTTTTCTGCAAATTGATTTTCAAATTGACAAAAAAGAAGGTGAACAGGTTTTGAAGAACTAGTGCCTGGATAATCATAACTCTTAACTTTTGTGTGACAGGAAACCAGATTCAGCAAATTCAATCCATTTACAAAGGCACAATTTAAAGAACGAATGGAAGGATTGCGACTTACTTGTCACCATGTCTTCCAATTTTCCTGGCATTTGAAATTTGCATTGTGCAAGACAGCCAAAAATGGCACAGTCTGCCTCAGTAGGTTTGTCGCCGAATAGGTATTGTTTATCGCCTGCAAATGAGATTTACGAGGTCCGTCTGAAGAGTATCCGTTATGGGGATCAAATGAACTGAAAATCATCTTCAAAATTCCTGGAAACAATTATTATGGCAGAGCTACTTTCCTCCTACAACAAGCAGTTGCAAAACTTTGTTTTTTTCACAACACAAATTACCAAAAAATTATTGACAAATTATGCCTTCTATCAAGCTCTAACTATTTTACCAATATCAATTTCAAAATTTGCCCTTAAACAAGGTTCTCTTAAACAAAGTATGACTTGATACTCAAAGTTGACTCTTCCCCTTGATTTTGTTCTTGGCCAACCTTCCAAATATTCACCAAAGATACCCAACTACTTTCCTTACTTTACAAAGAATTTTCCAATTATACCTTTGTGAAAGAATCTCTGGCATAGAAAAGAACAAAATGAAGGTAGTCTATTTTATACAAATTGTTTTTGGGTAGCAGAACACAACTTTCAAACCATTTAACGGATACTTATCAGATCGACCTCGTATCTTGATGTCCCGTTGTTTGGCAGTCTGTGCTTGTTCTTGCGGAACGTGGTTCAGGTCAGGGCCCCCACCTCGGTCCAGGCCAGTGTCTGGCCCTTTGAGGCGCAAATTTTCAGCTATGTGTTGGGTCGGCAGACCCAACTAATTCCTTTTCAATTTTTGTGACCCTGCCGTGAAGTATTTTTGTGGAGGGGCAAGACAGGTCCGGCCCCCTGGATCCGCCAGGGACGGTTGATGAAATAGGAATCGTTGTGGTATGGCACTGTGGTCGGCAATTTATGACCAGACTCACCCAACTTCTGATTGATGGCTTTGATGCAGTTCTCCGTCATCATTAGAGCTTCCTCGGGTGAGTGTCTGCCCATACCCTGGCCCTGCAGGTACGTTTGGAAACGCTTCACAAGGCCTGTGATCACTTTGTTGGGAAATCCGGTTGCCTGCTCCAACGCTGGGATTGGCGTGTTCACAAATCGTTCGTAGTTCAAGCACCTGAATATGAACAATGGTTGACCATATTCATCTGTAAAATCCTCACATTTTCGTTGGCGTTCTGAAGAAAGAGCATCGCATCAACCCTGAAAGCCTACCAGTACAAAAATTCGTCGCTCATCACTCGAAAGGCGTACACGTCTGCCCATTCGGAGGGACTCAGATGCTCCTGCAGATTGATTTCTGTGAAAAAAGTACAACAACAGTTCTTTGAGTCAAGCCTGGCATTGATTTGATGTTGGTTTGTCTTTTACCGTCAATAAACCGGTGAGACAAAAAATTGCAAGTCAAAGAAAAATGGTGGTGGTGGCCATTGGGTGTGCCTTTCCAAAAATGTGTCACGGATTGACACAGGCCTCTTGACGCTTGTCTTTCCACCACGTCACATGGACTTGCCATGGGGCTCGAAAGTCCAGCCCAGTCTGTCATTTCTGGGCATTGAAGGTTGAGTGATTTCCTGGACGCACGAAGATGTGACCTGCACGTGCATCTGGCATCACGGGGATTCGGACTCGGCATTGTCGTGTCAAATGTTTGTGTAAAAATGTGTTGAAACGTACTGAATTTCTCAGACAGGTATCGAATGCACAATTCCGAGTCATCAATATAGTCTTTGTTGTAGCTCATCCAAGGCGCTTTTGCCTTCTTAGACAGCCCTGTTTTGTGATCAGCCTGCAAAGGAAATTGACAAAAGCATTGCAAAACTGTGCAACAACGGTTGTGTCCGAAGAGCCTTTGTTCACTGCCGTGCATGGGCACTCCTTGGGAGAAATTTGCCCTGAACTCCATGGCAGTTTCGGGACGTAAAACGTGCGTCTTGGTCATTGCCACCAAGTACCTCAGTCACACAATTGGAACGGAATCTGTCGGGAGGGGGTATTCTTTTTCCTTTCTCAAAGCGAACACACTTGTGCATGCGGACAAACCTGGTAGGGAATTTTTGCGACTCGAATGAACGTTTCCAACTTTATCACAGCCGCGCTGAGACTTGGAGCGTTGAACGCGCGACCGAATCCTGTGTGCACGACAACCGTGTTCTCTGGGTAGTCGGGCAGGGTGACTTCTTTGGGCTCAGAGTTCCCATGTTTGCTACAAAATGCAAACGAATGTGTAGACTGCCATGTTCAAAGCTTGTTACAATTTTCTTATCGTCACACCACCCGCATTCTAACACGCACTTGGAAGGTCTTGTGTTCAGCAACAAAGATTTGTGTTTTGCATTCAGACAAATTCTTCCGAATACTCGTATACGGCAGGAAAACGTTCACCTCCAAACAAGAAGGTGTTCCACCCCCACCCCACTCCCCTGGACAGAACCAACGCAATTCTGGTGGTCCACGCTGTATGACCAGTGACTTTGTTCTGTATTTTTGGTTTCTTTCTTCTTCTTTTCAAAATTACTCGTACATGCATGCAACACACCACAACAGTCGCAGGTTTTGCAAACGGCTTGTTTTTTTTTGTGAAATTCGTTGGGTTTGTGAGAAATTGTAAGTGAAAAAACTTGCACCTTCTCCTGTTTTCTTGCACATACCAAATATGGTTCTTTCCTTATCAAGTGCACACGCACTTCCGCGTACGCGTCCAAGACGCCGGTCACATTCTTGTGACGGCCATTCACATGGTGGGTGATTCACATTGCGTGCCCATGGATGACATTGCATCCGTTGACTTACCTTGTCAGGCCTCCCATCGCTTCCTTTCTGTGAGAGTTTGTCGAGCCAAGGAAACAAACAAGCAACTGAATTATTTTGCATCAAAGCGCAGGCCTCTGTTGATTAGTCTTCTCAGAGAGGGTGAATGTTGATTCGTCTTTCTCATGTCACGCTCGGATGTATTTTTGTGTCACGCTGGCAATGCGTTCTGCTTGAGAAAAGTATATACCATGAAAAGACACGAATATGCAAACGAGAGTTGTTGCTTCCAACCAAATTGTACGAACACTGCGCGGAAATGATTATGGAGTGTGTGGTCTGCATGTGACGACGCGCACCCTGACGTCGTCCGGAGCAAATCCGCCACGCCCAAAGTCGCTTTCGCGCACTTTTGAGGGAAATATGAAAACTTGAAATTTTAAAGTTCCTGTTCGAAATGTGTTCGATATATCGTGGTTTTCCGTTGAGTCACGGAAGCGGACGTTATTTCTGCACGCTTTTGTCTGTCAGAATGAGAGAGGCAATTTCCAACAGTGTCGGCGTTTCAAAGGCAAGTCGGATTGATAGGTGCCTGCCTGTCACAGGACCAGGTTCCGACGAGGACCACTTTCCGCCGGCGGAACATGGTTCTAAAATTTCAGAACCTGCTAAGGTGGGAATGTGGTCCGAGAAAAAATTTAGGACCACAGCATGACGTCCTTGTCTGGTGCTGACATTTTAGGACCACGTTTCGCCGGCGGAATGGAAGGCAGGTCGGAGCCTGGTCCTGAGACACAGGTTTTTGGATTGACAACCAATGCCGTCTGTTGCAAAGTTACATTACTTTCGATGATCTTTGGCGTTCTTTCCACAAGCGACCAGATGCGCCTGCATGTGTGCAGTGTCGCGTGCGTGAGATATAACCGAATTGTTAACAATTGTGAAGTCAATCCGTGCGCATTTCATTAAGCCTTTTGGACGAAATACGTTCATCCTGACAGGATACAATTGTATTTGCCCTGGTCAAAACACTCTCAAACAAAAACAAATATTGATCCAGTCCAAGTGGAAAAATCGAAAGTTTATTTTCCGTTGCATCAGTGAGGCTAAACAACAAACGACTGTGAAAAAACTAATGTCAATAGATACGAAATATGTTTCTTTGTCAACAAGAACACCAAATACCCAAAAATGTAGATTTCTACATTTTCTGCTTCCTGGTGCGGAGACAGGTTTATCGGATATACTGGACCCGATGGTTGGAATGAAAGAGAAACAAATACACAAGCGTGTCGACCATTGAGACACTCTACTTTGTTGGTTGCTTCGTGTTCATGTGTGAGTGGCACTCATCCCAGTCGAGCCAATACTCGCTTTTCATCCTCTCGACGAAGTTCCCCAACGTCGGATACTTGTCTGAAAAAAAGAAAATCTTTGGACATCCTTTTCCAATTTGAGATGGTTGCTCGCAAAACTGTACACCCCTGGACTCTGGAGAAACTTACTCGTCACCATGTCCTGCATGGCTCCAGGCATCTGATAGCGGCATTGGGCCAGAGAGCCGAAAATTGCGCAATCTGCTTCAGTCGGCTTGTCTCCAAAGAAATACGGTTGTTCGCCTGAAAATGTTTCAAAATACTTCACAAATTTTCCAAGGATAAAACTATTTTGAAAGAATCATATCAACTTTCAAGTTTGTACGAATATTGTGGTATTTTGTTTGTACCTAATTTGTCTCTCAGAGCCTTGAAGCAGTTTTCAGTCATCCACATCACCTCCTCAGCCGAGTGTCTACCCACGCCTTGAGCGTTCAGGTAGCTTTTGAAGGAGTTCACCAAGTTGGCCACAGCTTGGGTTGGCAATTTGGTGGCTTCTTCCAAAGTTGAGGCCGGAGTCATCACAAATCTCGCGTGGCACAAGCACCTGAAAACGATGGACAGAGTGTGAAACATCATGGTTTTTGAAGTTGTGTTTGACAAAAAAGAATCGTGTCATGTGCGAGCGATGTTCTGTCAACACAGACCAGCGATCTGACTGCGTCTAAAGTAAAGATCTGTTGGTTGCGCTGCACGCAGAAAAGAAACTCTTGAGCGTTACGATCAATTGACGAATTCCTCTTTTCATGCAATTGCTCAATAAATCAAGCCGGACTTCAACCAAACAAACGGTCACAATTCCAAGCTTCATGCCTCGGTGATTCTGGTCCTTCACTTTTCAAACCTCGTACGTTTACCCGTGTTATCACGCTTGTTTCCTGCAATTTTTTGGCTCATTGCAGAACCTATCCAGAAGACAGTTCGAAGTTTCATCAACTAATCAACAAGGTTGATTGTGGGACAAAGGCTCCTCAATGTACTGACCAGTATAGGAACTCATCAGTCAAAACTCGGTATGCGAAGACGTCCGCTCGCTCTTTTGCGCTCAGATGGCCCTGCAGATTGACATCTGTAATGCAGAGAAGAGCAGGACGTCAAGAAAACGCAACAAACATGAAGGTGCGGAGGGTTCCGTTGCCCGAACAAAACTTATATCTCGTGCCCAACCCAGGTCAAGCAAGACCATGTGTTGAACGGTTACAAACACCTCTCCAACATGTAATCCAGAGCAGAAATGCCCGTTTGATGAAGGAAAAAGGGAATTGCAGCTGTTTCACCTGTGCACCTGTCTGATTGTCTGTGTGCTTGTCTCTGACTTTCGTTCATCTTTTATCTCTCTGTCCATCTCTGTCTGTCTCGCTCTGTGCACGAGGCACATGCAAAAACAGACACACTTACTGAATGTTTTGGACAAGTATTTGATGCAAAGTTCAGAATCTGCCACTTGTTCTTCGTTGTACGAAATCCAGGGTGTCTTCCCCTTCTTGGACATACCAGTTGTGTGCTCAGCCTGCCAAGGGAAGAAACACCAAAATGACGCTTGAAGTAATTTCAAACCCATGTGTTCATGAATGTGTGTTGAAGTGTGGTTGCTTTTCACCAGTGCATGGAGAATGACGAGAGACATAAACTGACCTGGTATGGAATTTTGGCAACTCGCAGAAAGGTTTCCAGCTTCACAACAGCCGGACTGAGACTTGGAGCGTTGAAACCTCGGCCGAAGCCGGTGTGCACAATGACCGTGTCGGGTGGAAGATTGGCGAGGCTGGGCGGGGTCGGCTCCGCGGCTTTGGTTTTGGGTGACGTGCTGAAACAAGACACATAAATGGACTGTGCCTCAAGAGAACAGTACCAATTTTATGTTTCAGTGAGGAAAACGTTATGACCGGCTAAATTCTCCATTTTGCCATGTTTGTCGAAGATGACAATTTTGGCGTTGACCATTGCTGCGTGTCAGCAAATTCCCATTTTCTTCCTCCTTTCGCTAGTTTGGCTCCTGATAAAATTTCCGCCCAATATCTGCTTCCTAAATGTGTGCATCTTATCAGTTTGAGAGCCAGACCAATTCGAATCAAGAAAAATTGAACTTACCTTCCAGACTGAGACATGGTGTCTGATGACTGCGACAGTTTTCCGTTCAACAAAAGGTGCTCAAAACAACAAGCTAGAGCCAGATATCTTCTTGTCGTGTCTGACAGAGAATGTGCATGCGTGTGCTGTTGGAGCACAGACCTTTTTAACCCATCGAGCGCGAGCTGCACATATATGTACAGTATGTAGATGGTTGCGTCACTGTATTGACGGCATCATGGCTCGGAATAACACTGCATGAGCTGGGCGGGAACGAAACTCGATGAAATGGTGTGAAACTCACTGTCCTCAGTGTTATTCCGAGCCAAAAATGCTCAGTGTTATTCCGAGTAAAAGATGAGTTTCATACCCTTTCGTTGAGTTTCGTCCCACGATTCCGTCATTCCAAGAGGATTACGACTCTGCCCATAATTGCCGTTCAACGGAAATGTCAACAAAATTAATTACGCATGATTGGTCACTCCCCTTTGTCTTGTAGTTCTTTCTTTCAGTTTTATTGTTTCTGGAATATTTTGCACTTTATTTCTGACTGAGCCACCAAGCACCCAAGTGTCAGACATGCTTTATAATTTTATAATTTTTGACATTTTTGTGTCAGTCTGCTAAATTATGTAAAAGTGTTTGGTGAAATTCAAAGCCACATTTTATGCAAAGATTTTCATCATAAAAAGTGTAAATTCTTTGACAAAGACAAGCTGAGAAAGCAGATCAGATACATTTCCTTGCCTGAAGGATACACACACACACACACACACACACACACACACACCTAGGGGGGGGGAGTTTTTGCCATGCATGCACACATGGGAGTATATTTTTGGCCACACATGGACAGACACATGGATGGATACACAGGAGTTCATGCCAATGTGGGTTTTTTTTGAAAAAAAGACACACCTCCTGAGATGTGCACACGCATAATGAAACTATGAGATGCTAAACTTGTGTGTAGCTCACCTCAGCAGGAAACTTGCCATCCACACATGTATGTGCAGCTCGCGATGAGTGCAAAAGAGACCATAAAGCGCTCGCACTTTCAGGGTTAAAAAGATTCCGCATGGCTGACTCGGAATGCATCACAGTAGATTTCAAGCACTGTTGATCAAGCGGACGGATGCAAGCGCATAAAACCAAGGCCCTGCCAACGAGTACCCATGCTACAATGCGGCCGATGTCCGGGAAATACCAACTCGGCCACGATGTCCCCCTGTCCTGTCCCATTGTACTGTCCAATCACCGTGGACAGAATTAAAGGGGATATCCAGGCTGAGGTCTCTGATGTGTGGCCAAATAACTCTGCTCCAATGTCCCACTCCAATGTCCCTTTGTCAATATGGCATCTGAGGCAAGATGTCCCACTGTCCTGTCCCATCCTGACAAAAACCCATTTTCCCCATATCCATGGAAAGGATTGAAGGGGTATGTAGGCTGAGGTCTCTCATGTGTGGCCAAACATGGCATCTCAGCTCCAAAATTCCAGATATCCGGTGTAGACAAAAATTGTTCTATCTCAGCATGGTGGGCTCACATGAAAGGTCTTTCAGAGCACTTTCTTGTCTGACTTTTTAGTTTCCAGAGCAACTCTTCCCTGGCAACCACAAGCTCGTGGAAAATAGCAATACGATCGATTTGGGTTGTCCTCAAAAGAAAACTTATCTTGAACAACCCAAGAACGTGCGCAACTTTTCTGTGAGAAACGTGAATGGTGCATGGGAAATATTCTGCACTGACGATTTTCCTGGTTCTTCGTGTGCTCCTTCACATCACTTCATAGCTCCCACAAACAGCAAAGTCCGCTTCAGTTTAGTGTTTGACTGGGTCCAGGGTTTGGCCACAAGGCCTGTCCAAGCAGAGCAGAGAAAACAAGCCGACTGCCCGTACCAGACTTTATTTATGAGAATATTTGTTTTGGCTTGAGAGCCATGGGGCCTGCCCTGTAGGAATTTGGTTCCACACTTCAAAACTGACTGAAAGTTGTGCACGACAGTTTCGCAGAAATGCAACACAGATGCACGCTCGGGGTTGATCCACAAATCCAGCTCTGTGAGTCCGTCTCACGTCACAATTGCACGTACTGCAGTCCGGGCACGTTTTTGGAGTTGCTTCATTCAGTGAAAAATCAGCGAACACGAATTATTTTTTCGGCGTGACCGTGCCTCCGTGTGTGTGACACTCATCCCAGTCTGGCCAGTGTTCAGTCTTCATCCGTTCAACAAACTCAAGGAGATTGGTGTATTTATCTGTGGAACAGACAGAAATGTTTGGTGTAAGGAATCTAAAAACAAAGTACAAAACATGTTTTTGACCACGATGTGAACCCCATGTCGTGTACCTACCAGTCAACATGCTCAGAGCATGGGACCCTTCTCCATGGAACTTGACTTGAGCCAGCGCACCGAACACTGCGCAGTCCAGCTCGGTCGGCTTGCTGCCGAAAAAGTACGGCTTGTCACCTGGACACAAGAACAACACAGATTGCACTGAACATCAAACAACTTTCCAGTTCAGTCCTTGAGAGAGAAATGGAACAAAAGGCGGGTCATGTTTGTTTGTTAGAAATCTGCCGCCGAAGATAACGTGAGGCTGAGGACGCATCGAGTGGGACTCTGTGAGCAGGGGTCTCGTCGGGTCCCGCTCAATGTGTCCTCGTCTTGGCTTCCACTTGATGTACCCAGCTTCAGGCTCAGAGCCTTCATGCATCTGTCTCTCATCCAGTCGACTTCCTCCTTGCTGTGTCTCGCAATTCCTTGGCCGTGAGCCTCTGTCTGTGCTGTTCTTTTGAAGTACACGACCATTAAATATGGAGCACCAATTGTTTTGGCCACGTCTTTTGCTGGCGTCACAATCCAACGTTCATGAAAGTTACACCTGAAACACCAATGTATTTGGCTACGAGAGGTGTCAAGTTTCTTGCAACTTTATTTGCTGACGTGACGATGACCACTGGCATTGCTTGGACCTCAGGTCAGATCTTGGCTGTGATGAATCACTCAACTTCTTCCACAAGAAGCGATCAGGCTTCACGCTCGTGTGAAAATTGTTTCCAAGATACAAATGTTGTCCAAGACAACGACAACAACCACGCGATAGGTAAGCGTCTTTTTTTCAAGAATCGCCCTTGCTCTTACCAGTAGAAAAATTCGTCGTTCATGACTCGGAAAGCGTAGTGCTCAGCCTGCTGTTCGGGAGTCAGGTCGCTCTGCAGGTCAATATCTGATTCAAATGCGAGAAATTAAAGATTTGGACAGAAAAGTTTGACAAAAACTTGTTGAATTTTTCACAAGGTTGAGGAGTGCAAAACCTGAGAAATAACGTCACTCCTGTTAACTGGACTTTCACTGGCCAGTTTAAATATACCAGGAATAATCCAACTTGGTTGCCCCCCCCCCACCCTGGGTGAACCAACTTGGTTTCAATCTACACAGACACACAAACTCGTACTTGTACATGGGGTCACTGCCTACCGATGCCGCTGGCTACAAAATTGATATTTCTGAGTCGCCCTCTGGAAATTTCCGAATTTGCCAGGATGGGCAATTCAGAAATGTCAGCTCGCCTCCCAGCCAGACACAAGGGCCAAACAATAGCAGCGCAAGCTGCTGATCATCAAGAAGGAAAAGACACGAGAAAAATATCAACACAAAGCTGGGATGCAAAGATCCTTTTCTGAGGATTGAACTTCAGGTTTTCTGGACATTCCTTGTGAATTTACCAGACGGCGGCAACAAGGGACAACGAAGAACGGGAGCATGGGGAACAATGCTTCAACAGCACAGCACTTTTTCGGGAAAAGACCTCAGAATGTGTTGTTACTCGTTTATGGTGACCCCAAAGTAACTCACTGAATTTCTGGTTGAGATATCTGATGCACAGTTCGGTGTCGTCAACTTCTTCTCCGTTGTAAGTGATCCAAGGCATTTTTCCTTTCTTTGACATTTTGCTTTTCAATTCAGCCTGGAACAAACGAACGAATGGAGGGGGTCTGTGCTGAAGTTGCGTGTTTGCCGTATCTTGCAAAGAACACTGGTTGACAAATTTCACTTCATGTTTCAGACACACGTACCTCGTACGGAACATTTGCCACTCTCAGAAACGTTTCGAGCTTGATCACAAAAGGACTGATACTCGGCGCGTAGACACCTCTTCCCGTTACAGTGTGCAGAATTACTTTGTCCTTTGGGTACGTTTTGCTGAAAAAAAGAACAAACAAAATATTTGGAGCACAAACCAGCAACGACTTTGCAGGCCTGTGCCCGCGTCTTTCACGACCAAATCACGGTGTCATTGGGACGATGTGTGACAAAGACGGGACAGACACAAGTGGGAATGATTCAGATCAACTCAGTGCAACTGATCGACATGCATCTGAACAAAATGCCTTCGAACAACAACCGCCAAATTGTACTCCGATACAAATACATCTCGACATCACTCGCTGTCAGTTTGAACTGAATAGCATTTTTCCAAGTCACCTACCTGTTTGAACTCCCCATGTTGGGTTCAACACGTGTGCTGTTTGTGTCCTTCTACAGTGTGATGCTCCCAAATCGCAAGGCGCACCGAAACGGGCAAGCCACGCGCAAATACTCACACGAACCTACTTCTTCAACCCTATTCAAGCATGCGGCACCAACCGTGGGTAATGATGCTATATTTGTGTTTGGTCCATTTTCGTCTCACCAAAAGGTTTCACAAAAAGGTTTGTGACAGCAATTTTGTGGACATGAACATTGGTGTCAATGAATGTGATGGCATCAAAAGTTAGAAATTCGTGACCTTCTGCAACAACATTCAATTCAAATGCATATCTGTTGTCCTGATGATCTCTACTTCTTTCGCCACCGTTTTGAACTCACAACTTGCAACTTGTATTCAGGGAGAGCCCAGGACAGGGGCGTTGTTTTGCAGGGGTCAGAGCCGATTCCATTGTCAAAATTAACATCTCAGAGTTGAACCCTGTGAGAGTTTTTCATGCATGTTGTTTGGGTTGAGCCTTGTGATGTGCTTCATTGATGCGTCGCACGGATTCAACTCGGCTACAAGGGGGTTCTGCGCGAACAAATATTCAATGACAGGAGCATGCTAGAACCTGTGCCAGAACCCACACAAATGTCTAAAACATGTGCAAGAACTTGTGCCATGGCCTTGATATGCCTCATGATTCACCTGTGCACTCTCTGTTAGAGCCAGTGAGTCGTCCCAGCTTGGGTTTTGGGTCAGGTATGTGTTCTGGTATTAATTCTGAGTTTTGGTTTCAATTCCATCTTGGGTTTTACCCTGGGTTTTTGTGCGGGTTCTGCTGGCAGAGGTTCCAGCGCAGGTTCCGATTTCTCACGTCCGATCCAGCAAGGATTCTGGTCAAGGTTTTGGAGTGGGTTGTAGTGAAGCTGAATTTTCAACAGACTCACTTGAACGTTTGAAACAGAGCACAACTCACGCTTACTGTCGTGTGAAAGACACGTGGTCTTTTGCAGGCAAAGTGTGACCGCGGTGATTGCTCACGTAAGAGCACACAAAAGACAAAGAAATTTTCCCAACATGCCAAAAACAATTTATTGAGCTATTTTCGGAGATCTCAGAAACATTTCTGCAGATTTTCCAACACGCACGAGTACAACAAACAAAATGGACATGAGCAGGCGAACGAGATTCAGGTCCAAGATTTCCACAAAAGTTAAAATCACGCGCAAACACAAGATCCTCCACAAGAAAACGAGAATCTGGCAAAAATCTGGACGTGTACCAATTTTCCGAAGGATGATTTCAGGACAGATTGTTTTTTGGAAGTTCGAAGATGTTTCCAAACATCCAGTTTTGATGCGTGTGTCTGAAAAGTATCCCTTTTGTTCAGTAGATCTAGCTTGGGCTGTCTGAAACCTTCCACCTTTCATTCACACCGGATTCAAATTTCAACTCAATTCAGATTTCACCTCGCCCTTTTCTGTGCGGACAAATTTACACTTCAGAGACAATGGACAATGGTAAGTGACCAAATTTGTACGAGTATCTGTGTCACCGATCTGGCGATTGGGGCACGTTGTATGGAAACGGACCGGACGTGTTTGCAAAAAGTCGCCACTGATCAAGGTACACTTTTTTTCCAGTTCACAGTTTACCGTGCTGCAGCACCAACTGCCTTTCCATGCGGTTCTGGCTTGCCATATTTCAGATTCAGGAAACCTTGCGACATTTTCACCGGACCAATTTGAATCTCTGCCGAGCAAAGAAGAACAGCAAAACCAGCTTGCATCAAAAAGGGGTGTTCTTTGGCTTTCGAAACTGCGGGTTTCTGCATCACCTCTGCCTTTGTTTTCCGTGCAACCAAAGCATTTGACAAAATTGGAGCTGTGGCGCAACTGCTTCATTTCTTTGGTTTCACCGTGCCTCCATGGGTGTGACACTCGTCCCAATCGGGCCAGTATTCCGACTTCAGTCGGTCAACCCAGGCAGCAAGTTTGGGATATTTGTCTGTAAAATAATTCTTCTGTCAGTGCAATGTTCGTTACGCATCTCACGATTGAAGAGCACCATATTACATTGTATTTTGAGTCCGAAACTTTCGCTCTGATGAGAAAAACAAATATCACAATTTCAGCCAACTTACTGTTCAACATGTCTTCGAAGGTGCTGTTTTCCATCTGGAATCTGATTTGCCCCAGAGTTCCGAACACTGCGCAGTCCAGCTCGGTCGGCTTGCTGCCGAAGAAGTACGGCTTGTCACCTGCAAGTTCGTGTACGAAAGTGACAGTTGTCAGAGTGTCAAAAATCCGAACGTGTCTCGTTCAGCCGAGCGCATTTGCCAGAACTAACTCCTGTGCACAGTTTTGGTCTTCACGTTTCGATCTTGATTGACTCAAACACACAGCCTTGTGTCTGAATATTGAATTGTGAGACATCCTTCTGTTACTCCTGCACCCCCTTTGGGAGTAAACCACAACGGCAATTTGCAGACTCTTTTGTGTGACACAGCTGCACTGAACCTGAATCATTCTCCAAACCTCCTCAATTTGGCCAGCCCTTTCACGACGACCGGAGGCTGGCGAAAGTGGTTCTTCCAAAACGACGGGTTTGGTTCGCTTTTCGACATGGAAGAGCTGCTTTATCACGTGAATGTCTTTGGAGCCAAATGTGCACATGCGTCGAGCAGCAGGAAACTGGGACTGAATGGTCAGCCAAAGTTTGTTCAAAGCATGAACGAGTCAAAGATAATCTACCGAGCTTCACGTTGAAAGCGTTCAGGCATCTGTTTGCCATCCACTCAATTTCTGCGCTGCTGTGTCTTCCAATGCCTTGCGCTTTTGCTGATTTTACGATTTTTCTCTTGATGATCTTCATAACAAAGGTGGGGATGCCTGTTGACTTCGAAAATACCGAAAGTGGAGTTGATGTCCACCTCTCGTTGACAAGACACCTGCAAATAAACGGTGCATCAACGTCGGTTTTTGTCTCCAGAAAATGTTTCCGGCAACATTGGCTGCCAACGTCAGTTTGAGCGAGAACTAAACAAAAGCCTTACCAGTAGAAGAATTCATCGTTCATGGTTCGGTAGGAAAAGTGCTCTGCTTTTTGCTCGGGACTGAGATCACTTTGCAGGTCAATATCTGGTTGGAGAAAAATATGAGCGCGTGCATTCGTTTTCTTTTTCGTGCATGGACTTGACTTCTACAGATGAGGCGAAAATACATACTGAACTTCTCATTCAGATATCTGATACACAGTTCAGTATCATCAACGCCTTGCCCGTTGTGAGAGATCCAGGGTACTTTTCCTTTCTTGGACGATTTTCCTTTCAATTCGGCCTGCAGCACAAGCGAGAAAAGCGGTGCTTTCTGATCATTTTGATCGTTTGCCATTCAAGCAAAGAGTCTCCATTTCAAGGAACAAGAAGCAGTGCTCAAGGCAACTGCAGTGCGAAGTCCCTTGCGGCGTCGGTAATGTCATCAATTCTTCCTTGTTCATGAATTCTTCCTTGTCTTCCACCAGTCATGCTGTCTGCAGGGGGTGGGTCCAGCCAGGGGGGTCTGGCTGTGGGGGGTTCAGGTGGGAGGAGGGGGGTTGGGGGAGGGGAGAGGGGGGTTAGGAGGGAGGGGGCAGGGGACATTTCCATTCAGCTGCCATATACTGCACTACCACATGGTGCTTCGCCCTAAAGGGACTTCGCACAAATAGGAATGTTCACCTGATAAGGAATATTTGCAACTCGCAAGAAAGTTTCCAGTTTTAACACAAAGGGACTGAGACTTGGTGCATTGAAGCTCCTTCCGAACCCAATGTGTAGAACGACCGTGTCGCGCGGATACTTCTTGCTGCAAGAAAAAGTACAAGAATCGCTTGGCCCTTGTGCGTGAAAGAAGCCATGTTGCTTCAATTTCTAGTTTTGTCTTGGTCTTGAAAGGAAGCCAATGTGCATCAGCGCGATTACGTGACATTTTGCGACCTTTGTTTGGCCATCGTATTCTCTGCAATAAATATCAGAATGCATTCGGTCTGTTTGCTGGGATCCAAACCCTGGCTAGTGCATCAAGCAAACCGGCTCTTCGGTTGCGTGGTACTCAAAGGTATTTTACCCACTGTGCAAACTTTCCTGAAGCTGGTCTGACCTTCCACCCGTGACAAGCTCACACTGAAACTCAACTAAGAATCTTTCAGTGAAGACTTCAAACTGATTGCAGGTTCTTGAGGCTCTCACAATCACGATTACCTCGTAGTCAAGGTTCCGATACTTGAGGGTCACACATGAAACCAATCCATTTGTGAACACACAAAACGAACTCAGGTGAGGGCTTGTCAAGGGGAGCCACCCATCATGTCTCGTCACCGCGGAGGTTCATGTGTGTTGTGATTCGTACATGGAAATTACGCCCTGTGCTTGGCAATGAGGACAGACAAACGGACGTTGGAAACAAGCGTTGCTTTACCTCTGTATTCTCAAGTTTATCTTGCAACATGCACAATTGAGAAATCTGCACTGTTAGACACATGACCAGGGTTCTGACGCCAATCATGGAACCTTTGAAAACTGAAGATTCTTACCTGGACATTTTTGAATTTGAAACAAGCAAGTGCAGGGTGTTTTTGGTGGTCAACAACTTCAAAGTATTTGAATGCCAGGACAACACCCTGCTCGTAAAGTATGTTCCACAATATCAAACACAATGTCGTGTGCGGTGGAACCAGCAAACCTGTTTGTTGCGCACAAGGCACGTTCAGAAAGTTGTCACAAAAAGGCGACGCTCAAAACCGTTTCACCAATGTACAACCTGCCGTGCCCTGTCCTGGCACGAGAAATCCTCACGATCATGACACCTGGCCACTGTTGCTCTTTCGACTGGGGCCCTGAGAATCTTGCCTGACTTTTGAGACTGTGGACATCAGGACTGAAGCAGTAGTTTTCGTTACGGCGTCACAACTTTGGTCCCGCAACCACACCAATCCGAAATTGTCACTACAGATCCAGTTGGCACTGGGTCCTCTTTGAGTTAGCTCAGGGACAAAACTCACGTCATTGCAATTGGGATAAAACATCAACATCCTGCCATGAACGATGTGCAAACGTTTCCAGCGAAAGCAGATTCGCACTAAATTTTTCAGAACTTTCTGAACGAGCCGTGCAGTTTCCCTGCGCGCATTGGCTGGAAAACAAGCACCACGCCGTGTGACCTGTTGAAAAGTGGCATTGATCTGGTTATGGAGTGCACCTTTTGCATGGTGCTGCAGCAGCAATAATGCCCTGGTTCCATGCTGGTGTCATTTGCACCTGCAGCCCAGTTGCCTTATGTGCCTGTTTTTCCAACGGATTTGTTTTACGACTGAACAGATGATTACTGAAACATAGGTTGGAGAGGTGAAAAGGACAGGTCAAATCAAATTGACAGCAGATAGACGAAAATCCTTTGATTCACGTTGGTCGGGACAACTGAGGATGCGCAAAATTCATCAATTTACATGTCTCCCAAAAGGCCGAAAAAAGCAACAGGATTTTCACTGTTGCACCTTGAATTTTGCATTCCTCGTACATTTGAAAGCGTTGAGAAGCTTTACAGTTTTCGTCGGCTGTGAAAAGAGTAAACACTTTCGCACCAAAAGCGTTTAACGGTGCAAGTAATTCAAATAAAAGGTCCAAGTTCACGATGGTTCTGTCAATACAATCGAGGATATCGAACTGGGAAAGTGAGAGGGGCTGGATGCACCGAAGACACCAGTTGAAAGGGAAAAAATTACGAACCAGGGTGCACATGAACCACAAACAGAAAAAAAATCTTCGTGAATCTTCCCACAAATTTGCAAACAAGAATAATGATTGTCTGGGCGTACAAAAAAGAAGCACGCTGTCTTGTGGGCTGTGTCCACGCGGAAGAAACAACTGAGGAAAAAAGTCGTTGCGCAGAGTTTCTCTCTTTTTTTTTGACGTCCAAAACATGATCAGCACACGGAATACAACAGAAGAAATTATTATGCACGGCAAAAGGAACATTTTGATATCCTGTCATATCTTGCTGTTGAAAGCCCAATGTCGCACTGTGATGGCGGTGTTCAACATCACAACATGTACCCATCACAACATGTACACCGCTCCAAATCAAAATTACCCCGTGCAATTCACTTGATTGTACGTAAACATCTACTGCCATCAGACAACGTTGTTGTAAAAAACAACCACACAAAAAACCCCAACATTTATTCATTGACGGCTGGAGTTTCTGCGCCTGGTTACGTTGCAGGTTTGGTGTTTCCCTGTGTGATACACTCCTCCCAGTCTGGCCAGTACTCCGACTTCATTCTGTCAACCCACTCTGCCAACTTTGGGTAATCATCTGCCAAAAGAAATGCAGAACTTCTTCTTGAAACATGTGCGGATCTTTGCGTTCAGCGTTCTCCTGTCGCTACAAATAATATATGGCGATGCCTTGGTCGTACCGTTGACTCTGTCCTGCAGTTCGCCTTTGCACTGGTACTTGGCCACAGCGAGCAAACCAAACAGCGCGCAGTCAGCCTCTGTTGCTGTGTCGCCGAACAGGAAACGCTTGTCGCCTAAAATAAGGCCCACAGTTGTTTTCCAACCTGTCATGCAGCAACTGTTGACGTCTGCCGCACTTTTTTCATTGACGGTTTTAATGAGCAGACAAGAAACAAAACTGATGCACTGCAATCGGAGGTGTAATTCCACCGCACGCACATTCCTCTCACCAAGTTTGGCAGTGAATGTTTTCATGCATTTGTGCATCATCCACCTGACGTCTTCCTCCTTGTGTCGGCCCATGCCCTGACCGTGAAGGTTGTTCCGAAAATTTCTTCGAATATACCACATAATAAGTCTCGGTACACCATAGTCTGCAGCCAGATCAGCAAGGGATGTGGCGTTGAATCTGAAGTAGACTCCACACCTGAAAAACACGGAAGATTCGTCAGCAGCCAATCTATAGTGAACACGAGCAAGGGCTGCCACCATAGAGACACCTCCCAAACAACCCACCAATACAAAAATTCGTCGATCATGACTCTGTACGCATAGACATCTGCTTTCTCCTCGTCGGTAAAGTCCTTTTGCAGGTCAACATCTGCAAAAGACAGGATGCAATGCAATTGACGGGAATTTCGTGGTTTGGTGCGACCGAGGGATTGGTAGACGTCTACAGCTGTAGCACAAGAACCGCAGACAAAGTTACTCACTGAATTTTTCATTCAGGAATCTGATGCAAAGTTCAGAATCGTCGACATCTTCTCCTTTGTAACTGATCCAGGGTATCTTTCCCATTTTGGACATTGATGAGTTGAAGTTGTGCTGAAATGGAGGAACACAAAAGTCACACGTGCGCACGTAGTTGACGCACACACACAGACGCCTCCAGCGGATCAGCGTGTTGGGTGCGAGGAGACCCGATTTCCGAGACCCTGGGCCGAAAGAACCGAACTCACACTGCAAAAGACCTGTGAGCTGTTTGAAACAAAATCAAAGCACCTGATTGCAGAGGCCAAAATTGATCGGATCAGGGGGCCAGGGTTTCAAGGTTTCCACGATCCGCCAAAATACACAAGCAAAACCGATCACGTTTGCTCTTCACGATGGTGCGTACTGCCTGGGTCAAATTTTGTCACTGAAAGTTCAGCTTCCTCTCAGTAGACACCACAAATGCTGGCACAGAAGTATGAGTGCAGTCACCTCGTACGGTATTTTGGCCATTCGGAGGTAAGTTTCGAGTTTCAGTACGAAGGAGCTGACGGACGGAACCAGCGGACCTCGACCGAGCCGCCCGCTCCGCAGGATCACCTTCTCCACCGCCTCGGACTCGCTGCAACGAACTTGCTCTGCTCATCATGCAGCATGATGACAGCAAATCGAACCTTTGGATGTCTGGAGCGAAAACGAGGACGACCGGCCTGGTGCCAAATATATACTTTCCAAACAGAACAGATCAACCAACATAGTGTGCCTTCTTGAGTCTGCCTTATTGTATCTCTTTACATGGAAGTTCATACTCACCCTGCCATGTTTGCCTTGGCTTGGTGCAACTGACACAACGCTTGATTCAGAAAGTCAACGCTCCGGAAGAATTGGAATCAATTCGACTGCCGACTTGTTGCTACAAAAGGAGCCAAAACACTGCCAGAGCTGAAAATGTGGAGCATTAAAGGGAACAAATCGACAGCACGGTCATGTCCAATATGGTAGAGAAGAGCCGTCTGGCTCCAAACTGCAAACTCCACGGAATGGGAAGGCGAGTGTCCACAAGAACCTTCAGCCGTCATGCAGTTGCACCAAGCCTGGCAGGAAACCTGGTGGCCAGGTAATCTGGACATGCAGAACCTGTGAAAGCCAGGCTCGATTGGCCCCAGCCAGACCAGCACTCAGCCAAAACCAAATTTGGCGTCGTTTTTCTTTTGGACCATGAATATATTTCGCTTCTTGACATTTTTTAGGTGATTTGAGGTGGGTTGCACGATTTGGGAGCTTTTGGAAAAAGCGAGCCAAATCGGTGCAAGCCAAATCAAATCACCTGTAGGCAGGGTCATCCAAAAGTATGTGTACAGCAGTTTGATAGTCAAGATGAGGATCCATTCAGGATCTTTTGGGCTCTTTTGGTTCATTTTAGGTTGGGGACAATGTGTGAGGAAGGAATTTGTCAAGTTCAAATTTTTAGGTTTTTGAGGGTAAAAAGTTCAAATTTGGAAGTGTAGATGAAATGGGGAATGGACATAAAAATGTCTCCATATCTGAGAAAGTACAAATATTTGGTGAAAGAAGTATTTTAATAAAATATAGTCTGTTGTATGGGGGTTTGAGTGGTAGTATTTGATTTTTGATTTTTGAAAATTTTTATTTGGTTTTTAGGTAGGGCTAAAGTAAGGGTTGAAATGTCATTTTTTGATAGAAAATTTAAAAATGGATATTGGGCACTTCTTTTGGTTAATATGTGGATATTGTTGTGAAACAATGTGCAAAAGTTCCATTTGGTTGAATTTGTTCCATTTGGGTGTGTGCAAAATAAGTTCCCAAGTTGTGAATATTGAGTGAGCAAAAAGGTAAGAATTTTGATAAAAAAGTGACCCAAATTAGAGCAAGCCAAATCAAAGCAAGCCCAATCAGAGTAAGCCCAATCAGAGCAAGCCAAATCAGAGCAACCCAAATCAAAGCAACCCGAATCAGAGAAACCAAAATTTCCTCAAATCACTGCGAGCTCCGTGGAGCTATTTTTTGTTGTTGACACTGAATCCAAAATTTCGCGCCTTCCACCTTTCATTCCCGTCCCTTTTACAGCAGTTTCAGGTGATGAGACCATTTCATGACAAAGAGAAATACGGTGTCAGAGTGTCAGAAGGGTAGGGTAGTCAAAACTACCTATCAGCAGTTTCCACTCGATGGTCGTCCGTGCCAAAACGCTCGATGGGTGGTTCTGACCCCATGTCAAAACCCACCCGTTTGTGTCAGAATACATCGTTCCACATTTTAGCAACGGTGCACTTTCAGCCCTGGATGGTAGCCTTCTGAGACTGAAATGCACTCCCTGGAAGTAACTGTGGCATATTGACCTTGAACGGTGCCATTATGACACTGATGTTCGTTCCAAGCCTAACTATGCTATTCTGACCCTGAATGGTGCATTTACAACCTGTAGATGTGCTCACATATGAACTCATATGTTTTCACCCTGAACGGTGTGGTATTCACCTGCAGATGCGCTAATAGTGCAAAAGACAGAGACAGTGTGTGTAAAAGTGGATGGAATGGTGTTTATTTATGACAGATGTATGAATCACTTATGAATGTCAACAAATGTTTCAGTTTTTCTGATGAATGAATAGCAAAAATGGCAAAAGGCAACAATTTAACGCGACAAACAACATTACTTAGAGCTGAAGCTGGGGATTATCCTGTTGGCGTTCTTGGCCCCCCAGAATGTTTCCAAACTGCGTGGCGCACCCAGGATGCTGAACTTGGCACAAGAGGCATCTTGGCTGTCAAGTACCTCCACCCTCAGACGACATACAATCTGGATGTCGCGCGGTTGCAGTGTGACACACTTCACATGAAGCATTATGAGATTGGCGTCCTCAAGAAGCCCAACAAGATATGCTTCGGCAGCCGTGTGGAGAGCTGTGAGGGTGTCTCCCATTGCCCGGTACCCGCTGGTTTGATGCTCAGCCGCCTCGGCTGCAAGGATGTTGCGGACGAGCCTGCAATTTAAATTTCAATGTGAAGCTGCCCTGAATATGCTCCTCCTTGCTGTCAAGAAAGTGTCAAGAATGGTCGAGAGTGTCGAGAATCGCAGACTAGCCTTTCAAGCTGCCCTTAATATGCTGGTGCTTGCATGGTTGCTGTCGAGAAAGTGCCCACAATGGTTGAGAGTGTCGAGAATGCTTGTGTTGAACTCACCTCATGAACGGCTTCTTCGGCATCAATAGGTCCATGCACTGCTGGAACGCTCTGATCTGTTTGAGCGCATACGTGGAGGGGCGGAGCTGGCCTCACGGGATCTTGTAGGACGGCCTGTTCAGTGTCGGGAGGTCTGGTTGCTGTACCTTGTCCCTGACTGTGAATAAACAAAGTACAAACCTGTACAAATCTTTTAATTGACAATCATTTTCAATTCCCATAAAGTTCTAATGTGCACATGTACTCACTTTTGTGGTCGGGGATGATATCACCATCCTGATCTCTCTTCTCTTGAATTTGCCTTGCCTGCACCAGGGTGTGCAGAGCCTCATGTTGCAGCTTGTTTGAACATGCTGACAGCTGTCCTGGTGGTCGCAGCCTCACCCCTTTCACCCCCAGTTGGTTTCATGCGGTCTGTTTTGTCCTAGCTATTTGTTTCAAGTTAAATGTTCAAATTTCCTGCTTGTTGACATAAGCACAGCTTGCTCCAATAGTGGTTGCTGTGCAGGTTCACTATCTGGTAGTGGCTGCGATGAAGCTGCACACTTTGTCATGTCTTCTTCTTCATGAGGAACTTGTGTGGATGTCACGACTTTGGATGGAGATAATGGTTTGGCTGGAGTGAGGAAAGTGAAGTCACCTCCCTGCGGGGCATCTTCGTGAGCTGCTAGGGTGATGTCACCTGCCTCCATGATGTCGAAAGTGACTTTGAACTCACTTGAGTTCTGAGCTGGGGGGTATTGTCTGTAATGAGGGGAATGTCTGGTGTCTCCTGTGGCATTTCAGGCAGATCGGGGAGATCTTGATTGGGTTGAGTTGCCTGCACAAACTCCTGGTCATAAGTCTTGTCCTCTGTCTTACTCAACTCCTCCAACATTTTGAGAGTGAGCCCAGGATACTTGCACTTCACATTGGTGAGCAGTGCATTGTTCACTTTGTGTCCTTGGTGATTGCACATGCTGCAAGTGGTCGGTGTGGGAAACCCAATGACTTTGTAATCTCCCTTCCATTTGTTCTTCTTCTTGGTGAGTCGACCCCTTTCCACTTCACGCACAAATACCCAGTCACCAACCTTAAGGGGGATGTCTTTGTGCTTCTTGTCATAATAGTTCTTGTACGAAGCTTGGTGCTTGGTGATATTCTTCTTGGCCTTCTCCTCTATGACAGCTCACAAATTTTCGATGGTGTTCAGCTTGTCGTCATAGTCTAATTCCATGAATTCAGCAGCTGAGTATTTGCATTCACCCGTTTCATCCAAGTACGCTTCACCCATGTCCACATCCAGTAAAGTGTCATCTGCACCATCCACCTTGTTTTGTT
>JAAUXT010128592.1_pt1 | contig 22925 bp, 21 predicted proteins | sample 7278171 | NCBI WGS metagenome assembly JAAUXT01 (sample SAMN14350112, study PRJNA611818) | marine sediment metagenome | isolation source: surface marine sediment (1.8m) | place: French Polynesia: Moorea | collected 2018-08 | reverse complement strand
CTCTCCATTCAATCAACTCATGGTTCGCAACAGAGCCCGCACTCAATCCATCGATCACTGTTTTTGTGTGTGTGTGTGTGTGTGTGTGTGTGTGTGTGTGTGTGTGTGTGTGTGTGTGTGTGTGTGTGTGTGTGTGTGTGGTGTTCATCCGCCACATCATTTCCATTCTCCAAAACTGAAAACAACCTGATCAACACAGTTGCTCCCAGTCACAAAAATATTCAACAGACAATGGGGTGCTTTTCGTGTTCGAAAACCACTGGGAGTGACATTTTCTGCTGTCACTTGTGTTCGTCGCTGTCTGCGGTGACGGTGGCGTGGTTGTAGAGGCCCTGCGCCATCAGTTCCATCGCGAGGCGGTTCTTCTGGCCCGAAGCCTTCTTGACCTTGGCCCGCTTGTTCTGGAACCAGATTTTGATCTGCGACTCGTTGAGCCCGAGGTCTCTCGCGAGCTGCTGCCGACGCTGCTCCGTCAGGTACCGGTTCTCATCAAACTCTTTCTGCAAGACAGAAAATTGTTTCCTTTGATTCTCGTGTTCTGTTCACACCGAACGGAATGATACCAGTGCATTCTTTGGAGGTGGAGCTAAACACATCGCTTGACAAAGTTGTTTCGTGTGTCAACAAATGCAGCGTTGGAGGCGTTAACGCAAATAAGATGTGGATCTTCTGGAGCCGCTTGTCTGAAACCACTGCCCAATGTTTCGAACGAAACGGTTTCCGAAACACGGACCTTGAGCCTGGCGAGCTGCTCGGCGCTGAAGGCGGTGCGCGGCCGCTTGTCGTCCTGGTCGGCGGCTTCGGTGCGGCTCGGGGCGTCGGGGCTGCTGCCCGCCGGACCCTTCCGCTTCTTCATCTTCCTCGACCTCGGACCTGCAAATACAGAGAGAGGGAAACCTTAGCAATTTCAAATATTGTGAGCACTTCAAGACACTTGCGAGTGCTTTTTTGGAGCAGTTTTTAGCAGGTGGAGGAAAAGGCATCGCTTGACAAAGTTGTTCTTGTGTGAGCAAATGCAGTGTTGGAGGCGTTCACACAGATGAGATGTGGATCTTCCGGAGCCGCGGCCCCCTGAGATCCATCTGTGATCTCATGCAACATCTGTTGTGGATGGATTGAAGCGGACAGAAGGTGCCGCTGTATCACTTCGACCAAACACCCTCCACTTAATGAATAACGACGCGTTCAATTGGCCGGATAATTAGAAGCAATGTCAAATTCACAACCGCAACTGTTATTTCCAGGAACATTCCCGGGTTGATATGGTGAAGGTGTTGGAGCAGAAATGAAAAACACTTTTTGATTCCAATAAATTATCAGCTGCAACACGTGTCGGATTGTCTTTTTGGCTGACCACACAATATTGTGCCTCACCAGAAACAAAGAAAACAATCATTGCCTCTCCGACAAATTTTCTTTCAACTTTCAATTGAAAACAATTTGCAAGTTGCATTTATTATTCTAAACGGGCTCGACAGGAACACATCAGGACAAACGAAAGGGTTTCAATTCCGTGCACTGGAATTTTCAATTGTCTTTGTGTTGTTTGTTCTGTCAAAACGTGAGGCTTTAGTCAATGCGAAACTGAGAAAAGAAATGCAGAACTGCTGCAGAATGACAACACGCTCAGCTTCGGTGTTCTAGCGCCGCTGTTGCTGCAATCTGCGGCAGATTTCCCGGCGTTCCCGGAGCAGATTATCAGGGTCGAATTACACGAAGAGCGTGGCCCTCTCTTTGATGTTTATGAGGAACCAATAATTAGACATTTATCACTTGATTTTTCCCGACCCTTCATTTTTATGGTTCTGCAATCACAGACACTTGGCTCTGTGTCTGTCAAAACAGTTGCAGTGTTTCCGAGGGGCGTGGTTCATGAGAAGCCAAACGATCTCCCAACGAGGAGGGGCACGTCTCACATCGTTATGTTTCACAGAAGTACGCACGGTTCTCTTCACCCAAACTGTTTGCGGAAACAACCTTCTGAGCAGGTTGCTTTTCTGTCCAACGCATGTGGCTGGGATTTTGTGACACTTTCAGCTGAAGCAAAGATCAAATTTGCTCTGGTGTCACGAAATAAATTGGGCTCGTTTTCCTTGGGTCGACAGGCGATTCAGAGACGCAGTTTGGGAATTTAAAGAAATGAAAGTTGTTCATGAACTGCAAGTGATTAAAACCGCATACCTTTGATTTTTTGACGCTGAGTCCTTTTTGGGACTTTTATCAAATAATTAAAACAGATGCTCAACAATAAATAGACGACTTTTTGTCCCAAACAAACCCTTTCTGTCAATCAGAATGATTTTTCATTTCCTGACTTTTTGATCCCAGGGAAAATGATATGAAAAGAGTGATTGAAGCAGAGTGACTTCTTTAGAGCCTCTTTGGACGGACATTTTGTCATGATTCCCATGCAGATGCCACAGAGAGAAGGTTCATTGTACAAGGGGGGCGAAGAGCTTCCCAAACGAGGGCGTCCCTGTATCGGAGTCCATTGTGGTCTGTCTGAACAACGAAGACAGGTATGAAGGTTGCGAGGGACTCTCTATCAGGGATTTTAATAACTTAACGGACTGACATAATGAGTTTGAACATGAATGGTGCGCCAGTTGGTCCGTCACTAACATGATATTGCATCTTTTGTCAATCATTGAAAGCAACAGAAATGTGATCGGTCTGTCCATAATTAAACATTTGTTATTCACGATCAATTGAAACTCAACCAATGAATATCTGATTTTTTCGAACCAATAGTGCCATCAACTCCCAAAATATTTTATCAGTTTGTATCATCGGCATCATTCCGTCATGCAGGACAGGTTCAGTTCAGTCTCATTTCGCAAACACTTGTGTGACAGGAACAAGATGAGTTTGAACTTGGGTCTGTGCACGTTAGCATGAACATATGCCGTTGTTAGTTTTCGTCTTCGACTTGAGAACAAGGTTTGAATGCTGAAACTCCCGATATGCACGAGAACGGCACCTTGAGGTTTCGAATCGAGCAGATCTACGAGAACAGTGTTCGTTTGTTTCTGTCAAAATGTGCACAAGTGTGTCGTTCACTTCATTCTTCAAAGCAACAAAAGTCATTTTTTTCCTGGGAAACACTTCTACGATATCTGCTGGTCTGTAATTTGAGGCACAAGTCTCAAACTTATCACCAAACTATCACAAAACTTGTCAAAGGTGTGCATCTTACAATATGGCATGTTTCTCAGTTGTTAACAAACAGCAGTCATGCATCCAGCTCTCTAATTTTGTTGTTAAAATTTGAGGGTGATTTTCAGTACGAAGAAAAAAGATACGTGTTAATCTGTTTTCAAGAGGTTTTTGCACGGAAGTTACAAACCAGCAAAGTCACAATTTTGAGGGTTGACTGAGCTATTTCCGACTTGTTTTCCTGTCACTTTAGAATGATTGCCACGAGCAAAACTACTCAATTTCGAGTCATTTTCTTGTTATTATTCCAATATTTTGCAAAAGTTTGCGTTTCAGAACCTCGAGAAGTCAACAGGTGTTTCTGCAAAAACCAAAAAGTCTTTTTTTCCCAAGTCCCTTCCAAGAGAAAGAATTTACCAATCTTTTTCTTTGTAGCACTATCTTGCGCACAGTGACACCGGACCTCTTGGTCAGCGTGCAGCTGCAAAGTTTGCAAAATTCTTCAATTTAATATTTTTGATTGCATGAAAACATTTGCAATTTGTGGTTCTACATCAACAAGAAGCAACTGGCCCAAACCAAAATCAAAATACCTGTCGACATAATTTTGAGACACAAATTTATCGCAGTCGACTGTTCCTACCTTCAGGCGAGGTGCAACATGTAATCTTCTTGTCAAAGGGGCAGAAACTTGTTTGTAGTGAGCAACTTTTGCGCATGTTTTGAAAAGATAAAACGTCATATTTTGGGTGATTGCAAGAGAGCCAGCGGCATGAGAGTTTGACTGACACCTTGTCTTTGGACGCGCAGTTGAGACAACCCCGCTGAAATGTTCATTATTCTTTTGTCTTTTTGTTCACTTTCTCAGTTTTCGAAAACATAAAACCCACTGGAAGATCACTGTAGCTTTGTTCAGGGAAATGAGTTGCAACTCGGCATATGCTGCAGCTGACAAATTAATTCCAAATGAACCCCGAGACAGCTGCTCAAGTCATTTGTTGTCGCCTTGAAGTGAGCTGCTCAGTGGGTGGCTAACAAAACCAACGCGCAAATGAGAAGCTTCTGTTGTGGAAACCAAAGTTAAACGAGAAACCACACGCAATTTGTCCGGTGTAACTTGCAGTGGTTTGTTTACAAATTGTCAAACGTGTTACAAGAGTTGCAAAAAAAGAAAAAAAAAACCCTCAGATTTGAAGGCAACTTTTGCACAATATCTTCCATCCAAGTCATTCTTGTCATTTTAGCGCACACTGAACAAACACATTTTGGCCAAGAAGGTCCAAAACATTTTCACGCCTTGCAGGGGGATGCTTTTGGCGGGTGGGAAACTGACTTTTGGCTTCACTCCTTATTTATGGCCGACGAGTCAAAGCACGACACGCGGTGCGAAATTTGGCTGTGAATAAAGTGCATTTTCATCACAGTCGATTATCACGTATTAGTGAAGGCCATTTACCGGCTTTCCGATGGCACGTCATAAAACTGTCAAATCACGTTCGGATCGCCGCCAAAGAGGCTTCACTTGTAGCAACGATATTTGATTGAGCGCGAAATGTGGGCATCTGAATCGTTGGTTTGATGTTGTGCTGAGGAGTTGCCTGTGCAGACACAAGCAACGCAAAAATATTATCTTGAGAAAAATGTTGCAAACAAAACGTTGACAACAACGACAGATTGCTCCTGGTTTTGAAGACAGTGCTGATTCAGAAAGCAAGTACTCACCAGATGATGGTCTATCGGAGTATCTGGTGCAGTAGACCCAGGCTGGCCACAGCCTGCCTTCCTTCTCGGGGCCCTCGCTCTCGGCGCTCTTGCCCCCGTCGCTGCTGCTGCAGACACTCGGAGCGTCGGGGCTGTGCACCGCCGCGAACCCCTTCTGCTGCTGTGGGGGATGCTGCGAGGCGGCCCCGGCCGGTTTGTGCGGAGATCCCCGCTGTTGGTGGGCTGAATCTCCGACCACTGCATTGTTCACAGGCTTCGCTGTAAGGAGTCTGTCCTGTGTGCCATTGCGGCTGAAGGTTCTGGATAGGTTGCGGACCGGGTTATCACTGATCGTGCTCTCGTTCTCGCTGGATGTGGAGCTGCGGCGACCGGGGGACACTCCGTTTCGGAAACTCTCGTAGTTCTCAGGGAAGTCCCGCAAACTGTGGTGGTTGGGCGGGGCCAGTTTGTGAGTTGGAGACGACAGTGTTTCTGGCTTTCCGTTCAAACGAGACAGTTTGGAAATGTCTCCTGTTGAAAAGAGCACAAAAAATTCGTGTGAATAACAAGGAGAGAATCGTGTATTGGCGATGATCAATAAATTGTTTAAAAGCAATAACAAGAAGAGATTTTGTGTGGAAAAGTGTTTCCAAAGACTCCAGATGGTGATTTGGAACTTGCGTTTTGCAAGCAAGAAGCTGTGAACAATGATTTACGGCACTGCTTCACGAGACAAAGCTACAGTTATGTTTACAAATTATTGCAACACTCAAAAAGCTGGTTTATCTTTCTCCCATTTTTGCGCTCCTGCGAATCGATGGACACGGGACACAAACTCCCAGAAGTACCACGACTGATGAATTTGAAATCCTCGCAAGTGCGACCAATGTAAAGAAAATGACCACAATTAAGATTTTGACATTCTTTGCTCAATTTGAGATGAGAAGCCCCTGGGGATCCGAGTGAAAGAAAGGAGTCAAGAATACGAACCTTCAACTGAGTGATGAATGTCCAACGACAGGGGAGATTTGCCGTGCCCGGCGTCCAGGCGTCTATTGTTGTGTTGCTGGAGCGCGCTGTAGAGTTGCTGTTGTCTTTGTAACTGCTGTAATTGCTGATACTGCTGATAGTAGAGTTGGTAGTAGGGGTGATACTGGTGGTAGTATCGATTGTTCATGAGTTGGGGATAGAGATGAGCCTGTAGGGAGGCGTGCATACTTGGTCCCCCGCTTCCAGGGCCCATCGCTCCAAATGGAGGAACCACCCCACCGGGGGGTATTCCCGGAGGAAGCCCGTGCGGAGGGAACTCAGCCCTCGGACGCCCACCCGGGATTCTTGATCCGATGAACTCGCCGCTGCGGTCGCCCTCATCTCGAATGCTGAGTTTGCAAATGTCAGAGTTTCTCTCCTCTTCGCTCTTGTGTCTTTTTCTCTTCACGACTTGGAACGCTCTGCGTTCCCCGTTGTTCTCTTCTTCCCTCTTCTTGACATCCGTAATTTTCAGACTTCCTCCCTTGTCCGTGGACAGGGTGTTGTTCTCTGATTTTGCAGGGGAGATGGAGGGGCTTCGGTCGGCCTCGGGTCGGGTCGGAGACGTGTTCCCCGGGAGGTCCCGGCCCCCGTCGCCGCCGGCCGTGCTCTGGCTCTCGTCCTCCTTTTGCTCGCCGAAATGCGGCTTGAGAATCTCGCTGATGAAGAAGTTTGTCACTCGGATGGGTGGTGGAGCCACTGCATTCACCTGTGCAAAAGAAACAACAACATTATGGCCAAATAAAAGACACAAAATGAACAGAGAAACTCAAATGCGCAAATGGGTTGTTACCAATGCCAAGTTCAACAATCACGACCTGAAGATATTGCAGTTGTGTTTTTCTCGCTCTTCGTCGCCAAAAGAAACACCAAAGATTGCAACAACTCTTCACACAAGAACCAACAATTCACGTTTGTTGTGGGGAAATTTTTCCTTTCGGGCAGTAGCAGAAGACCGAATTTCTGCTTTTACTGGGGAATGTAAAACTTTGTGGAAAGTAACTGAGACAGAAATTCCGACAGGTCAATTTCTCCATCAGTTGAAAAGTAGCATCCAGAATGGACTCAAACCAGACCCGTTCCCAGACTCACGCTTTTGTCTCCAATCCTGTCTCCAACAACTCATCACAAGAGCAAGCGCACAACATAACCAAATTACCAAACAAGGTGCAGCAAGACTTTGCATCAACACTTGTCTCGGTTGAAAGCACTGTCAGGAACGTGTTTGTGGTCAAAGTCAAATCTGAAGAACATACCTGAGGTTGAGGGCTGACGGTGCTGCTGGACGGGGAGGGAGGCGTCGTGTTGGCCGTCGGTGAGGAGACGCGCGGGGACCGCTGCTGCGCTGCCGGCGACTCCCCGGGCCCGCCCGCCTCGCCGCCGCCCGGGCTGCCCGCCACCTGCACGGCGACGAGGCCGCGCACCCCGACAGGGGAACAGCAGTCCTCCTCCCGACTGCAGTCCCCCTCCAGGTCAATGTCCGAATACTCCTGCGTCGAACTCAAGTCCGCCATCGTCTCCATTCGCATCACCTCCATCTCTGCTTTGAAGTTGCAATGTCCAGAAAAAAAAACTGCCCTTGCACAAAGTCCCAGCAATGTTACTTGAAGGTGAGTGTGGGTGTCTCAGCTGCCCCAACGACAATTTGCAAGTGCTTGACTTGTGATGCTGGTGGTGGTTGCTTCGTGTCCACGAACACAATGGACAGAAACAAAGTGTCCAGAACAATTTAACTCTCTCAGCTCAGCAAACACATCAAACGCAGAAAAACTGAAGACACCCACTTTGTAGAAGTATGTTTTCTTAGGTATGCCGTATGGGTGGAGCTCGGGCAGTGACGTTGCAAGTGACAGACATCCAATCAGAAGGCGCGGCACAAACTCCCGCGAGTGTCGACGCTCAGACGCTTAACGGCAGCGGGTTAAAGATCATTTCGCTTTCTCATTTATTTTCAGGCTCATTTCAGTGAGTTTAATTGCTACAAATGGCCATTATTATCCATATGCTTGTTTCACCAACAGCTTGAATATTGATTCAACTTGACACAAAGACAAAATTTTGGTCGCATCTGCGCATCTCCAGAGAAGAATTCAAATTTATCATCGACCGTTGTTCTTGAGAGAAACTTGTTCATTTTTTGCACACCACAAAACAATGAGCAAGACAGCTCATACATGACCAAATAATCATCCCCTGAAAACTTGCATTTTCGTGAGGCCGCAAACGCTTTTCGTGTTTAGCAAGCAAGAAAACATAAAATATCAACGCCAAGTTCTCAATGCAAAAGCGGGGCAGACTCTGTTTTCAGGTTGGATTGTTCTGTCTTGGCACTTTTATTCGTAACTTGTGCGAGCACAGGAGCGCAGCCACAATCACGCTCCGAGGCACGTTTCTCCTCGTTTTCAATCAAGCCAGCAGTGAGGTGTCAGGTGTTTGCGATGAGTATAAAAGCAAAACTCATCTTCATAAATTAATTACATTGAGACCCTCGTCATGCACACAGACATTTCTGAAATTCGCTGTAGACAGCCAACAGACAGAAATACATTAGCGTTTGTGTAAAATACACTCTAAATTGAAAATCTAATAGATTTAATTAATCAAAACAGTTGTAGAGAGGCGAAAAAGCTACGTCGGCTCATCAAAAGAAATGAAATTCAGATAAGTGATAAGACGGGCCGCGGCTTTGATCAGCCAGTCGGATACACTTTCAGGTGGTCGGCAGTGTATCCTCCATTCAGTGGCTTCATCGCTGCCTTCGCGTTGTGGAACTGCAGATGTGTTGTGATCAGAGCATCAAGTTGTGCGACGGTTTGCTGGACACATTCAGCTTCTTTCTTCCAGGACAGGAGGTGCTGAAAAATTAGAATGGACTGGAAACAATGTCACAAGTTTTTTCGCGCCCACGAAGTGAACTGGAGTGCGCAAGTGGCTCGCTGGGAAGAATCCGCATTCTGCGTCAAAACAAAGGAAACGTTTGCGAAAAGAGAAAATATCTGGCGTCAGAAGGAACAGCAAAAGCTCAACCTGAAATTAGTTTTTGTGTTCAGCTGTAGGTAAATGGGTGATGTCTGAGTTAGCTGACTTGGACACACAAAAAGATGATCTTTTGATGAATTACTTGCTTTCAGACCACACACAAAAATTTCTCCCTTCACCGACGAACTCGTGCGAAAAGTAACTTTGATATCGGACCCATTTGGCCTTTGTGATCTTACTTGCTGCAAATTTTGCATCGAAGATCTAGTTCGTCTTGCACATGTGTACATTTTGTAGACCCGATGATGACATTTTTTGGCATCATTTGCAAAACCTTTGCTTCCTCTGCCGTCTCTACAATGTGCGGCAAAATAGGAAGTGGAGAGATCTGGAATCTGGTTGAACTCCCGTGCAAGTATAGAAGCACCAAAAAAGTATCAACATCTGAAATTCCCCACGTGCAAACTTGTCTTCTCAGTTTGGATACAAAATAGCTCACACACCTCTGCTTTCCGTGGCAGCACCCGGGGAGAGCTCAACACGTCCGCTCGACGAGCAGCTGGCTTCAGGTGTCCGTTTCTGAGATCAATGTTACTGGGCCTCATTGAAATGCTACTGTTCTGATCTTTGATAAATATATCTCCTTATTTGTACAACTAAAATTGCCTCTGCTCTGCTGCTCATGCATCTTGGGTTCGGTAATTGAGATGCCTAAGCCTGAAAGCCCTGTCTTGATTACTTTACTTATCATTTAATCGAGTTTTATCCTTCCTTTATGCTTATGTAACTGAGCACTTTACGGGTACAGGGACCCACAGGGGCCACCAGGGAAGGGGTGAGGGGTGAGAATTTGTCTCTTGGTAAGCAATCTGTAGAGAACCTCTCACCTTTTGCGGAGATGTGTTTATTTATAGACTTGATTTACGCAGCAAGGAAAGTCACAAAAGGACGTTTCGCTTTCAGAAGACATCCCTGTTCGAGTGGGAACACATTTACAACAGGGCGAAATGCCACTTCGAAAAACAAACACGATGGTCCTGCAAAACAAGAAAATATTTCTGAGATGGTGGCCCAATTGGAGCAAAAACCCTCTCTCGCTGGCAAAAATGAGTTCAAAGAAGACAACTCAGGCAAATACAGCTGCAAAGCAACACACACTTTTCCATACTGTCCAAACTGTCAACGAGTTTTCAACACTGACAAGTGGTTCAACGGAAAAAATTGGACTGAGAGTCAATCAAAAGCAACAGTGAAATTGTCGTGAAATAATGAGAAACTAACGTCCAATAACTGCAGTTGATCGGTGTAAAATGTTTCGCCTCTCCATGCAGACAAAATTGCTCTCATTCCCGAGTGATCTGCAAAACAATCAGAATTGTCTGCAGCTAACTTTTGTTGCCGCGCACACCGAGAGCAGCCAGTCATTCGGGGTGGTGGAAATAAGGAGAACGGGGTCAACCAAGGGTGTGGGGGGTGACCAGTTGGCTGGGGTGGGAGGCCTGCCCAACTGAAGGGGTAGGCATGGCTAGCCAACAAGTTGCAGGGGATTTGACTGGCTATCAGGGTGGGGATGGCCAGCCAAATGGGCAAGGAGGAAGCTAAACTGCTACGAGGGGTCTGACCAACCATGAGAGTGAGGGAATTGGTCAACTTGGTGGGGTCCGACCACTCACGGGCTTTGGTGTTGGGATGGTTAGCTGACTGGAAAAGGTCTTCAGGCAAACAAAGAAGGGGTGCTACAAGGGATCCAAGATTCCAACAAGGTGAAAGGTGTCACACAAAAACACGTCAGTACTGGCACATTCTGGTCAGTGTGTCTGCCTTGCTTCGTGAACCACAGTGGCGATCAACATTGTTTTCTCCAAAGCTGCGAGCAGCGGTGATTTCGTCGCAGACCGCGAGGACGAGAATGAGACAGTTTTCTCATATATTCTTTGCCAGAGGGTGTGCTGTCAATCTTCATCAGGCTTCAATCGCATCGACCTTGCTCATAACGTCTCATTCTCTGCACAGGCAATTTGTGGGGCAGGGACAAGCGGATCTTCTCAATTGTTTTTTATTGACAGATGAATCAGCACTAAAAAGCGCAAGAGAGGAAATTAAAAAATCCCCCGTCGTTTGACATCCGCAAGTTTCCTGAACTGCGCACACGTTTTATGGCCCGAGGTGGGACTTGCAGCGCTGTTTTCCTGTTGTGGACACGAGATTGAAAGGAGAAGGAGCATCCATTTGAAGCTGCGCTTTTAGTGGGACAGCAAGACTCATGTATGGTTAATTGCTGAAAGCTCCGCTGACATTGTGTGTTAAATTATACAAGAGGAGTCCAATCCCAGTCCAATCCATATTGTTCCCCCATTCTCTGTCATCTCCAATTTGCAGGCGCCTTTCATGACAATTGTTGCTACTCACGGCGGTTAATAGGACTCGCTTCTCTGTGGAGGGCCTGATTGTGGACAGCTTCGCAGGGAGGCGGTCGCACTCTTTCAGATCTGATTGCTCTCCAAATGGACTTCATTGCAAAGAGAGTGACCCTGAAGCCACTGATGCAATATTACAGGAGCGTGATTTGAGAGGGTGTCGAGGAAGCAGCACAACACAGGGGACTTTGAGTTAGGTGCAGATGTCATGGAAGGTTGTGGTGTTGAAGAATTATCATGTCGATGTGACCACGCAAAGACAAAAACCAAAGCTGGAAAACCAAATCGGAAAATTGTCAGAATGTTACAGCCTTGTCACTGTTTCAATTCTGCAGAAAATGTTTCAATTCTGCAGAACCATTCGCACCCCCGGAGGCAGCATATGGTGGGACGCGCTGATTTTGCATGGTCATGGTTAAAAATGTCATTGTTTGCTCTGTGGAAAAAGAAGCTTCACTTTCCAACAAATTTGCATCTCGGCAACGACCACACAATGACACGGAAAGAAAAGGCGTGCCTCCGTGCAGTCGACGTTGTCCGCTCTCATGCATGTGTCGTTCCGAGGTCAATGTTTGTTCCGAGATTCTGACTAACAAGGAAGACATCACATTGAAAAGCCACTCCGGTCTCTTCCAACCCTGTGAAAAATTAAGGTGCTGAAGTGTACAAGAACTGGTGAACATGAGGTTGGGTCTGTTCGTGCACTGTTTGTGCCTTTTGCAGAAAGCTTTTCTTGTTTGAGGTTGATCGCGTGAATTAACATTTCAGGAGGGGGGGAATACTTGGTCGACGCGTTCTTCTTTCTCACACACAAAATGGCACATTCGTGCGGCATTTGGGGTCCGGATGAGGGGAAATTCCGTCCCTCGAAGTCAAGGAACACTTTGTGGACAGAGGACCCTCTCTTCACTGCGTATCCAGAGCCACTTGTGTAACCCAGCAGAGCAGCGACGGCCCTTTGAAAACTGGAGTCATTTTAAAGCTATACGTCATCGGGCGTTTCCCGCGCCTTGAATGAGGATGTCAAGCTCTTCTTTAACGAACTGTCCCGCTCCCTCTGTATCTCTCCCCAGCAGCTGGCGAACCCTGGGTGATTAAGGTTTCTGTTGACCACTATAACTGTCAGATTAGTAAGAAACATGTCAATTGCCACCCCGAGAGCCCCCAACACCCCTGTGCACATAGACAACAGAATTGAATAGGTGCCTAACAATCTATTATGGGGCTCACAAAAGGAAGACGCAAAAAGATTCATCATTCGTGGACACACTGAATAGCGCGCTGTCGTTTAGCCTGATATTATTATTCACCCTCGTCGCTCGTTAATAACCCATCAAAATTTATCCGCAGAAGATGCTGTGGAGCACAGACTGGCGTTTTCGAATCACGCGTCAATTTTGGGAAAAGTTGCTTCGGGCAGTCACAAAGATGAGGATATGATTGGGTGTGTACACAAAAACAGTGATGAAATTTTTGAATGTGGCTGCATGGAGCTGCAAAGGCATCGCGATTCCTGCTGGAGTTTTTGTGTGCACCGACAATGCACGTTGCAAACAAACAGGACGTTTTCTGACTTTCTCGTACCAGAATTTTTGGACATGTTCTCATGTTCTTGGAGCGGATGAGCACTGAATGTCACTGATGACACTCAACGCAGAAGGCTTCGGGGTTGCCAGGTAACATATGAATCACCGGTGAAACGTCGTTTATTTGCGCATTAATCCAGTTCGATGTTCATTGTTCTTAATTGTCCAATGATGTCCTGCTAGCGCCGCTGCGGAACTTCTGTGCGTCACTTCTGCGGGCCTCGGGGAATTGACATCATCGCACTTCTGTGTCACTTCGCTCCAAGAAGAGGGGAAAGCGCATCACGGGCAGGCGACAGGAAATTTCGCTGGAAACATTGTCAGGGTTTGTCTTTTTCGTTGAAAGACATCGCAACTGAAAAAGCAAAGTTTGAAAATGACACGTGTACCCAAGTACTTCACGGCTGCGCGAGCACGTGTAGAGATGCTCAGGATGACGCTCCAAAACGGCCAAACATGGCATCGCATGTGGCAAATTTTCAGGACCGTGCAATTCAATACAGGTACTGCACCATGAAGATGAAAGAAACAAGTTCATTTTGGCTTTGTTTCAGTAAACTTTCCCAGCTGGGCCAGCCACACGCAAAAGACAGTCGTTAAGTCAGGACTGCCTTTCGGTCTTGACGTTTTCACCCAATGTGCAAATGAAAGACACGCACATCAAATGACAGACTTACGTGTGAAACTTAGCAAAAAGTCATCTCAAATTAAGTCATTTTCTGTGGTATATGCAGACTTGATAATGATCAGTTTGCTTTCCTCCGCTCCAACAGATCTGGCAATTATCTGCGCAGGATTACACAGCCTTTCAGGTGCGTCTTCTCTATGCAAGTTCATTTTTGATGCACGGCGTGTTTGGAGAAGGGTGTTGAGGTGAGGGAGAGTTAATAGAAAGGTTTTCAAATGTTTGCGAGCTGGGATACCGTAGATAGCATTCAGCTGCTGGGTTCATGCGACCCTCCTTCCGTGTAGCGCTCTGTAATTACCATGCCTTATGACACCACGAAATCACTACCTTCGTCTAAGTGCCCCAGAACGAATACACCCAATGCCATACTTTTAATGTGCAATTTCAACTTTAAAGTTTTTGTTACGAACAAACATATTGTTAGTTTGGTTATCTGCTTTGAATGTTTTCTTTCAGTGGCACAAGTACAAACGTATTCATCTGACGGCTTTGAAATTGATATTTCCGACTGCATGTTGTGCACATTGAGTTCATAAAAGAAAATTTGAAGGTGGCTGTGCAATTGAGAAACAAAAATCAGACCTCTCAAAAGGAAGTCACTGGCAATCACACGATGATTGGCGTGCGTCGAAACGAAATGGAACCGCCCTGGCATGTTTGATCACAGCGAAACTTTCTCGTTTGCCAAGTTGTCGTTGTTTTGTGTTGTAGCCCATTTCACAACCCAACTTGGTGAACAGTTGCTTCACAAAAACAGGTCGAAGAATCGAAGAAAACCGCGGAGTCTCCTGCAGAATAGTCTTAGATTCCGCCTCTTCCAAAGAAGTGGCAGCTGAGAGCCCTGCCCTGGGCCCCCAAATGCACTTTCCCTTGCTGAGCGTCACAGGCGCATTCTTTTCTGTTTCTTTGGATTTTTTCAATGTGGAAGCTCTCTTCCACCGGGGCCGCTCGTCGTCCCTTTTCCCCGTCCTCAGTCCGCTGGAGTTTTTGCGTCGACTGCGTTGAATTCCTCAAAACTGGAGGTTCGTGTGATGGTTTCTTTGCGAACTTCGTTGCAAATTCGAGAAGAGGCCAAATAAACTCTCTTGTAGTGAGTGTGTTTTCTGTTGGATTCTCAGGGTACTTGCTGTCTGGTTCATAAACTCTGTTTTTATATTCTCAATCCCTTTCAAACTTTGCAACGACAAACCGAAACATGCAAATGGGAGAAGGTCAGCCAGTCTAATTGGTGGCATCAATTTGAAATCAAGGTAAAATATTGTGTGTTCAGTTCTTCAATGAGATATGCAAATTTATTCTTTTGCCGGAAAATAAGTAGAGGATCGGCAAAGTACGCTGTGCATCCGAAATCAGTCCGATTTCGATTCTGCATTTATGTTGCTTGACAAGCAGAAGACGATCAAACGGTGGTGTACTCTTTTGATCACTGTTTAGAGTTGTGAATGAATGGTGATCTATGAATTTTCAATGGATCTGAATTCCAATGCTGAAGTTGCTTCTTGGTGGCCTGGCCACAGAGATGACACGTTTTTCATTGTCTTTGAGGTGTATTTTCCAAAGCACGCTTCGCGAAAGAAAAGAAACACGCACACGCACACGCACACGCACACGCACACGCACACGCACACGCACACGCACACGCACCACACACACACACACACACACACACACACACACACACACACACACAGAGTTTGAAGCCAAAACTGTAGACGTTCCGTGTGCATGCACCACAGGTGATTGTGCGTGCAGTCGTCCTTCCAGGTTCTGAGAAACAATGAAAGATCTGTGTGCGAAGTGAAGATTTTTCCCTTTCTGCGAGTCCACGTTCTTCTTCGAGTCCACGTTCGCACTGTGTCACACAGAACAGGGCAGAAACACACAACGCGTTCAGTATGAGCTGACTTTTCACAGAGAAAAAGACACAGGGTTGGACTTCCGCTTTTTACCTGAAGAACGACTCGACCCTTTTTTTCGCATGCAAATTTGACTGCCCGAATTGCTCCTGCCATATTCAAGTTTTCAAAGATGCAAATATGAGAGTCATAAAGCAACTGAAGGCGCGGCACAAAAAAGTTTACGGCGGCGAAAGTGATCTACCAATTCAAGTGGCCTAAATTGATGCTAATGGTGATTAGAGGTGAATGTAGTTAATGGGCTGAGTCCTAATGAAATCAACTGCCTTCCGGCCATGCACACCGAGGCACCCTGCTCACGCACTGAAGGCGTCGCTTTTGAGAAAATCGTGTGAAAACAGGTTCCACTTCGAAGAAATCCGTTCGAGCCATTTTTTGCTGTCAGGGAAGACAGCGCTTTTTTGCTTTACAATTGTCAAAATGATTGTTGTGACGAGGACTTTTGTTGAGTGAAGGTTCACCAAAAGCAGAAGGACAGAATAGTTTTTTTTTCCAAGCCTCAAACGGAAACGCGTAACCTTCCATACAACCAGTGTTGAAAAAGTTGAGTTCAGGTCAGCTGTCCGGGGCAAAACAGTTACACCATAAAATGCAAATCAACGAGATCAGATTGAAAAAAAAACAGTTCAGAAAGAAGCTCTGGAGGTAAAACATTGCTTTGCAACAGTCTTCACTGAAAGCCTCGGTGTAATCAAAGTTTGGGACAGCCAGCATTTGCATATCAAAATGTCATACACTTTCAAACAGACGGGATGGGCGCAAAAATTGACGGTTTGAGAGAAGAACCCCCCTCCATGGGGCCCATGGGGGGTTCTTCTCTATTTGCTTTGAAATTGACCACCTTTCAATTTGGCTTGCGCGTTCACAAAACGCGTGCCAACGAATGTCCTCTTTTGCCGCAAAAACAAGAGACAGCGACAAACAGATGCAGAGAGGCGTGAAGCAGCGACGGAACCTGAACATGAGTACCACAGACTCGATTGAGGTGTTCAAATTTGCGAAGATGGAGACGACACAAAGACAAAGCAAAAAACCCACTTGGCTGAGATGTGTGAACGAAGCGTCGCCTTGAATTCAAACTGCATTGCAACTTTTTCCGGGGAGAGGCCACTGAACTGGCATTGATGTTTGTTTCACGCTCACTACCTCTGTCAGAGAAGACACACTGCAGGCATAACAGTGAAACAAGTCCTGGTCCTCTTCCCTTTTCCAAAACTCCAAGTGGCAATCTTTCGCCTGAGTTAAAACGCCCAATTTTCTCCAGAAGGGTACACACACATGCACACACACTTTGCGTCTGTATTTAGGCTCCTTGAACCATTGCTGACAGTTGCTCTTGAGACCAAGTTGATCAACGTTGGACAAGGTTTAACGAAGCGTTAGCGATGGGGGAAGGTACACAACTGTCCCCGGGAGTTCTAAATTGAAATGCTTCTGACTGCCCGTCATTGTGGATTTTGATAAATTGGACAAGGTTTTACCTGGGTGGCCTCTTGAACAGTGCTAAATAGGTTTTCAGTCCCTTTTGAGGATTTTCACTTTGCCGTTGTGGGAATTTCAAAAAATGCAGCTCTGTGTAGAACACCCCTTTTGCAGTGTGAAAGAAACGGCTCTTGTTGTTGTGACAAATTCACCTCGCTGCTCCAAGCACGCTTTTGTTTGTGTTCCTGCCGACTGGGTCCGCGCAATCTTGACACACCTGGACTGCCATCCAACAAAAAAAAAAAAAACTCTCGCAGCACCAGGCACCAAAACAGTTGGGACATCACATCAATATTTGATGTAAATTGACCATTTGCCCACAATGAGATCGTGATTACCACCGACATTTTTGAAAAAAAAAAAAAAACGAAGTTCGGCTTCAATCTGTGACTCGGAACGAAGCGTGATGCGTCTGAAACTTCTGTCCATTGGCTTGTTCAAAACAAAAGAATTGGTTATTTGCCTTCATCTGCCTGACGTTCATCAAACTCCGGGACCTCTCTTCTACTCTCAGTGTGGTTGTTCATTTCAAAAATTCAGAACAGTGTAGTCTTCTTTGGTTCACGAGGACTGAAGCACAGTGAGTCGATTGTGAGTTGGTCCGAGATGATAACGACGTGTAAATGGATTCATTATTTTCCAAACGGTTTTATTATCGTGGCCTGTGCATCTGCAGAGTTAGAAATCTCAACTATGCGCCATCAGACGCCCCCGAACATCGCACAACAATCAGTTGTATTTCATCCTTGTGACGAGTGGTTTCGGCCCAGGACGCCAGATCGGCCCACACTCTGAAAATTTGAAGCCAAGAGAACATTCAGACAAATCACAGATTGTGGGCAAAGCTCTCCCACCCTTCACCATTGTTGGAACCTGTCTCATTCGTCCCTCTTCCCGTTGTTGCCTGTTTTTGTGGACACTGAGTCCATCTTTGCTCGGACAACGTCTTTCTGCGCGGACGTCGTTTTGGGTGGAAGGAGTGCTGTTCTGCTCAAGAGTGCAGGTTATTAGTGACGCCGTATTAGGGCATGATACCAGAGCATTGTCATTGATATCTTTGATCTTTTCCTTTGATGTGATCCGACAGAGAAAGTGGCTCATTCTGTGTCCGTCTTGTCTGAAACCTCGAAGCGCTCTTGGTGGCCGAAGCAACAGGAGTCCCTATTTTTTGCACAAAGGAAACCTGCAACAACAGTGGCAGTCGTTTCGATTTCCAGATTAGCAGAGCGAAAATTGGCCAAACATCAAGTGCATTTCTCTTGTCGTTCCGTGTCTCCCACCCACGTGAATTAGAGGTATCAGGAATTGCTGCTGCGACCTTATGAATTCCCAGTGTTTGCGCTTCGCAAACTTGGTCAAAGTGTTTTCAGATTGTTTCGAGTGAACTGTGCATCGGGGCCAAGATGTTAAGCTACCCACTGATATAGTGAGAGACCCATTTGGTATCGATACCCGAAGAGGGCTTTGGGCGATGACTCGATCACACGTATTGCTTTGCTTCACAAAGCTACCGCCTGAAAACACCAGGGTCTGGCCGTTTCGAAAAGGTCTGCCATGCGCCGTTGTTGGCCAAAGGTGGCCGCAAGAACGCGCTTGACGAATGTTCAACAGGAGCAATTTTCAATGGTGACCGTATTTGGTCGGGTGCTGTTGTTGAGAAAGATGAACTTGATATGATTTGATAGCTAAATCTGAGTGGATGCGACAGACACATTGTTCTGCGATGGCCTCCACCTGCAAGTGCTCCAAAGGTGTTCCTTACACGAGTTGTCAGTGGTCCCCGGAAGATTGACATTCGTCGCATTTGGGCCATAGACTATTAGCGCCTTCAGACCAAACAGTTTCAACAGACCTATCAAAGCAGTCCGCGGATTCAATTTCAAAATCGTATATGTTGGTGGTCTTTTACTTTTGTACTGGAGAATTTATTGCGCTGAAGGTGACTTCCTTGTGTCAATTTCAATTATATTTGGATATCTGATTCTGAACGTACTTTTGACAGACCAATTACAGAGTTTATTTCGTTTGCAGGAACTTTCAGTGTTCTGTGTCTATACCCGAAGAAACACTTGCATAAAAAGTCAATTCAATCACAAGTCTGCAAGAGTGACATAAATTGGTTCTGTCTAGTTCAGAAATGTCTTCGGGTCTAGACGCACGATGGATGGCTTCGTTTTCTTCGTTCCACGGAATAAATTGAATTTGGGGTGTGGAACCCAATCAGAATTGTTTGCCAACCCAGTTGTACTCAATTAGACTCCTGCAGACCTCAATGACTGGGGCTCGTACCACAAGCGATAAAGGTCAACTTCGCCTGTCTCGGGGTCAAATAGCCATGTTCAGTTGAGGTCAATGGCAGCTGAAGTTGCTCTGTTGATCACACTTTGTGGTCTGCTGGTAGTCACTCTGTCTATGGCTTTATTGACCATCTGTACTGATTTTGGTGCAAAGCTTTTTGTTTGAAAGTTGGAGTGATTTTTTTCAGAGCCTGTGTTGGGTGGCCCGTGTGTGTGCGAGGCTGCGAGCAACTGACGCTTCGCGGGGTGACCCATGTCTTCAGCACCAGCCACAGGAAGCTCTCAATCCATCGGTTCTCAGGGAGCGGCGGAAAAATTCAAGACGCTCTTCGTGCAACATCAATGGATACGAGTTTTGCACAGTGAGCGGACAATGAAAATCAATCTGCCTGCACTTGTGCAGAGTGTGATTTATCAAAATTTGTTTGTCGATACAGAAATGAGAAACATTTGGCAGGAGCGAGAGTTTACCCGGTAAACTTGCATACATTCACGAAGAAACAATTTGCGGTAATTATAAAGAAATCAGTGGGCAACAGGAGCAGTGAGCTTGTCATTCAACAGCTTCGCGGCGAGATCGCGAGATTCAGGGGAGAAAACAGCCAGCTGCACAGCTGTCATGCGCTACTCTCTCAAACTATGTAAATCTCAATTACACCGAAGCGCCTCGCAGTTCAAAAGTCAAATAGCTGCGGCCCTTTGATGTCAGTTCTCATTGCCCAACGGAACTAATTGCCAATCAACACGTTAACGTTGCAGAGCAATGCAGCAACAGATGCTCCCCTGTGTCCGCGAGTTTTTTGCGGTTCGAGAAAAAGAATGAAAACATTTTGTTTGCTGCTTTTCGCCCGAGGGGTTCAAACTGAAGAAACGGCACACGTACTGGTCTTCTTTTGGCAGCTTGGCTGTTTGCGCTTGTCACGAAGGTTTCCCTGGAGGCAGTTTCTGTTTCTTGGGTTGAGGGAATCAGCGAAACCAAGCTCCACATATTTCATATGCTGACATGTCATTTGTTTGACAGCCTCTTTTGACGGAAGAATTGGTCAAAATGCAGATCATGTTTTCTTGAAGAAATGCAATGTTACGCGGAATTTTGGAACATCATTTTGGCCAAAAAATGCAGTTGTCTTCACAGCTTCATAAGTGCAGCACTTGTCACAAGCAATTGCTCAACGTTGGAAGTGCTGCTTGGCGCCGACTGTTTTGACACAACAAAGAGAAGAGAGGAAGATGTAAACAACAACAAGGGAGAAAACACAGACTGTGGTTTACAGGTTAATTGCTCTAATTACCCGAAACGGAGTAAAGGTCAGACTGCAAGACAAATGGAGCTGGAAATAGTCCGCATGACTGGAGCCCAGGGAGCCTCGGCAAGTGGTGCACGGAAAATTCCCTGCAAATTCGTGTTCGTCTCTGCTTTGAAGCCCTGAGTGAAACTGACCTGATCAAAACGTTCAAGCGTTTGCAGATTGACAACATTTGTGTGTGCAGATCTCCTACAAATCGAATTGGCATTGTATCCCCCCAATGCCTTTCTACCAAGTCTGGTCATGGTCTCAAAATCCATTCTCTCAGACCAGACGCAACAAAAGGTCAGTCAACACCTTGTTGTGTGTTTTGATGTAACAGTAGACATTATTCCTGACAATATCTGCCGACTTTTCTCTTCTGGTTAGACTAACACAGATGTGAGGAGGGATAACTATCTTTATCCTGCGGATGAGAAGGAGACATCATGGCGGGCTGAGTGCGATCCAACACTGGATGTAACCTCTGAAGAATTTGCGCCCAATTATTGCCAACTTACAAAACTATTTTATGAGCTGCTGGGTCTTCGATTTCAACTTGAAAGCAAAATGTAATGAACAGCCATTTGAATTCGTGCACTGTGCAGAACCTCAGACGATATTGAAAACTCAGACAAATTCCCTGGATCTGGTCACCAAATGACAGAAAATGCTTTGTCTTCCAAAGCTTGTCGGGACTCAGACTCGCTTCTTGTTGTGGGGGACGGGGTAGATGCTGGGGACATCACTCGGACTTGTCGCGCCGACAGAGAAGCTTTGTGCGACTGATGCTGACAGCTCCGCATTCCGTGCAGTCCGTCTCATATTTTCCCCATGACCGATGAAGCCAAATCTGTGAACAACTTGAATTTGGGAAACCGTTGGCACAATGATCGTTTGATAAAAATACCTCGGTTGTCACATCCAAGCAAAGAAGAGGGTCGAAACATATTTCAAGATGAATGGTGAAGGCAACTTATGAGTAAAATTAATATCTCTGCACTGAAAAATCCATCATTGCTCACAATGGAACGATTCTGCCGCCGTGCACTGAGATTCGGCGAAGCGTCTTTGATGTGATATTTGACGGTGAACTTCAACAGGTCTGGATTTGCATATCTGCGGCACGATCACTTCATACTTTGACCATCCGAAGCAGACAGGCTTTTAAATCATTCCATGAAACAGTAGCGGCGGGGACTACTTTGTTACAATTGAACATTCAATCTGATTTTTAATTGAGGTACGCTGAGCCGAACAAGAAAATCAATTGTCGGCGCCTGCGAAATGAGAAAACATATGGTGGGTAAGACAAAGGATTAGTTGTTGCCGACAATCATTCGTCTTGGCTTATTAGACGGTTGGTATGACAGAAGGGGTGTGCATATTTAGCTTTTCCATTACCCAAGCTAAACTTCCAAACTCCGTGGCCCTTCTACCTGGTCAACCCCCTTTCAGACCTTTCATTGATTGATAACACCAAAAATGACACTGCAAAAGCATTTTTCATTTGCCTAATTGAATCAGATCAAAATGGCGATTTTTTACTCCAGGACATCTGTTTGTTCAGCAATCTTCTGCAGTGGTTTCCCTGATTAGTCGGAGATCTATCAAAAGACATAGGTGGTACGAGTGACCTCTGGTCGGCAACCCTTGATCTTTCCTTGATGAGCCGACATTCTTGGTCCATTCGAAGTTCACTTACAGTTGTTGCTGAAGCCGCCAGATCCAGAGTTTGGCTTGAGAGGTGGGACAAGTTTAAATTTGACGAAGCCTTGCCGAGACACAGCCAAGAACTTCGAGCAGTTGACGCTTGTTATTTATTTGCAGAGTCTCAGTTGTGTTTCTGTTTTTGTGAAATTATTGTATTGCTGAAGCTGTTTTTGAGCTTTGTGTTGTGTTTCTTTTTGACCCAACAAACATATTTGTGACTGTGACAAACTTTTTTTGCCGAGCAAGTTTTTAATTTGAAGGCTTGAGTCACATTGTTCTGATCCCCTGCAGGGTCGGTTTGGTTGGTGGTCTCGTTTGCTCATGTCTTCAGAGGCTTCGTTGGGAAATTGACGTTTTATGGCTTTGTCGCTTGGAAATTCCTTCGTTTTGAATTGACCGCAAGATCCAGGACATTGAGGTTATCTTCAATCAAATCGCAGCAAGTGTAAGCAGATCTGTTTTACAACCACCCCGGTATTTAGTTCGTTAATGTGTTTATCTGCAGGGCACAATTGCAAAAGCGCAGAACGTATTCTCAACTGTTTCTCATTCAGTTTTCTCCAACTCTGCGATCTCTAAACATGTCGTACGAGCTCGCATCGTGGTAGAAATGGGTTCTCACCCCACAAAAAGGTTCCTGTTCAATCACACAACTCCTTTCTCGACCAAAGGTCT
>JAAUXT010082491.1_pt1 | contig 22927 bp, 19 predicted proteins | sample 7278171 | NCBI WGS metagenome assembly JAAUXT01 (sample SAMN14350112, study PRJNA611818) | marine sediment metagenome | isolation source: surface marine sediment (1.8m) | place: French Polynesia: Moorea | collected 2018-08 | reverse complement strand
GTTGCTAGGGAGTGAAATTTGGAAGATTTGACTGAAATATCATTTGTTCCATTTGTTCCAGGGCAGGGGGACAAACCAGGGGTGGGGGGACAAACATAGGGGGAGGGGTGGACAAAGTGGGGACAGGGACATCTGGCTGCCTATGCCTATACCGCACTACCACTAGGCGCCTCGCCCTAAAGAGATTTCGCACAATGAACCAGCCCTGAAACAGCCCTGAAACAGCCCTTGAAAATTGTAGCCTGAAAGAGCATTCAATCATTGCGTGCTTGAGACAACTGTCCACTTTGTTGCCAATGATTCTGCGGAGTGTCAACAGGCACACGGCCTCGAAATTGACAACACATGTGGCTCTGGAAGGTTTCTTTTGCATTCCTGCCGTATGTCCCCTGCTTTTGTAATTGGCTGAGAAAGAATGTGAAGATGCTCGAAAATATATACTGCAGTGTAAAAGTCAGGTTCTGGCTCCATTACGAGCACATCCTGTCATTTTAACCCAGCGCACGGTCACTCCCTCTGAGACTGCAGGGTTCAAAGACTTCGTGGTCTTCCCTGAAGGTATCGCACTTGTGCAGGGAGAATCGGCAAATATTTGAACACATTCCAAGTTGAAGAAACTCCCAAAGCTCATCAGTCATTTTTGTTGATTTCCCAAGTCTCCGATCATTGTGGCTACGTGCAGGCTTTGGAAAGTTTTCTGAATGATTCAGAACATGAAGACTGTCTTGTTTCCAGACACGCGCCACATGCTTGTCTTTGGTGGAAATATAATTTTGTCGCAAATTCTTTATTCTGCAGAAATCTTACGGGCGCGCTGTTCGAAAGTCTGCAGGGTAGACTCGTCAAGAGGAACTGCTGTGCGTAGATCCTTAATTACGAGTACTTCGTGCGCTGTCTATGGATGCAATCGCTTGAGTGCTGCCAACCCCCTTTTTGACAACTGAAAAGTAGTTGGGCTTCGCACCATCTCCTGGTGAAAAGACCTCACTGAGAAGTGTGGAGTTTCCCTGAGAGCAGACTTATTGAAGCTGCACAAATCAAAAGCAAATTTCCTTTGTGCTGGCTCTCCACTGCAAGATGCCTTCCTGTGAGGATACTTTACGCTCACCGTGGAATTCATATTTCCTTCTTTGTCACGGGGAATGGCGTGAAATTCAGTCGCAAAGCAGGCACTTGGGAAGGCTCAGCATATGGCTGTGACAGATGTGGCTGTAAATGTCGCCGCGCAGACGTGGACGAGACGAGCTCCAAAAGATACAAATCTTTGTGCTCCAAACGTTCAAACCATGCATCAGCGTCCTCTCGTAATCACCAAACAGGTCAAACTTTTGGAAGGAAAGGTCACATCCCGCAGTCCCTGCTTCTGAAGACGGCGCTCTGATGCTTAACCTGCAGATTCAGAGGAGACATCCATCAACATCTTTTGTTGCGTACCAAGCCATAAATGGCGCCTCATTTCCATTTTGCGACACAAACCTTTGTCCTCTTTTCTTCATCCCAGATTTGTTCATTCGCTGTTTGGGCAAAAGCTCCAGCGCTTTTTTCTCCTTTTGCGAATGACTGCATCTGCGTGAGGATAGGTTTGAGGCGTGCTCAGAAAGTAATGGGACTCATCCTGTCTCTTTGTGGACACACGTCGTGCTCTCAGTCGGATCTCATATCATCAAGCCTTCAAGCCCGTGCCTTGATCTGTCCACCCACTGCCTTTTTCTGCAATTGTGTCAGTCTGTCTTCCTTCCCAAAAGACAATTCCCAAAACTCTTGCCCTGCAATAACTATTCTTGTTCTTTTTTCTGCCCTCCACAGCACAAATGCAATTGAACAGAACTCAACGCTGTGCAGGAACCAAGTTGTTATTTGGTGACACGGGACACGGGTGCAAAAACAGGCAAAGTGCATGACAGTCGTCAACGTCAACTTTTTGGATGTTTTGACAACGAAAAAAGCAGTGGTGAACAGAGAAAAGTATATGAGTGCGAAAATGTGCCACAGGGTGAGGAAAAAGACAACGAAGACTTTTCTTGTGCAATTTGGACTGACAATCACCAAAGCAGACCATATAGAAATTCATCAACCAGTGGAAAATGTGGAAGTTCCACATCTTCATCAAAATGGTTCAGAGATGAAGCAACCTTTCCACAAGCTAAAAACAGAAGAACGTGAACAGGCACGCAATTTTCGTTCCCCAAGCTGTTCCTCTGTGCCGAAAATTAAGTACCACTGGCAACATCCTGCTTCCTGCGGAAGGCAGCCAGGAGATGCACCTCACTCACTGACATTGACTTTGTGGCAAAGAGCGGTTCTTCTGTGCGGATATCCTGTGTTCATGCAGAGAGACATCATCCCTTTACATGTTTCAGGGCTTGCTGCACAAAAACGCAACATCTATGCACAAACAGAAGATTCATGTGCAGGCAATCAAGGGAACCTGCCCATTCCTTCAGTCACTTGCACTGCGATGTGTGACGCGAAACAAAACGTTGTGATGCAGGAGGAAACCGCTTGGTAAATCCCAGTTGGTTCCCAAATCTTGCGAAAATACTGCTTCATCAGTCAAGTATGGCTTCCTGGAGACAGGTGGTTTCTGTGCGTCGGCACAGGGGGAACTGACAAAAACTCTGTGCGTGCCCATTTGTATTGACTTGTTTCTTTGAGAGCGGTCAAAGGCACTCTGCATGCTCCCGTACGAGCTTCGTTGCTGCTGTTAGACCTCGCAAAAAGCTGATTTTCAGCGCTGACAGACAGAACTGAGAACACTGAGTCCAACTTGACAAGCAATGCTTGTATGATCAGTGTCGTGTTTTTCTTCAGCATCCGAAGTCCACCAAACATCGATTTACAAGCAATTTCGTCTCGCGAAGCAGAACGCGAATAGCGTCGCTTTCGGCGCTGGTTTGCCTTCCGGTTGTTGGGCTTCGCTGTCCAAGGCAATGAGCTGTCGTGCGAAACTTGACAAGTCGAAATTGACAAAATCATATTTGGCCATGAGGCGACAGACATGGATAAGCAAGGAAATTTCTGCCCAAGTCACGTCCGCGGAATTACATACACAGTCACTGACACAGAACTTCGTGCAAAATTGCAGCACGTAACATGGTTATCCGACAGCAAACAGGTTCCCCCATGTCACCCCATGTCTGCCAAATATTTGATCAAAAAGTTAGTCGCAAAGCTGGTTTGTATGGATTCCATGTTGTCTGCCAACTTGATTTGCACCACATTTCAAATGGATGATATGTACGAGAGTCCTACGAGAGTCCTGTCAAAAAAACACTCGCTGCGAGGCAATCTGCACGGTCTGTGGATATCATATGGAATCACGCGGAGATGTATCTGACTCCTCCATCAACCCTGCCTCGATGGTTCAGCCAAATGTCTGTGAAAAGCAGCTCCAAGGGAATAATGGTGGGCGTCCGTGCATTTCTCAACTTCAATATGATACCAAAATATATTTCCTCTCCACATCTATTTTGAGTCACGGAATGAAAATGTATTTTTAGGCTGGATAGAAACACGCCATCATTTTTACATTCTGGTGAAGGTACATGTGCACGCACTGAAATGCCCAAAACACAAAGAGGCCAAGAACAACTGCGTTGACCAACAATCAGATTTCTTGAGTTGCAACAGCTCTGGCGGATCCAAGGACTGGGTTGGGGCGCGATGTTTCCTGACTACAGTTCCACGTCAGGGAAAGTGCCAAAAAACAAATTGCACCGGTGGCGCAAACTTTGCGAGGCTGCTGAAAAGGGGAATAATCCAGTTTGGGACTCGGGTTTGGGACTTGGCTGACCGTTCCCACTGGAGAGTGGTGTGAATGTCTGTTGGTATTTTGTTTTCATAACCTCACTCGAAGTACAGACGAGACGAGAAGTCACAGTCATGCACAGGCGGGTTCTACATGAGGCATGGAAATCAAATTGAACGCTTCCCTTTCACCCCAATCCCGCTGAACTGAGCAAATATTTGGCCACTCGCGCAGTCACAGGTCACTCTCCACAGAATCAGTTGATTTCCCTTGGACCGTGATCTGAAAAGTCCAGATTTACACAGGGCCAAAGGTTCATGTGGGTACTTTGTCAAGATATGCTTATTAACAGAGCTGGGTGGACGGGCGCTGACTTCATTCTGCGAATAACGAAGCCAATCTGCACACTGACCCACAGGAAGTGACTCCGGCAGCTGGTTTTCAGGAACGCAGCAACATCGCCTCTCGCAGATCCTAGCAGTGCACGCTCACAAAAAATACTGGCTTCTTGCACAGAAAGACAGGACATCCGAAAATTGTTTGCACCTTTATCAAATAATTTGCCTGACACACAACAAACCAACACGACCCATCCGAGGATAGGTTTTCCACTGAAAAGAAAACCATTTTTGGTGCCAACTTTGAGCTTGAGTTTGTTTCAAGCACAAACCTGTCAGCAGACAGGGAAGTCTGTGGGGGAAAGCTCCAGGCTCTGCAATTCAGAAAGAAGCTGGCGATGGAAATGACCATTTTGTGAGGGCACGCCGCAAAGCACGAGGGTGAAATCCCAAAGTGAAGCTATATTCAGCTGCATAAGCGGAAAGGAAACCGGAACTGGCCACGTAAGGTGGTGAATGGGACGAAACAATGGAGGGAACACCAGGCACCAAGAGATACATTTCTGCGTTCATGACGACGGAAAAGATGAAAGTTCTTTGGAGCAAAGAGCAACTGGCTATTTTGGGTCTTTATTGTTACCTTTCTTTGATGATCGTTTTTCTGTTTCCGCAACAAAATCCTTCCACCCAAACAGATTCAGCAAACCTTGCTCGCAGAAGAGACATTGTGCATCAGACCGCCACAGCCGAAAGGGAGACAGCTAGTTTTCCCCACTTGCATGCGGAACCTCACATGACATTGATATGCCTCCCACAACTGCGTTGCAGCTCGTGGTAATGAACGATTTTTAAAGAGCGTGTGCAGCTGGGAGATATAAATTGGGCCTTTTGGGTCCGCATTGCAGATGAAAGGAACCAAATATCTCCGTTGAGGCTTAGGTCACCCCCAGACTCAGGGTGGGTGGGCTTCAACCAAATGCTTGAGGACCTCAGCGGCTTTAGTAGAGGCCAACCCACCAAGTTACTGCACCTTTTCTGGCAAAGGATTTCTGGTACCGTTCAAACGCCCTGCAATTTTCAGAAGCATTCAAGTATCTTTTGAGCATGACTGTTTGTAACGATTCAACCAAATGTGTTGATGAATTTGTTCGTGAATCGGCAGTAGTCAATTTGACAAATGAATTCCCAGCAGACTTGCGTGAAACGCAAAAGGAAAATCCCTGAGCAACCAAGGAACAAGATCGGTGCGTGGTTCAACATGACCTGAAGCTTATTGACAACGACATTCCGTCTCTAAGGCCCGTTGAAACAATTTGTGCCCGACATGGCAACGCTCGTGCAAGCAAAGGCACAAAGACGACGTGTGTTTGAACTGTTGCCACGACACTTGCGCTTTGTGGCAGCGGCTGCCGCTGCAATATCGTGACCAAACTGTTCGACTTGCTCGATGACACGGTCCTGCAGCTGTGACCAAAATCTCGATGTGTCAAAGAAACCTCGGTCGTTAGTTCGGTGACGCTGCTTGCCACCGGTTCTAGGGCAGGTCCCTTCGAAAAGAGACACTGACCGCAATTACGGTGGGGAACCAATAATTCTGCGGTGAATCCTGAATGTCGAGTCCGAAGCGCATAAATGTCTCTTAACAAAATTGCCTCATCGCGCCTGGGTGGTTCCGTGACACCTGGAGTAAATCATAGCGACCGGAATGGAGATGCACCGTTCCTCTCATCGGCATTCACGACAGCAGCGTTCTGTCACACGAAAATGTAATATAACTGCCTTCTGATAAATAGATCCATTAATCATTTTCTCTCATCTGGTAATTCATTGCCGACTGATTTATTTTCGTGGCCCGAATTTCCATAGAAGGCAACAAGTTCGATTTGAAATGCAACCTGCTGTCGTCGACTCTCGTACATTATGTTCCTTGGATTCAGAGGAAAGAGGCGACAGCAGAGGCGAGGGTCTTCTGAAGCTGAGACATGAAAACCAGCATTTCCGCCACAAAGGACCCGAGCTGCGCAAAGTGTTCTTCAAAGGAAACCTGCTTGTCGAACGTCCAGAAGAAAACAGTCCAGCCTGTTTGTTTGAATTATGTAGCTCTTGTGGAAAAGTCCATTTGTCGTTGCACTTATTCTCCCTGCATTCATCTTATCTTTTACTTGCAGGAGGCAACAACGCTCCCTTTTATTGCCGACATGTATGGACATCGTTGTCTGTGAGTTAGCACGCACCCATCTGTTTACTGAGACTGCCGCTGGATCCCAAAACAAACAGGGCGTTGTTCGGACAAAACAAAGCGGGAATGCAGCGGACATTAGACGAAAAGGACGTCACATTTGACAAGAATCCGAAAGTTAGTACGAAGTTTCCTCTGCATTTCGAGGCAGCCCTCCTACACTTGGACGGTACAGTATACAGAACGCAATCACAACCACTGGCCAGGCGCCGCTTTGATCCTCTGCAGAGAAACAGTCCCCGATGAGTCAGAAACAAGTGAACCTGGCCGTTTTCCTGGGCCGAGAGGTGATGAAGGTTGAACATGGTGGGCTTTTGTGTTGAAAACTCCAGTTTTGTCCACAAAGAGTGAAGAGAGAGAGAGAGAGAGAGAGAGAGAGAGAGAGAGAGAGAGAGAGAGAGAGAGAGAGAGAGTCTGATCGAAGGTTTCTACAGCAAAAGTCAGACGCCTCAGTTTGCTTCAGGAGGGTGGCCTTTCAAAGAGCGACTTGAGGCAACGCGAGGCTTCACGAACACCGTCTGAGCGTGATACCTAATCCGATCCGCGCTGATCAGATTAACCCGAAGAGCCCACCTGCATCTCGCCTCCCAAGACCTGACCTGTGAGAGAAGGACTTCAGGCATGAATTCAAAATGGGCAATACTTTGTAGCGTTCTTGCCAGACTCAATCGTTGTTTCGAGACGGTGGTGTGCGTCTTTGTCGCTCACATGCTGTCTGAAGTTCAGCTGTGCAAAGGAAATATTCAGAAACTTGAATTGGCTGAAGTGATTTGCATCGTAACTCAGCAGCTTTTGTTGAAAATGCGTCTTTGTGTCTGAAAACGGAGGCTTCTTGGGTCTTGAGGTGGAGGGCCCGTTACATGCACACTTGTGCAATGATGCATGTACTTTTATGCACACTTGAGGATGCTGGCGGATGGGTTCGCCAAGAAGGGAGGTTGTTCGCGCAGCTACCACGTCCAACAAAATCGGCTCAACAAGCAGAAACATTGGTCAAGTACGTCCGTACTTGCTCACATCCCATTCATCAGTCTCAGCGCGGAAACGTCTGTGTTTGCGAGGCGGCCTCGGGGACTTGGGGTGTACAACCTGGAGCCACGAAATTTGCCTCGGGCACCACGTTTGTGAACTCCTACATTTTCTACTCGTTGACTGTTCAGGTGGTGAAAAATAGCCTGTTCTGAGTCTGACAGAAACCACGCTTTTGTCGAGTGGTGTGCCAAGACAGAGTCACCCTTGTTCATGGCAGGCTCACTGTCCAAGAAAGGGCTCTGTTGCTGAACGCATGTGCACGGGTTCCAAAACCCACTGAACGAAAGTGCATCATACGGCTCATTAAACTAGGGTTTGCGTCGCGCCGTAACTACTAACTGCAGATTGGCAAGAGCAAAGTACCGAATCTATCTTAGATTCCTGTTCCGGGCTGAAAAGTTGGTGGCGATCGATTTCTTCCGAAGAATAATCGAGTGTCCATGCTGGATTGAATCACGAGGTACGAAAAAAAGTTTCACATGTGCACGAATTTTTGCTCCAAATTTTTGTTTTCTTTTCTGAAATTGTCGAATGGATAGCGCCGAAATCGAACCACATGGGAAACGCGCTCTTAGTGAAGAGACTCCAAGAGCAGTATACCAATGATCATGAAAACACATTTTCACTTTCATCTGAGCCTGCAAATCAGCTGCAATTGAGTGAAAGCAGTAAAACTGCACTGAGACTTCATTTGTCCAAATCTGCCCTGCAATCAATCTTGAATACGGTTGCGCACAGATTGAACAGCTGCACTTGATTTCCCACCAGGTCTGCCTCTTTGAAAGTTACACCATTAATCCATGTCCATTTAAGTACCTGTTGGATTTGAGCAGCCACAGGGAGTATAAATCTTGCTTTTCCAGCTTCTCCTTGTTTGTCAGAAACTTCTCTTTCTGTGGAAACGGCAGTGGATGAGTGTTGTCTCGTTGCGCACTTCACAGAACATCCCGCCTCACAGATCGGAAGTGTAATTCTGTTCTGTGTCCAAATGCCTTCATTGCTCTGCTGTCTGGAACCTTCCCCAAGGAATCTTCCGTTGCACAACCATGAAATTATATTGTTAGCTTTATCCACAATAATGCAATTTGCTAGAGGAATCTCGGCTTGGTGAGTAGACAAGACCAGAAGAGACTCTACATTACAGAATTGCTCGAGATTGATGAAGAGTAATCTGGTTTTCCTGCATTCATTTAGTTGAAGTGGAGAATTAGGCATGCATTGGGGAATTGTGCTGCGAGGACCTTCTCGGCTGTGACAAGAAAAGCAATGCGAGCCGCTGCATGGACACCTGCGGCAAAACGTGGATGACCACGAAGGCTTCTCGGCGGCTTTGTATGCACGTTTGTTGGCACGAAATCCTCGGATGTTTCAGGTCCATCCAACTGCGTTCAGACAGATATTGGATGTTGTGCTGCGTTGTGCTGAAAAACATTTTCAATTGAGAAAGGAAACCTGTGCACGCTTTCTGAGCTTCTCAGGATGGGTCTTTGCGAAAGGTCCACAGACATGCATGTACAACCAGACAAAAACACACCTCTGAGATAGATTTTCTGATTTGTTCTCTTACTTTATTTCGTGCACACGAACGAGTCGCCCAAGCATTTCGCAACCCGTCAACAGAGATCATACGCGTATCAAGTCGTTGCGCAACCACAACAAAAAAAAACAACACGAACTCTCCACAACGATCGTGAAGTCTATCAAGTCCACCATCTTGTGTTTTCACCGACACTCGATGGTTTGTTGGTTCTGTCACTTTGAATGTGGAACAGAACGTTGGTTTTGACATTTGTGAAACCCCTTCTTGCACCGTTGCAACGGAAGCTCTCAATGATGACGTCCGATTTGTTCCTGGACTCGTTGTATTCTCTGCAGCAATGGAGTCTTGAAAGTGAGCATGGTCGCGTCTTCTATCCGATTGAAGTTCAGATCTTCAAAACGACGGTAGTGATGCACGGCTCCAATCTCGAATGGGACAAACTTTTCATTGAAACCACCTATTCCCCTTCCAACGAAGTGAATGCCAACTGTTTCCACCTTTCTGGCAATGGCAATGAATTTGGACCTCTGGTGATGGGGCCAAATCTTTGTCTCGCGTTTCAGTTTCAAAAGAGACTGGATGTTGAGTTCTTTGATGGCTTTGTTGGATGCCACAGTGCTATTGTCGGCCCAGTCTGTCCTGAAAAACACACATTGAAAGGTGAAGGCACAAGCCGTCTTACGTCTTGGCAAAGTCGCCATGGAGGAGATCATATCCGTCCAGTTGTAATGTTTCCTCGGCACAATGATTTCGTCCAAATCCAAAAATGCCACGTATTTGGACTTGAACATATATCGGTACAAGCAGTCGTGAAGCATCACAACTTGTGCGTGATAGTGCGTCCTTCCGTCCACAGTTGACGGAAAATTCCACGGAAGGATGTCCACCACACCTTGTCTCTGATAGAAGTTCAGGTATCTGGTTACGTTGGCACCTGCGCTCATGTTGTAGAACACGAATTTTTGAACTCCAAACAGCCTGTGGGCCTCAATAAACTCGACCAACTGGTGAACGTTGTCGTATCTGTAAATCGGCGATACGCAAACGGTGAACGTCAGTGACTCGTTGCTCCTGCCTTGACTCAGGTGCAGAAGGTTCAAGTTGTCGGCCGTTTTGCAGGTCTTGGAGAACACCACATTCTGGGCAGACAGGGAGACGGCGTAAGGCGGTGGAGTGACGTTTCTCAGCGCGCAGCGGAAAACCAACACTTTTACCCTGAAATAGAAAAATCTGCATGCTGTAAAAACCAGTTGTAGAAGACAGCTCTGTGCGGTTCTCAGTTTCTGTGGTGGTTGCTTCTGAATCATTGTGTGCGCGTGTGAAGTTGAAACTGCAGTTGGGCAGCAGGCAGGGTTATGAAAGAATACATGTTGCGCCGATGAATATTTGATGACGTGGGTCAAAGTAAAAGTCTATCTAATGGTTTTTTATCCCTCTCGAGAGCTCTTTTATCATATTTACACACTGCCACTGCAGCATGAACTCCGCTGGAGGAATTAACGCGAGAATCTCAATGCACTGAGCTAATTGAAATGAATGGGCAGACTTGTCACAACGTAGCGGTGTCGGGCCCGAAAAAGGAAGACTCGGAAATGGGAAAACGTCCCTTTCGGACATGGGTGGCAATGAAGCTGTCCGCTTCGTCTGCCCGACTGACTCGCACAATGACCAGAACGAAGGGGCAATCACGGGAGAGCAGCTGCAGTCAATTGAAAGTGCAACCTGGTTGACCAAAATGCTGCGTTCTGACCGTCACTCGCGAACGTGTCGGCAATAATGGCTGCGTGATCGGCAATTGCATAGTTGCCCGTACCTGATCGATTTGTATTTGCCTGCGTACTTCAGCAGCCGTGAGGGAACATAGTAATCAGCATTAACCTCTCAATTTACCTGCATTTTGCTCGGGGAGCCACCGACATGCTATTGGGCTCGCTGGTATGGGAAGCAGAGATTGGAAGGGCTCGACCAAAGTGATTGTATTTCCAAGTGGCCGAGGAAGGCAGCAAAGCCACTTCCTTGAGTGACTTTTCCTCTGTATTGGACCTCTCCTCATGTAAATGAAAGGCTGCGGGCGCAAATCGAGTGCCAAATGCAGTGGAAAACAACAGTTACAGGACTTGTGGTGCAGATTTTATTGATCTCAAAGGCATGTTGAAACGCAACACAGAGGGGAGGGTCTTTTCGCTTCATTTGAATGGCACGTACTCTTGAGTGAGCTTTCCGCTTGTTTCTTTTGTTCTGTATTGATTCTGTAACTTCAGAAAGCGCAGGTACGGGAACCACCATCAATCGACGTTGTCGCTGTGACATGTAGTAAATGAATATTTGAAACCATAGCGAAGCCTCACATATCATGTCATTCGAAAAAGTGCCATCAAATGTTAACTGAGAGCGGAACCGTACAATGAAATGCTTTTAGTTTTCTTCCTCCCCAGCAGCACATGACTCGCAAATGAAGCGGTGCTATTCTTGAGGGAAGACTTCGTGGTGGAGCACATTGACGCTTATTGGGGTTTCCAGCCCAATTAGGAGCGTTGCGGCTGACGGCGAGCGGGGGTTGTCAGAAATGGTTGTAAAGCGCCAAACTGCGCGGCGGGTCCGGACCACGTCACGTCGTGCGGCTTCCTCCCAGCCTCGGCGGACTCGTAATGCGGCTGACAGCGCTAGCGAATGGCTGACAGGACTAATTCACATGTGTACTCCGAGAGAACATGTACCTTTTCGCTCGTTTCCTGCATAAGCTGCGCAGGGAGTTAAAAGCAACTCGGCGCAATCAGCGACATTGAAGCCGACGCGCACATTTATCGTTGAACAGAGGAACAAATGCATGAATATTTCATGCCTATTTTCCTGCCTGCGTGATTGCGGGCAAGTAAATCATGTGACTTCACGTCCTGTTGTGTCTTGGATGGTGCAACGGTGGTCATAATTATGTGCATATTGCCCATCCGGTTCTACGATTTGCCCAAATCTCAATCTCGTCGCAGCTGACAGTGGGTTCGAAATCTTCCTGTGATTTACACCGAGACGGGTGAATATATTCGCCGATAGTCGAGCAGTAATCAGCATCAAGGAGTCTGGACCACAATCTTCGCAAACATAATCCATTTCGACACAAGTCTTGAGGGGAAAAGCTGACAGTGGCCTGTAACTGATCTTGATTGCTCGCTTTATCCCTGTCTATCCTGAAAAAAGCCTTCTGTGGCCTGGCCGAGGGGGCCCTATGCATTTTAAAAAGCTACTGGAACAGTCACTGTCAAAGAGAGTTTCATATGCGGTGCCAACTTCGACACAAACTGGCGTTGAGCCGCCAGGCAGAACCAAGGCGCATTACACTTTATTCCTCCTGGATAAGCAAGCTTTTTATACAGCAAGGTTAAGGCCGAAACTAGTTTCATCACCATCAAAGGGTCTTTAGCTTTTGTGACGGAACTGTGCCGTTTCAAGAGACGCTGGGAGCACTCAGGACTCTCCGGGCTGCAGCCTTCCCGCTGAATCTGACTTCATTATTTGGCCAATTACGGAAACATTGTGCGTGTCTGATGGTGGTGGTTACACATACTGAGACGCATTGACACTGAAGGGGCCATTTTATCTGCTGCGATGCCTTCCTTGCCGCAACCAAACTCGCCCATTCAACGCTGCGGGGATTAATAAGGCTCCATCTTTCATCGAGAACAACTTGTTCTCCTCCCTCCTCAGACGTGACTTGAGCGCAATTTGTATTCATGGGACTGTGTCCAAACAGAGCACGAATTTATCGATGCAGCGTCCTTGATTCAATAGTAGCAACGGTGGTTGGACACAAAAGCCTCATCTGTGGAGGGCCAGGAGGCGAGGCCGTCGTCTGGCAGCTTGGTTTCACAAGGTTGAGCGAGCCGACTACAGCGTTCACGGCTAGATTGTGTTTGTGCTGCTGTAATGAACATTTGTTTCGGCGATGACAAATGTTGGGTCCATTGCGTTGAAAGCCGCTTTGAGCCTGTGTTGCAAAACAGGCTCGATGATTGTCATTCATCTGGCTTCAGCCCGAACTATCATTGCGCCAAATCCCTTGCTGACACTGTGTACAGCAGCTCTGAACCTTATCGATGATTTCTCCTTTTGATCGCGACTCATTTGCGAGCTTCTGTGACCAAATGGAAAGGAAATTGCGGAGCTGAAACCTTCCAAGCTTTACTCTTGAAAGATCTCATTTTTCGCTGCTGACAAGGAGCTCTTAGGGTCTGAGTATAAATCAAGACAAGGCTTCTGGGCATGAATTGAGCCTATCTGGGTGTATGATAGTTGCATTTGTCACTGCAGGGAAAGGAGCAGTTATACAGACCAATTTTATTCCATTTACTCAAAGTGCTCTTTGCGCTTCACCTTGAGCTGCGTCCTTCAAAAGGGGCGGGAGTAGGATCCTATCTGTGCGGCGAGTATAAATGGAAGCCGTCTGAGCATGTAACGGCGGCAAAACCTTCTTACATACTCTGTGTCTCCTGCACTTCTGCAGTGGATTTAGCCTCGGAGAAAGTAACTAACCTTCAAAAGTGTGTGGCTGTAAAACAGTCGGGGGTTCTCTGCAGCTAAAGCAAATAAATTTAGATGAAGAAAGTGATTGGTCCTTGCTGCAGTGAACTTAGACGTGATCTGGGGAAGGTTCCATGGAAATTGCTTTCTCAAACACTGCCATAGATTAATTACGGTATGGCGTGCACAAAGGCATGAAACGAGCAACTCACAGGTCTCCCTTTCATAAACACCACAGATTCAGGCCAAATACAACCACAGGAGAATGATTCTCACTGGGGTTGCTCTTCTCTTTTCATTGCCTTTCAATTGAGTGCAAAGTCTCCTTGGACCCTACGTGCACGCAAAGGTTGTAATCCACATATATTTTGCCTGGACATCACCAGTCGCTGAAATACGTTGAAGAGGAATGTGTGGAGAGTTCAGAAAGCAGAAGGACCAGTCCACCTTCCTTTGGGGGAGAAAAACCATCTGCTGTTCTCTGCGCGCCGACGGATTGCCTATTTTCGTATCGATTTCGACTAATTACTTTGAACCAACTCAATTACGACGCTGAGAGGTAATATTACATTTCGTAAGAAGAGGCAGACACTGCTTGATAACGCTACTTAGCATTCGTTTCAGTTGCCACCGCTGCATCTCCACAGTTCGGCGTCTGCAGCCTATTGCAGGAAGTTCTTTCAGCCAAACGGAAGCACTTGCTCTTCTCAACCCGCGATGACTCCAAGGTTCAATCTGCCTGGGATGGGATTCTTGCGTGCTTTGCTCAACGGGGACGTTTTACTTCCTGCGCGGCCCTCCCCCCTCCCACACACACCAACACACGAGAAGGAAAACTTACGGCAAACTTTTGTCGTCTGGGAGCACTCCGTCCCGAGCCTTGACAATCACAGGGACTGTTGAATTTTTGTACCAGATGTGACAAAACTTTGGCGTTTCGTGCTTGGAAAACATCGCTGAAATTCCGAAAAGTTTGATCTCTTGATTGTGGAGTCTTCGATCCAGGAACGCCGAGTACACGTAGCTGCTGTTCTTCAAAACTGGTTGCCAGGCAGGAACAGTGTCGGGTGTTTTCAGAACATCAACACTTCGGCAAGTGGTTGGCAATGTGGTGTGGATTGTCCTTTGCAAAGCCTCAATTGGTCCCAACTGTTTCTTGGTTATGTCCGTGCCAGTTGCTTGGAGGAGGCTGCTGCTGTTGACATTTGCAGACTTGTCCGCGGAGGCGGTAGGCATGGTCGTTGATGCAACCTGGAGGTCTGCTTCTCTGTCTGCGTCGTCTTTAAATGGCAGAAGATTGGTCCCTGGAAGAATCCGTTGTTTCTGTGAATCTTGCTGTTGTGGCGGCAGATGAAACCCTTCTGTTTCAAGTGAAGGTCGCTGACCCTGTCCAGCGTCTTTTCTGTCGATGGTTGACAGCTCGAGAAGGTGGTAGAAGAACTGAACGCTGCACAGAACGACCATAGCGTAGACGACGGAGCGCCGCCGTCGCCTGAACATTGTAAGTTTCCGTACGCAGTCGAGTCACCTATCCTCATTGGTGCGATCAATCCTTGTTGTCGTCCCCTGTTACTGTTACCACGCGATACTGCAACGCGGCTTCCCTGCACGCCGGGGTAAAAACAGCAGCTTCAAAGCTGTTCCAGCTGTGGTGAAGCTTTCAGGTGTGGGTTTCCACAAAAGGACCCGTTCTGTCAGCACGATATCACTGGTCGCGCCTTTCCTCAATCAAAACATTCGCGCGGCATGTTACTCACTGCATATTGTGAAGAACGCAGCACTAGGCAGAGTGCTCGTTCACAGCAACGATGCTACTGCCCCTCGCAGAGAGCTGCGCCTTTCGGCAGCAACTTGCAGTCACCTCTGATCGCCGGGACCGGTGTATCTCCGCAAATTATCCTTAAATTACCATGGTGATGTCAGTTGGTTGTGCTACGAGCAGCGCACCCTGGGCCTGGCAGTGGCGAGGTTGAGCTTCCGCCTGCAATGACACAGAGCGGTTCGGTTATGGACGCCGCGCACCGTCAAACAGCGCTGTGTGTCTGTATCCGCTGGTCTCCTCCTGTGACGACCTGCGATCGATTTTGCCCAACAGGTTCATCGTTTTTCATCAGCGGGGCGAGGGCAGCCCGAATTGTTTGAGCTGAGGATCGACGGACAAAGGGACGATTAGTGCGGATTCGGTGCCAGCGAGAGGGTCACGCTCCCCAGGGAATCAATAACTCGTTTCGCAAAGCAAATGCGTACTTGGTATTGCGCCCTGTTGGTCGCTGCCTGCCTGGATTCATTGCAACAATGGAAATGGCCTTAATTTGCCTTTTCGATGCCAACACAATTCAGACACAGAGGAACACGACGCACAAGAAGCACCAGAGAGAGAGAGAGAGAGAGAGAGAGAGAGAGAGAGAAGAGAGAGACAGACAGAGGGAGGGATAGAGTGAGGCAGAGAGAGAGAGAGAGAGAACCAGGATAGAAAGGCAGAGAGATAGTTACTCATAGATAGAGAGACACTCTCGTACAGAGAGAGAGAGAGAGAGAGAGAGAGAGAACCCACGAGCAACCACACAAGTCTCTTGGAAACAGATGCTTCATGTTATAGCCCAGGCTTAACTTAATGTTTCGGTGCTAACGAAGCTTTGTGCAAAACGTGATTTGCCTCCTCTTGTTTGGAATTGGCTCTGCTGTCAGTCACAGAACATTTGAACGTCTTCACCAGCTCTATTGAATGGCTCGCCAAGAAGGCAAGAAGACCCGCGACTGTGCTTTTTTTCCCCATTGAGAACAAATAGAACCAACAAGAACGTTGATGTATACCATCCAATTTCCAATTCCCTTTCTGCCAAATTGTTTTTACGACCCCAAAATATTATAAGCTATCAATTTCTATTGATTTTGCACACTAGGTCCTCCTGTAATTGCTTCACCATGGGAGCATTTTGACTGTCAATGGCAACAGGCCCGCGAAGCTTGCGCCGCTTTATTGCATTTGTTCCATCACCTGACCAAGCGTATCACCCGCACAATTTCTTTGGCCTATTTTTGCCCTTCCTTTGACTTTACGCTGTGCCCACGTAGTTCGGCTCTGAAAACACAAATGTGCCTTGAAGGTCTTCAGTCACAGTGGCACGGCCGAAACAAATGGGGAGTCCTGTCAGTGTCGGCCGATGTCTCACAGTCACTGGTCAGTTGGTTTGGACAAAAAGCTGGCAAAAGGATATCACACGCCAAACACGAAAGGGAAATTGACAATTGAGACTCTTGCATCGAGATTCGAGCAATTCTTATTGTGGTCAACATTGCTGATTGCAACATCGATGGTACAACACGAAACTTTGGTGCTTGGTAACACCCGGGTGAATATCTATGTCTTTAGCCTCAGAGAAGAGAACATATTTTGCACACCTCCTGTATACGCTCCGTACACACTTGGAAACAAGTTTGTGAGGCACGTCGTCAGGGCAACCTTTGTTTTCAACAGGGAGATTTGAAACAAATTATCTCCAGCTGACACTTGAATGATTTGACACTCTTGCACTAAAAATCATTGGCTTCGCCTCAAATTCTTTGATCTCCTGTTATCTGTTGTTCACCTACAACTGGACCACGGAACTGATTGTGTGGTTGTGTGGCGATGTATAAAGCGCAGACTGGTGGGCAAGTTGGACAAATATATGCGAACCCCCAACCTCCACACTTGCACACAGCCACCCCAACACAGCCCCCTCAGCACCCAACCTTGAGCACCCAATCCCCCAATATCCAACCCCTCCAGCCGGCACACCCAACCCAATCCTTGCACCCACCCACCACATCCACACATTATCAGCCAGAATCTGAAGGTCTGAGAGACTGAATTTCACCAACACAACACACTGGCCTGGGTCAGTGTTTCCGTCACTGTCTTGTGATCAGTTGGTACAGCTGCTACCCAAATCAGGTCGTTGTTCCTGAATCTGCACCAAAGCTCCGTGCAGTCTTTGTGATTTTGAATCCAGTCATTCGTGTGGACTCACCTTGTTTGCAGTGGCACACAACTGTCTTCGGACAGGGAGAAGCTCAAAAGAATCGAAATGATCGTCCCAGTAATTTTTGCCCCGTCACGATAGGCTCGTGCGGTCCGGATCTCCAACACTGAATCCTGGATCACCTCTCAATATGTCCCGAGATCTTTGTGCTGTGGCACGTGCAAAAACAAATACAGGTTGAAAAATGATTTGCCTGAACCGACACACGAAGGAGCAGGAACTCCAACCACTGGCGCTTTGGCTGCAAGATGACAAGTCTCCATCACATTCGGTTGCAAACGGGACATCAAAGCAGGGATGTCCACTTGACACTTGACAATCCATAACACGGTGCTCCCCGAGTGTCCACAAAATCCTTATGTGCTGTTGGCCTGTGCGTATACTATTCAATGGAACTTTGTGCATGAAAACGGCAAACGTGAAACATCGCATAAAGTTGCTTGTTTTTGCCTTCATGCAGACGCATCAAGAGCCACAGACTTGTACAAAAAAGTGCCTGAACTCTTTTCTTTGTCCGTCGTTCACGCTCCACATGCAGAGGAACGAGGGGGGCCCTTTGAGTTGTGGCTCCTCGAGTCAGTTGGCGATTCAGACGGCTGGTCATGCATTGCAATGAACAGGGAATGGTTGATACCCGAGGGTACGTTTGCTCGCAAGCTGCGCTCACCAAGGGATCGTGTCGCCATCGCACTGACCAACGCGCATTTGAAATGGAAAGTTTCTGCAGGATCAGACCGTTACATGCATGGTTTTACTTTCCATAACAGTGTACCGTAAAATCCCGCGTATAAGACCCCTTTTGATGCCAAAAAATTCATACCAAAAAAGGGGAGGTGGTCTTTTCTGTGAGGATTGGACTTATCATTGAATAACAATGTTGTAAGAAGTCATGAGTTAAGAGAAGAAATGAGAACATAAAACATAAAAAGAGAGTGGCATTAGTCAAGGAATCATTAAAATTGAGTTTAAAGAAGGACAAAAGGGAAAAAATTTGTTTGGGAAGGGTATATTTATAACTTTTAGAGAAAAAGTTAAAACAAAAAACCTTAACAACAAGAAAAATTATTTGGAAAAAATAATTTTGAAGCAGAATTTCCAAGATTTTAATTCAGAAAAACCTAAAATTTGCTTATATGAACAAATTTTTTGAACATGTAAAAATACAGCTTTGTACTGATTTTGTGGCTGAAAAAGGGGGTGGTCTTTTATGCGAAGGGGTCTTATACGTGGGATTTTACGGTATGTCCTGTTGGTTGCATGGGTGCCGTGATGGCAGAGCAACGTTACAGAGACACACTCATGGAGTGCTGGAGAGCAATGCATGAAATATTTGGTGCTTGAAATTCCAAGATTCCAAGATGAAATTCTGAGATGTGCAACTCCACATTCAAACAAGAAAGCAGGCGAGACTCCAATGGAGACCATATGTGTCAGTGAGAACCACAAGGGCACTGCGCGTCCGTGGACTCAGAATGAAACTTGCTCTTCCGTCAGGATCAAAGGAAGTTCCGGAACCTGTGGGATGGTGCACCACGGGTGGGATGACAGAGCTGACCAGCCCGCCGCATGTGTCAAGACAACACCGTACCCCCATTCTGTCTCACGCCGGCTATTTTCTTCAGGTGAAAGCCCAATAAATTTGGTTCTGTCTTGCATTGCAAAAAACTATTTCAAAAGTCAAGCACATCGTGAGTTCACAGCGTAATGTGTCAACTGGCCTGTCTGCTGCAGGGCTGAAATGCATCCAGAATGAAGGGCAGAACTGCATCGAAGAGCAGACGTGCACAGACCGACCCACTTTGCTGGATCCTCTTCTCAGTGCGAACCACACTCCGACACCTTGATGCAGTGTCATGCTTCGTACTTGAACCTTCTCGACAGTGATGGTCTCACCTGCATGTTGTGTTCTTGAATTTGATCCGTTGATTGACATTGTTTTGTGAGTGTTCAGAGACCGATGACAAAAGCGTGCAATTTACAAGCCCCGCATGCACGCGTTAAAATGAAGTTGTAACATTCTGCACTTTCAAATGGTTTTTCACAAGTACGCACGAACTTCTTTGGTCCTTTGCTTCTTTTGAAAATGTGTGGCTCTCAAAGTGTTCGATCTTACTTTTGTTTTGCATGGAGGTACGAGAAGGCACCCTTTTCTCCAGCCATGTTGTGACTCGTGCTGCTCGTGTGTGGTTTGTTCTTGCATCTTGTCTTCGTCAGAGGCGACTCCGTGTCACGTTTTGCACGCAAGAATTCATACAAAGAATGTCCCATCAGAAAACAAAATCCAACAACTTTTCGTACTGTGTGCCGTTCTGCAATTGTCCAAACACAAATTTGCTGGCGTGCACGCGCACCTTTTGTGTTCCGATGACTTCAATTTGTGATTTGCTCAAATGCTTTGTAACTCCTGTCTTCGCGTTTCACGCGTGCGTGTGGCCACTTGAATATCAATTTCTCCGGCAATGCAGGCAATTTCAAAGAGAGTTTCTTCGTTCGCACAGAAGAGAACACAACAGGCGGGCACACAATTTTTCAAGCGAACTTGTTCTGGCCTGTCAAAATTTTACGGAAAAGAACAGCGGTGCACACCGGTGTCACAAAGGAATTCGAAATCTGGACAAGAAGCAACAAGCAAAAAAAAAGAGCACAGAACAAAACCGAAACAGACCAACAAGAGACTTCATAACAGCAAATCTTAATCTGCGTCTTGTTCAAGGCGTTGCAAGTTCAGTATTTTGGAGGCAACGAGCAATGCTCGGCCTCCACCTGCGAGTAAGGCGGGGGCAGACAGGCCTCGTGGAGATGGTTCACTTCGTTCATTTCTTCCACCAGAGCCACTTTGATCGGGACCTTCTGTGCACCCTCGGCACCCAACGACGAAAGTTTGGTGAGCTGCTTGTTCTGTCCAGGCATGTCGTCGTAGGTCAAATTCGCAAAGGAATTGTTTTCGGGATGCAGCCTCGCGGCGCCGATCGGTTCGTATGAAGGGTCCGCCATCCCACTCGCCAAGGGAGGGGGCATGTTGTCGAAGGCCCCGTTGGAATAAGCCGCGTTGCCCGTTCCTGACACGGTGGAAGGTCCAACTGTTGCATAGATAGACTCTTCAGTTTTGGAAAAGCACGCCCAGCCCTTCCTCTTGGAGACGACGATGAGAAGAGCGGCGACGATGACAATGAAGACGACAGCACCAACCGCCCCTCCGACCACCCCAACCGGGGCCCCGGACCCAGACTCCTCCTGCCGCACTTCGTGAACATCTGGAAAAAGCTTCTGTCCGACCGGTCCAAGTTCACCTGAAACGATGAAACGTAGAATCATATAGTAACGGAGCAGGTTCCGACACCATGAACACTAATTCTCTTTTTCGTCCCAGTGAATAACAGCGGGTTTTGCGCGGTTGGTGTCAGTGAGGTTCTCTCGAGCGATTTGAGCGTGATCACAACACAGAGATCTTGGGCCGCGGACACAAGGGACGCACACTCAAACTTTCAGAGACCCAAAATCACTTTCCTCTGACGCTCTGAAAAGGACTGCAGCCGACAATCAATTCTGAGAGACTCTTTTGTCGGGAGGGGCAAAAGTTGCATCTCGGTCAAAGGCTTTCAACGGAAGATTTGCTGCAATAAATGCAGAAGCTTTGGGAACTCACTCTGGCACGAAAATCCATCGACAAGCACGGATCCCGGTGAGCACGCACAGTGGAAGCTGCCCTCCGTATTGACACAAATATCCTCGCATCCCCCATTACCGAGCAGACATTCGTCTTGATCTGCAATTTGTATTGAACAAATTTTGGGCAAATCGCCGGATAAGTTTTGCCCCCTGCGTTGAACCAAGATGGAATGATAAAAGCTGTAAAAGGTTTTCCCTGGGAGGATATCGCCACATTTCTCAGCGCTTCGGACCGCTTCTACTTTATTGCATGCCATTAAATGCATCTGCTGCATGAATTGCGAGCTGACGAAACCTCCGCTCTTGTTGACTCAGCAACAATTCGGGTGAGAACTTTCTGATGTGGATTGAGTAGCAAGAAAAGTAAAAGTCGACTTACGGACCTTCACATGTCGTCGGAGATGTGAGAACGAATCCCGCTTTGCACGAGCACACGTACGATCCGAGGGTGTTGTTGCAGAAGTGATTGCAGTTGTTGTACCCTGGTCCGCACTCGTTTATATCTGCACCCACCCAAAAGTAGACGATACGGAAGTGACAAAGGGGTGCGTTGAGAGCGTGCAGCTTCCGAACACTATCAGCAGCTCAATCATCAGGCAGTTCCAAGCGTTGCTCTGCACGTGTTATCTCACTCTTGGGACTCTCTAGCTGAGCAAGAACAGTAAATATTCGATCATGTTCTCACATTGCAACTGATGAATAGGTGTGGCATCCCCCAGGCTGAGTTCACAAGGATGCCGAGCCACATACACAAGTGTGCAGCGAGAGTGGTGTGCATGCTTGTGGTGGTGGCGGGGGAAATACAGTGCAGACCAAAGGCGGCTTCATTTGAGTCATTGGTTACAATTCTATTGCTTGCCATGTGGTGATTTCTGGCCAAAAGGACACACCTGTTTCTTTTCCCTGGACTCCACACTCGTATTTGCATCTTTGCTCCAGATGGTAGACTGCTTGATCAGAGAAGTAATCCTTGCCCCACTGTAATTGTCCAACTTTCCCCAATAAGGCACCTTGGAAACTTTTTTGTGCACAACAACAGATCTGTTGAGCAGATATTCCAGAAGACAATTTGGCAAACAAGCAAAACCGTACCAGGGAACTCATGTTGAATGTCAAAAACAAAGTCAACGACACCAAGAACGGCTTCGAAAATTCAGCTGAAAAAAATTCGGCTGAGGGTTGGGGACTTTGCGGCTGCTACGAAGCACTGCTTCTTGTTTTGCTAAAAGTGCCTTGTCTGCAACAATGAGTCGAAGTTTCTGTCAGTCACTCTACAAGCAAAGGGTGGGTGGAACCACAACTACAAATGACATTCAAACGTCGAGTTTTGGCTTGCTTGTAATTTACCTCGATGATTTCATAAGAAATAGGATGGTCCTGTACAGAGAGTGCGATCTCCCAATCCCACTTCTCTGGCAAGGAGTATGTGAACCTTGATTTCTTTCTCTTTGGGCTTCAGCTGCCTGAAACTTTCATTTTGAAGAGCCTTCTTTCTGTGTTGTGTGTTCTTCGCTTCACCAGGCATTGAGCATCACAGGCCAATTGTTTGCAATTTATCGATGACGTATGGAGAAGACAGCTTCAACAAAGTGAAACGGACCTGTGACCACTGTGGAGGATTTGTGATTGATGGTCGCGTAGCCGGCCATCTAGGTGCCGCTGTCGGCTTAAAAACCCATAGTATTCATGTGTGTGTCTGTCCACACTTTGGAATGTAACCTCCCCCCCAACCCGGGGCGGGGGGGGGGGGCGGCGCCCGGCGCCCCGCCGCCCGCCCCCCCGCCAGGCCCGGCCCCCACGCCGCGCCGCAGGCGAGGGGGG